>Ga0209936_1000078_pt1 | contig 62213 bp, 50 predicted proteins | sample SalPonR1_A_D1_MG_FD_185694 | JGI IMG/M metagenome (GOLD analysis project Ga0209936, IMG submission 185694) | Salt pond soil microbial communities from South San Francisco under conditions of wetland restoration - Salt Pond MetaG R1_A_D1_MG... ...
TTTGCCCCGGACCCCACATACTTTCTTGTCTTGAAACAAGAAAGTAAGCAAAGAAATTCAAGGCTGCGCCCGCCTCACTCGAAAAACTACGCGATGTGAGCTAAAAAATCTAAACTTGCACTTCCCTACGGTCAGTGGTTGCCTTCGGCGAGCTCGCACAAAACGCTCGGTTCGAACAACAGATTTTTTTTAACGCTCACTGTGCTTGTTTTTCGGCTCGCCGGACAAGGCCAATCCGAAAACGAATCGTCAATCATTTTTTTATCGGACAATAATGAAAAAATATTTAAAAAAACAGATTGAAGTTGATAACAAATAAAGCTTCTTCTTTTGTTTCGGTATTCTTTTCAATAATTTTATGACAAAATACCATTTGACATGAAATTTATTGCCGATTTACATATCCACTCCCATTTTTCAATGGCTACCAGCAAAAAGCTGACCCCCGAACATCTTGACTATTGGGCTAAGCTAAAAGGAATTAAAGTTGTCGGAACGGGGGATTTCTCTCATCCGGGATGGACTGCAGAATTGAAAGAAAAAATTGAACCGGCAGAACCGGGTTTATTTAAGCTGAAAGATGAATTTAAAATCAAAAGTCCGGTTCCGGAGAGTAACACGAATGCACCACGCTTTTTGTTAAGTGCCGAAATAAGCAATATTTACAAGAAAAACGGGAAAGTACGTAAAATACATAATGTAATTCTGGCTCCCAATTTTGAGGTGGTAGATAAAATTCAGCAGAAGCTTAGCCACATGAATTTCAACATTACCTCAGACGGACGTCCGATTCTTGGGCTAGATGCAAAACATCTGTTAGAAATGTGCCTGGAAATCTCGGATAAATTTTTTTTTATTCCGGCACATATCTGGACGCCCTGGTTTTCTGCATTAGGTTCCAAATCAGGATTTAACAGTATTGAAGAATGTTTCGAGGACTTGTCGAAACATATTTATGCGTTGGAGACAGGACTTTCAACCGACCCGGCATTAAACTGGATGTGTAGTTTTCTCGATCGCTATACGTTAATTTCCAATTCCGATGCCCATTCACCCGAAAAATTAGGCCGAAATGCCAATCTTTTCGATACAGACGTTAACTATTATTCAATAACGGAGGCTCTTAAAACCAGTGATGAAAGGTTTTCTGGAACCTTTGACATGTTCCCGCAGGAAGGGAAATATCATTACGACGGACACCGGAAATGCAAGGTCTGCTGGGATCCGGTTCAAACCATGAAACATCATAGCATTTGTCCTGTTTGTGGCAAAAAGGTTACGGTAGGTGTTGTAAATCGCATTGTAGAGTTATCTGACAGGGTAAATATTGAAGAGCGTCCAAACCGGAAACCTTTTTACTCGATTATCCCCCTTTCTGAAATTTTAGCGGAGATAGAAGGTGTTGGAGAAAAATCACAAAAAGTAAAAAAACAGTATGAGCAGCTCATCGCCAAAGCGGGTTCAGAATTCAATATTTTACATTTCTTACCGGTTGAACAACTAAAAGAAATGGGTGGAGAAGTATTAAGTGAAGCTATCCAAAGAATGCGAAACCATCAAATCATCATCAAAGAAGGATTTGACGGAGAATATGGTGAGATAAAAGTTTTCCATCCCGACGAATCAAAAATTTTTAAAGACAAATCGGCTTTGTTCGAAACAACAAATTTACCGGAGATACCTCAACGTAAACTGCTCAATTTCGATCTGCAACAATTCCAAAAGTTAAAAGCTATAAACAAATCTTCTGATATAGCTGCAGAACCGGAAACTATGTATATAACAAAACAAGAAGGGTTATTACAAGGCTTAAACCCTGAACAGGCTAAGGCGGTAAAACATGACAAAGGGCCGGCTATTATACTGGCAGGCCCAGGCACAGGAAAAACAAATGTCTTGACACGAAGAATTGCTTATCTGGTAAAGGAAAAACAGATAAAACCTGAAAACATTTTAGCTGTAACGTTTACCAACCAGGCAGCCGAAGAGATGCTTTCCCGTACCCAAAAACTATTAGAGCAAAAGATGGATTTGGAGAAGCTCCATATCTCAACATTCCATGCCCTGGGTTATTCAATACTAAACGACTATTACCGGGGAAAAAATCAAAACAGCATCCATATTATCAACGACGAGGATAAATTTTTTATGCTACAATACCTTTTCCCTGAAAAAAAGAAAACAGAACTGAAACACTGGAAACAAAAAATTACAGAAATTAAGCAAAAAGGTTTATTCCCTGATGATATTGAACATGAAACGACACGCACCCTGTTCGAACAATATTCGGCAGAGCTGCAAAAAAACCATCTGTTTGATTTGGACGATATGATTTATGAGCCTCTGCTAATTTTACGTAAAGATGAAATGCTTCTGCAAAAACTACGGCAACGGTTTCAATGGATAATGATTGATGAATATCAGGACATTAACGATGCACAATACCAACTTATTAAATTATTATCTACAAATGAAAACCAGCATATTACGGTAATTGGTGATCCCAACCAGGCTATTTACGGTTTTCGCGGTTCAAACTCCAAATACATCAGCCGGTTTATTGAAGATTTCCCTAAAGCAGCAATTTACAAACTTAACCTGAGTTACCGATGTACGAAAAACATATTAAAAGCTTCGGGCAATATTTTAAAGGAAGATAATTTTTTACAAGGATTAGACGATGGTTTACAGATAAAAGTATCGACCCAACAAACCGATAAAAGTGAAGCTGAATATATTGCGCGCGAAATAGAAAGCTTATCCGGCGGATTGCGCTTTTTCTCTATGGATAGCAATGTTTCGAACGGAGAAAAAGACACCGAAATTGAAAGTTTATCGGATTTTGCCATATTGTGCCGCACCAAAGCTCAAATGGCGGCCATTGAAAAAGCATTGCATGACCACAGCATTCCATGCCAAAAGATTAATGAAGATGAATTTTTAAAACACCGCATCACACGAGTACTGATAAACCTGTTAAAATTCAGCGGTGAACCGGAAAACCTGTTTCTGCGGAATAAAATTACAAGTCAGCTAAATATCAACCCCATATTACTGGATAAAATTCACAACCAATCCAACGATTTGCAATTAAATGAATACCTAAATTTTTTGTGGACAGAATTTATAGTAAATAAAACCGATGAAGACCAAAGGATTTTTGACAAATTTAAACACCTGGCTGCTAAATACAGGAATGAACCGGAGAACTTTATTAAACATATTACATTAGGTCAGCCGGCAGATTTGTACCAACCGGAAATTGAGAAGGTAAGTTTAATGACTATTCATGCAGCAAAAGGACTGGAGTTTACATGTGTTTTTATTGCCGGATGCGAAAACGGGTTAATTCCCTACTCTCTTTTTAAAGAACAAAAAACTGATAACGACGAAGAAAAGCGATTGCTTTATGTGGGCATGACCCGGGCCAAAACAATGCTTTATTTAACGCATGCCAAAAAGCGTTTTCTTAAAGGCCGTGAGTTACAACTGCCTAAAAGCCCCTTCCTGGGTCTTATCGAAAAACAGCTTACCGAGCAAACCAAAAGCGATTACAGGAAAACAGATAAAAATCACGGGCAATTAAGTTTGTTTGGTTAACAATAATATCCATACAAATAAAATTTCTATAATTCTTTAATTTGCATACAATAAACTTTTCTCCAATATTAAACTTTCATTTCAAAGAAATATTGATATATTTAGGTTTCAAAAAACACGCTGAATGAAACCTTATAAAATCTTACTATACTTAATAAGTATATTTGTATTATTGGCGGTGGTTTCGTTCATCTTTCCCAAAGAAGGATTACATCTTGGAAGCAACTTGCTTTTACGTTTTCCGGATATTAATCATTTTATCACACAGCAACAATCCAATCAATTAACCATACAAGATATATTAGATCCCCAACAGCTACGTTTGCTAACAGATAGCAGTATCTCTCAAACAAAAGACAGCCTGACAGCCAAAAAAGATTCAATTTCCACCTTTCCCGATTCATTAAAAACAGCAACGAAAACCGATACACTTTCTGTTTCCGATTCAACATTACCAAAGAAGGAAGCAAAAGCTCCAGGCTCCATTCATCAGTATCTGGAATATCCGGAAAATGACAAATCTGTATTGTATCCGTTTTTTAATCATCTCCGTCGCTTAAAAAATACAGGCGAACTAATAAGAGTTTTACATTATGGGGATTCGCAAATCGAAGGCGACCGGATTACATCATACATACGAAATGAGCTACAGCAACAATTTGGAGGTTCAGGAGTCGGTTTATTTCCTCCGGTACTCATCAAGGGAACCAATATCTCTTTACAACATCAGTTAAGTGGAAGCTGGGAACGGTATACCATAAAAAGTATTGAAAACGGAAATATTTATCATAAAAGACTAGGTGCTTTAATGAGTTTTGGCAGATTTGCACCTGTTTATGCACGCTCCAAAGATTTATATGCCGGCGAAATAATCCTAAAAAAATCAAGCATCACTTACCTTCGAACCCGTGAATTTAAAAGGTGTAGAGTGTTTTACGGATACAATGAAAAACCTTTTATTGCCGAATTAAAATATAAAGATCAAACCCTCGATGCAGAGCTTATTCCTCCAACGCACCAATTGCAAACCTTATCATGGGATATTGACGGTTCATTAAATGAAATCACCCTAAGTTTCAGAGGCGAAGACAGTCCGGATATTTTTGCTGTGGCAATTGACGATCATACAGGAGTAGCTGTAGATAACATTCCACTTCGCGGCAGCAGCGGTACAGATTTCACCCGAACCGACATGCCTTTTTTCCGTTCCATGTACCAGAAATTAAATGCCAAGCTCATAATCATGCAGTTTGGAGTTAACCTGGTTCCGCATATTATCGATGATTACAGCTATTATGAAAATCAATTTTACAAACAACTCAAAACATTAAAAGAATTACGTCCCGATTTAAGCATTATTGTTATTGGTGTATCTGATATGTCGAGAAATGTGATGGGTCGGTATGAATCGTATCCCAATATTGAAAAAATCAGAGAGGCTCAGAAAAATGCAGCTTTTAAAGCCGGATGTGCATTTTGGGATATGTACGAAGCCATGGGCGGAAAGAACTCAATGCCTGCATGGGTAAATGCTAACCCACCACTTGCAAAAACAGATTTTACACATTTTACCTGGAAAGGCTCGGTGGTTGTTTCTAAAATGTTTTACGATGCTTTTATAAACGATTATTACGAATACATTAAAAAAAGAAAATAAAACAGATGAACTTAATTAAGCTTACGATATTTATTCTAACATTCTTATTATCAATACAAGTATCGGGACAAAACATATACGACACCCTCCCTTTTATCTGCCATGATCAAAATATCCTACATTTTGCAATAAATGATGAGCCAACAAAGAACTTAAAAGAAAGATTCCAAAACATCAATCTGCCGGGTTCAAAAAAAATAAATATTTTGCACATTGGGGACTCTCACCTCCAGGCAGCTTTTTTAACCGAAGAAATCAGACAAAACCTTTTTCAACACTATTTTCCTGAAGACACGATGACCGAACCGGGTTTTATTTTTCCTTACACACTGGCAAACACCAATAATCCTTATTATTACAAGGTAGGCTATACCGGAAACTGGGAGATGAATAAAAATACCAACGACACGTTAAGTTTCAAATTAGGATTATCAGGAATTACAGTTGCCACTGATGATACGGCGGCCTCTTTTTGGATAAAAATGCAAAACAGCAAATACGATTTTCCGGCAAAGTACTATTTTAACAAAATAAAAATATACCATTCCGTAAATGTAGGAACTACTGTAAAAGTTAATGGTTTATATGCCCATACAGATAAAAATTATTCATCCCTTGATTTGCAAAACCCATGCGATTCAATATTTGTGGAACTGACAAACCCCGACACAACACAAGCGTTGGAATTGTACGGGCTAATGCTGGGAAATGATAAAAACAAATTAGGGTATCACACCATTGGTGTTAACGGAGCTACGGCACAGTCGTACTTAAAATGCGAATTGCTGTCTCCCCATTTAAAAGAAATAAATCCTGATTTGGTAATTCTTTCGTTGGGAACAAACGAAACTTTTAATGAAAACTTTTCTTCTTTGGAAAATGAGCTTATTTTAAAAGATCTTATTTATCAAATACGAATAACCGTTCCAAAATCAGTAATTATTTTAACCATACCAGGTGACCATATGAAGAACGAAGTTACCAATCCAAATATTAATATTTATCGGGAGAGTCTCTTGCAACTTAAAAAAGAGCTGAATATAGGAATTTGGGATTTCTATTCGATCATGGGTGGGGAGAATGCTATTTTGCTATGGAATAATTCCAATTTTACAGCTAACGATAAAATTCATTTAAACCGCTCTGGTTATCAGCTTCAAGGGCAGTTATTTGTAAAGGCATTTTTGCATTTTTTTGATGATAAAAAACTAAAAAATTGACAGAATTATTAAAAGACATATTTCTTTATTCTGAATCGAAACCTCTGCTATTTACTCGACTGTACTTCTGGGGCTTTTTGGGAATATTACTTTTATTTTATTCATTCTTATACAAAAAAAAGGTCCTCAGAAATGCCTATTTGTTTTTAATGAGCTTATTTTTCTACTATAAATCGGGTGGTTATTTTTTTTCCTTACTCATTTTCTCTACCATAGCCGATTTTACTCTCGGACAACTCATTTATAAAGCCAAAACCAATACAAGAAAAAAATTATTTTTGGCCACAAGTGTATTTATTAATTTACTGGTTTTGGGGTACTTTAAATACACCTATTTCTTTACGGATATTCTTAACGCTATTTTTAACACCAACTTTCAGGCCGTTAACTATCTTGCTTTGTGGACAAATCAAGTAACAGGCACATCATTTGATATTTCAAGCATTATTTTACCGGTGGGGATTTCTTTTTATACTTTCCAAACGATAAGTTATACCGTTGATGTTTACAGAAATAAAGTTAAACCGGTAAGAAATATTGTCGATTTTGGATTTTATGTTTCTTTCTTTCCACAATTAGTTGCAGGGCCTATTGTACGTGCTGCAGAATTTATTCCACAGCTTTACCAGAAATTTAAACTCAGCAGACAGGAGTTTGGGCATGCTGTATTTCTAATTCTAAGCGGACTGCTAAAAAAAATGATGATATCGGATTACATCTCCATCAACTTTGTCGACCGGGTATTTACCTCGCCGGGTTCTTTTACCGGATTCGAAAATTTAATGGCAGTTTACGGCTATTCTATTCAGATTTATTGTGATTTTTCCGGGTATACCGATATCGCTATTGGCGTTGCATTGCTCCTCGGATTTCGTTTGCCTGTCAACTTTAACTCGCCTTATAAAGCAATAAACATTACCGATTTCTGGCATCGATGGCACATCTCTCTGTCATCGTGGCTGCGTGACTATCTGTACATTCCGCTCGGCGGAAACCGCAAAGGAAAAACCAGAACCTACATTAACATTATGATAACTATGCTTTTAGGTGGATTGTGGCATGGGGCAAATATACGGTTTGTTATTTGGGGAGGACTGCATGGACTAGGTTTGGTTATTCATAAAGTATGGATGAAGATGAATCTTTCCCTAAGTAAATACTATCAAACTCAAACCAGTAAAAATCATTGGTACCGCTTTTTCTCAGTTTTTACCACATTCCACCTGGTAACCTTTGCCTGGATATTTTTCAGGGCCCAAAATATGGATGATGCAATGACCATCATCAACCAAATTATCACAAATTTCCAGGTAACACTTATTCCTGTTATGGTAACATCATATTATAAAGTTTTTATAATTATATTCCTGGGATTTTTCTTGCATTGGTTGCCTTCGTCATTTAAAGAAAGGTACCGGGGATGGTTTATTAAGAGCCCTATGGCTATAAAAATATTAATCTCACTGCTTGTAATCTTTATTATCTTCCAGATTAAATCGTCGGAAATACAGCCATTTATCTATTTCCAGTTTTAATATCCCTGCAAAAAAAAATGATTTATTAAATGGTACTAAATTTTTATCATCGGCATTACAAAATAAATTTCCTACATTTGCCAGTTATATATCTTATAAAAAAAGAATGGTATGAAAGGTTACAAGAAAATTTTTGAATATATTTTACCCTACTGGGGAAAAGGATTAACAAGTATTTTATTTGCTTTCCTGGCCACTGTTTTTTCACTGTTTTCATTCACAGGGGTAATCCCATTCCTTGGAATACTTTTTAAAAACCAACCTATCATTGAGAGTCCCGTCCCCTGGGAAGTTAGTTCCGAAGCAATAATGCATAATATTAACTACCACCTAAGTCAAATTATTCTTAGTCAGGGAGAAAAGGTTGCCTTACTAACTGTAAGTATAATGGTTGTCCTCTTTGTATTACTAAAAACATCCATGCAATATTCCAGCAATTATGTAATGGCACCATTACGTAACGGGGTGGTACGGGACATAAGAAATAAATTAAACAGAAAAATATTAAGTTTACAACTCTCCTATTTCACCGAAGAGCGTAAAGGTGATATTATTTCAAGAATGACCAGCGATGTTCAAGAATTTGAAGCCTCGGTTGTAAATTCCTTAAGCAATGGAATTAAAGCACCCATTACAATTGTCATTTATCTTGCGGTTTTATTTACTATCAATCCTTTTCTTACCCTTTTTGTTTTAATTCTTTTGCCCATTACCGGAGGAGTTGTCGGTCGTATTGGAAAATCCTTGCGACGAAAATCAGAAAAAGGGCAGTCTCAACTAGGTTTGATTTTATCTTATATTGAAGAAACTCTTTTTGGTTTAAGAATTATTAAAGCCTTTAATACCGAAGACAAAATACACAATCGTTTCGTGAAAGAAAACAATGCATATACCCGTTTAATGAATCGTATATGGCGACGTAAAGACTTAGCCGGCCCTTTCAGTGAATTTATGGCCACAGCAGTAATTGTAATTATCATGTGGTACGGTGGAAGTATGGTTTTAAATAATGATGCCTCTATGAGTCCACAAACATTTATATTTTACCTCATTGTTTTCTCACAAATTATTCCTCCTTCTAAAGATTTATCAACGGTATATTACAATGTACAACGCGGACTGGCATCGCTTGACCGTGTAGAAAATATTCTAACTGCCAGTATAAAAATTACAGAAAAACCTAATGCCCAACGCATTAAAGACTTTGAAGATAAAATTGAATATAAAAATGTAAACTTTAAATATATTGAAGATTATGTGTTAAAAGATATTGAACTGACTATCCAAAAAGGGCAAATAATTGCATTAGTAGGGCAATCGGGGTCCGGGAAGTCTACCCTGGTAGATTTATTACCCCGCTTTTATGACATTATGGAGGGTGAAATTACTATTGACGGAAAGAATATTCAAGATTTAAAAATTTTAGACCTGCGCAATTTAATGGGTATTGTCAGCCAGGAATCTATTCTGTTTAATGATACAATTTATAACAATATAGCCTTTGGCATGGAAACAGCCTCCGAAGAAGAAATTATTGCAGCGGCCAAAGTGGCTAATGCACACGAATTTATATTACAAACCGAACATGGCTACCAAACCAATATCGGCGACCGGGGAAGTAAACTTTCCGGGGGCCAAAGACAACGTATCAGCATTGCGCGTGCCGTACTAAAAAATCCTCCGATAATGATTCTGGACGAAGCAACTTCATCGTTAGATACCGAATCGGAAAAACTGGTACAGGATGCATTATTTAAATTAATGGAGAACCGAACTTCGATTGTAATCGCTCATAGGCTTTCAACGGTTAGAAATGCTGATGAAATTTGTGTTTTACAAGAAGGAAGAATTATTGAGCGGGGTAAACATGATGAATTAATTGAACGTAAAGGAGTTTATAAAAAATTAAATGATTTACAATCTTTTGCTTAACATTCATTCTATTTGCTTTTATATAAAGTGCATTATATTTTAGGATTCATTGCTTTTAAGGATCCATTCATCAAGGTTTTAAATAAGATCATAAAAAGAATTTCATATTTAATAAAATAACGGATAAAAATGTATCTTTTGATATTTTTATCCGTTATTAATATATTGTCAAAACCTTATTTGCTGATATGAAAAAACCATTACCAGCTTTTTATGTTTTTTATTTAATTCCGCTATTCGTTATTGGTCATTTTAATCTTTTCGCACAGCAAAACAACCCCGATTCACTGGAAACAATCCTTAAAAACATTCCTTCCGATACATCAAAAATACCTTACTACTATACACTTTCCGAGTACTATATTACAAATGCTCCGGATAAAGCTATACCCATAGCCAATGAGTTTTTACTTTTAGGAGAAAAATATGACAGTCTAACTATTATCAATTATTGTTATTTAATTTTAGGTGAAGCACATTTTTATCAAAATAATTTGCAAAAATCATTAACATATTTTACAAGTTATTTGGAAAACCAAGAAGAACAAGGAAACAGACTAAAAATGGCACAAGCCTACAACAACCTTGGAATTGTATCACGAGCAATGAATAATTATCCTCAAGCCATTAATTATTATAATGATGCAATGGCTATTTACCAGGAATTTAACGATACAAATAGCTTAAATAGTGTTTACAATAACCTGGGCGTAATTAATGAGCATTTAAATTTATTTTCACAAGCACTCAATTATTATCAAAAATCGCTGAATATTGAAAAGAAAATTAATAATCCGGAAGGGATTTCTACCTCCTACTTAAACCTTGGTGGAATATACCTTAAATTAAAACAATATAATCAGGCACTTAGCTACGGCAAAAAAGCAATTTCTATTTGCGACTCACTGGGTTTTATGGTTACACTCGAAATGACTTATGAATTAATGTATAAAATCTATCGCGAAATTGATCAACCCAAACAAGCACTAATTTATTTCGAAAAATTTTATGATTTAAATCATAAAAGAATCAATCAGGAAACACAATCCAGAATTGCAGAGTTAGAGATAAAATACGGAACAGATAAAAAACAAAAAGAGATTGCAATACTAAACAGGCAAAAAAAGCAAAAAACAACAATAAATATCATTCTTTTAATAGCTATTGGAGTTGTTGTTATTCAAGCGTTAATATTACTCAAAATAATCGCCAAAAGAAAACGCAATAATCAGGTTTTGCGATTACAAAATGAGGAGATGCATAAGCAGAACGAAGAAATTGAAACACAGAGAGATGAAATTGAAGCCCAACGCGATGAAATACAACGACAAAAAGAGTTTTCTGACAAACAAACCGATTTCATTTTAAGACAAAAAAAGGATATCACAGATAGCATTGAATATGCGAAACACATACAAATTGCTTTATTTCCTGATAAGTTAACATTTCAAAAAATTCTGCGCGAAGGATTTTGTTTATTTAAACCTAAAGATATTGTTAGTGGTGATTTTTATTGGGTAGATGAGATAGACGGAAAGTCGATAGTTGTTGCCGCAGACTGCACAGGGCATGGTGTCCCTGGGGCATTCATGAGTATTATCGGGATTAATTTTTTAAACGAAATTGTTTTTGATGAGCATGAGTTAAATCCGGCAGAGATACTAAATCGTTTACGTGAAAAAGTAGTTAAAACACTGGTTCATTCTAATCGTCTGGAGGAAGCGAGAGACGGAATGGACATCTCGCTGGTTATCATTGATCATGATAATATGAAGTTGCAATATGCAGGTGCTTATAACCATTTGTATTTTATTCGTGGACATATGCTTGAAATTATTAAAGCAGACCGTATGCCTGTTGGCCTATCGGCAAAAGAAACGAAATCTTTTACAAACCATGAAATAGATATTCTGCCGGGCGATTTATTTTATATGTTTACCGATGGTTATGCCGATCAATTTGGAGGTCCTCTTCGCAAGAAATTCCGCATTGGGAACTTACGCGAGCTGCTCTTAGAAATCCACGAAAAAAATATCCAGGAACAAAAACAAATTTTATATGAAAGTTTTATAAACTGGAAAGGAAAACAACCCCAGGTTGACGATGTTTTAGTGATCGGTTTTAAGATTTAATTTGAAAGATATTTCTTATTTGATTAAACCCACCAATGTATTAACGTTAAGGTTCATTCCATTCACTTTATACTTGGCCTGTTTGTAATATGATTTTCTTTTCGATAGAAGTTCCTCTGCATAAACCGTTAAATCCTCTTTTGATTTCCCCCAAATTAACGGTCTGTCTTTTTTAGCATACATTAAACGATGAACCAGCGTTTGAACATCTACCTCAATGTAGATGGTTATCCCGTTGTTTTGCATGGTTTGCATATTGTCGAAATAACAAGGAGTACCACCTCCTGTGGAAATCACAGCCTTATTAAATTTATTAACTACCTCGACTAATGCTTCTTTTTCTATTTCTCTAAACTCGTTTTCTCCTTTTTCATACATTAAAATCCGTATCGTCGTGTTAAATTTTTCTTCAATATAAGAATCGAGGTCAACAAAAGGTAAATTCAATTTATTGGCTAATTTTTTCCCAATGGTTGATTTTCCGCTAGCCATAAATCCAATTAAGAAAATTCTCATCATCCGTTTTTTTTGATTAAATCATAAAATTACAAAAAAATAGACTTAATTTTTACCATTCTGGAACAAACTCATTTGTGATGTATCGTCTTGTTCATCATCAGCTGGCTCATTTGATTTTTCTTCCTCTTTTTGAATTAAGGGCTCAAGTTCTTTAACTACTTTAACCTCATAATTCGATAGCCTTTTACCACGGGCTTTATAACTTTTAACACTAATAAAATCAGCAATTTCAATTATCTCACTATCCCGATTTTTATGTTTCCCTCCAAATGATACTTCCAATCGAGGATATTCCACTTCGGTAATTTTTATTAAGCGCGACGCTTCATTATCTCCAATGAAGCTTGTGATTTTTTCTGTAGGGTCGATCATAAAACGCTTAACATAATAATACTCCAGGTCAGCATCGTAATAAACAGCCGAAAATATTTTATCAGGTCTGAATTTTTCAACAAATAATACATCATCTTCGAAATGATTCATTAAATCATACGAGGTCAATCTATACTTCCCTGATTTTGTAATCACCAGAATTTTATCATCGCTATGGAACTCTCCCAGATATAATCCACGACCATCATCATTTAAACGAAGTACCTCCTCTTCAAACCATATTTTTCTGCCCCCAAGTGTAGATATACCTTCATCTTTAAGTACTATTTTATGCAATGCATATTTGGTAAGAATATTACCCATCGATTGACGACCTTTAATGGCCAGTTCGCTAAAATCAAATTCGAAAACCGGTTTTTTTAACCTGGGTCTTGGGCGTAAGTAAACTTTTACAATCTCAGCTTCTCCGTTTGGGTTGGCTGTCATATATAATATTTTCGAGCCTTGAGTACCTTTGGTAATATCATACTCTTTATCGCGGGTAATACCTTTTATAGCACATCGTTTAACCATTATATTACCATTTACCCCATCGCGATAAATTACATTGTAAATAGTACGGGTATCGTTTCGTTTAAAAACGGCTGCATGAATAATATCTTTTCCAACAAACGTTTTTTCCGATACTTTGGTAATGAGATATTTTCCGTTGCGAAGGAAAACAATAATCTCATCAATATCAGAACAGTCACACACATATTCATCTTTACGCAACGATGTGCCTATGAAGCCCTCCTGCTGGTCGGCATAAAGTTTCTGATTAGCAACAACCACCTGTGTTGCTTCTATAGATTCTAAATTTCGTATTTCGGTTTTTCGGTCTCGCCCGTCGCCATGTTTTTTCCGTATTTGTTTAAAATAATTAATGGCAAAATCAACAATATTATCTAAATGATTCTGAACCTCTTTCATTTCACCTTCGAGGCCTCTGATTATTTCATCCGATTTTTTGGAATCATACTTAGAAATTCGTTTGATTTTAATCTCGGTAAGTTTTATAATATCCTCACGGGTAACCTCCCTTATTAGTTGCTTTTTATAAGGCTCAAGTCCTTTGTCAATGGTTTCAATTACACTCTCCCAGGTTTCACTTTCCTCAATATCCCGATAAATCTTATTTTCGATAAAAATTTTCTCGAGCGACGACATGTGCCATGACTCCTTAAGCTCGGCCATTTTTATTTCAAGCTCACATTTAAGTAAATGAACCGTACTATCGGTAGATATCTTAAGCATTTCGGTTACCCCTATAAACAGAGGTTTTGCATCTTTAATCACACAAGCATTGGGTGAAACAGACACCTCACAATCGGTAAAAGCGTACAATGCATCAATGGTTTGATCGGGTGAGGTTCCTGAGGGAAGGTGGATTAGAATCTCTACATGTTCGGCTGTATTATCATCAATTTTGCGTATTTTAATTTTTCCTTTATCGATGGCTTTAATAATAGAATCAATTAAACTTTGGGTCGTTTTTCCAAAAGGCAGTTCGGTTATTTTTAGTGTTTTTTTGTCTTCCTTCTCAATTTTAGCCCTGATTTTAACAGAGCCACCACGAAGGCCATCGTTATATTTATTAAAATCGGCAATTCCACCGGTTGGGAAATCAGGATATAACTCAAAATCTTTACCTTTAAGATAAGCTATAGAGGCATCGATTAACTCATTAAAATTATGCGGTAAAATTTTGGAGGCCAGTCCAACAGCAATACCCTCTACTCCCTGTGCTAATAGTAAGGGAAATTTAATGGGCAGTGTAACCGGTTCTTCATTACGTCCGTCATACGACTTTTTCCATTCGGTTGTTTTTGGGTTAAAAACAACATCCAGGGCAAACTTTGTTAGCCGGGCTTCAATATACCTGGGGGCTGCAGAACTATCTCCTGTAAACGTGTTACCCCAGTTACCCTGAGTATCAACCAGGATATCTTTTTGACCTATTTGAACCAAAGCATCACCAATGGAAGCATCACCATGAGGGTGATATTGCATGGTATAACCAATAATATTAGCTACTTTATTGTACCGTCCGTCATCAAGCTTTTTCATCGCATGCAATATCCTACGCTGAACAGGCTTTAATCCATCATGCAAATGAGGGACAGCACGTTCAAGAATTACATACGACGCATAATCAAGAAACCAGTCTTTATACATTCCCGACAAATGCATAATTTTATGCAATTCTTCACCTGATTTCTCTTTACCGTCTGTATTAGTGTCTTTTGCTAATTCTTTATTTTCAGATTGTTCAAGATTATCTTTATTATCATTACTCATTCCTGTATCCCCAATGTTTAAAATATTTTTTTATCTATCTTTTACGATTCAGGTTATCGTTCTTCAATCACATCAATATTAAGATTATCAACAATAAAATCCTGTCTTTCGGGTGTGTTTTTTCCCATATAAAATTCCAGCAGATCATTTATGGCATCTTCACGACGTAACCTTACCGGGTCGAGCCGAATATCCTTGCCGATAAAATGTTTAAATTCATCGGGAGAGATTTCTCCCAATCCTTTAAATCGTGTTATTTCCGGACTGTTTTTTAACTTTTTTATCGCCTGGTCTTTTTCTTCTTCACTATAGCAGTAAACCGTTTCTTTTTTATTTCTTACTCTAAACAAAGGTGTTTGAAGGATAAACAAATGCCCGTTTTTAATCAGATCAGGAAAAAATTGCAAAAAGAATGTTAATAATAACAACCGGATATGCATTCCGTCAACATCAGCATCCGTAGCAACAATTACACTTTTGTATCGTAAGTGCTCAATACCTTCTTCAATATTCAAAGCAGCCTGCAGCAAATTAAATTCTTCGTTTTCGTAAACAATTTTCTTGGTTAACCCATACGTGTTTAATGGTTTTCCTTTTAAACTAAAAACAGCCTGGGTGTTTACATCGCGCGATTTTGTAATGGAGCCACTAGCTGAGTCTCCCTCGGTAATAAAAATCATGGTATTATTTTTTCGTTCATCGCTTGAGTTATAATGAACCCTGCAATCGCGTAGTTTCCGATTATGGAGACTCGCTTTCTTGGCTCGTTGTTTAGCCAGTTTTTTAATCCCCGAAATCGCTTTTCGTTCTTTTTCCGATTCATGAATTTTCTTTAACAGGGTATCTGCTGCTTCCTGGTTTCTGTGTAAGTAGTTATCTAATTCATTTTTTAAAAAATCGGCAATAAAATTACGTATAGATACTCCATTAGGAGAAATGTTTTTTGATCCAAGCTTGGTTTTGGTTTGTGATTCGAAAACCGGTTCTTCTACCTTAAGACTTACAGCAGCAACAATTGACATGCGTATATCAGAAGGTTCAAAATCTTTTCGGTAATAATCACGAATTGTTTTCACATAGGCCTCACGAAAAGCGGCTAAATGAGTCCCTCCCTGGGTAGTATGCTGGCCGTTTACAAAGCTGTAATATTCTTCTCCATATTGATTTCCGTGGGTTATTGCAATTTCAATATCCTCTTCTTTGATATGAATAATCGGATAAATTCCATCGGAGCTCATATTTTCTTCCAACAAATCACGTAATCCGTTCTCAGAGAAAAATTTCTCGCCATTTAATCGAATAACCAATCCGGAATTGAGGTAAACATAGTTTCTTACCATTGATTCCACGTACTCTTTCATATAGTGGTAACTGCCAAAAAGATCTTTATCGGGTTCGAAAGAAACCATGGTTCCGTTTTTCTCCTTCGTTGACTGAACCTGAGCATCTAGTACAACATTTCCTTTTTCAAACTCTATTTGTTTTCTTTCACCTTCACGATATGCTTCGATACGAAAATTTTCGGAAAGAGCATTTACCGCCTTGATACCTACTCCGTTTAATCCGACAGATTTTTTAAACACTTTTGAATCGTACTTAGCCCCGGTATTCATTTTTGAGGAAACATCCAATAATTTTCCCAAAGGGATCCCTCGCCCATAATCTCTAATTCTTACACTATTATCAGTAACCTCAATATCAATTGTTTTCCCAAACCCCATCATAAACTCATCGATAGAATTATCCATTACTTCTTTGAGTAATACATAGATTCCATCATCAGGAGATGAGCCATCACCCAACTTGCCAATGTACATCCCGGGACGTTTCCGGATATGTTCTTTCCACTCGAGCGTTCGAATACTATCTTCTGTATAATTCGTCGTCATTTCTACTAAATTTTCGTAAATATAACCAAAAGAAAATTCCCTGATAAAATTGTTTATCAACAGGCTTACGTAAGAAACTGTTAATAAATAGTTAAATGATGCAAAATAAATAAAAACCAATTATAATATGAAGTACAAGGTTGTTGAAAAGTTATCAACAACTAAAAAATACCCATTTGTTGCATTAATACGGAAGCATTCATATTTTTTGTTATTCCATTGCGTAATTTATAATCAAAGAAAATTTCTTGTCCGCTAATTTCTACTTCAAAACATTGATTGTTTATTTTTCCTGGATTTTTGTTTTCCAGCTCACACAACGTTAAATCATGTGTTGCAATAACACCTGTTGCGTTAAGCCTGATTAAATGTTCGACATACTTCCATGATCCTTTGGCTTTATCAACAGAATTTGTCCCTTTTAATATTTCATCCAAAAGAATAAATAGTTCCTTTCCCGATTTTAATTCATTAATGATTTGCTTTAATCTTTTTAACTCGGCATAAAAATAGGATTCGTTTTCTTTTAACGAATCAGAAGTGCGCATCCCTGAGAAGAGGTGCACCAGACTAAAATTAAACTGTTTTGCACAAACCGGCATACCCGTCATTGCTAAAATCAAATTAACACCTATCGTACGCAGGAAAGTGCTCTTACCGGCCATATTTGCTCCTGTAATTATATTTATTTGTCCTGCTTTATTAATTTTAAAATCATTATCAACTCTTTTTTCAGGCAAAATTAAGGGATGTCCGAGTTCTTTAGTTTCTAAAACGACATGGTTTACTATTTCGGGAAAAACAAACTCCGGATGTTTACATGTGAAGTCTGCCATACAGCAATATGCATCCAGTTGTCCAATCGCATTAATCCATTGCGTTATATTTTTACCGTATTGTTTTTTCCAGGCTTCTAAACGCATTAACGATAACAAATCCCACATTAACGTGGCATTTAATATCAGCCCTACTATTAAATTTAACCGCGAATCAAAAGCATCAATAATTCGGGTAAGTTTCTTTAAAATAGTACTGGCAGATTGTTTATTGTGATTTACATAAAACTGTTTTTTCAGCTGATTAAGCTCAAAACTATGAAATGAAGAATCTTCAATGATTTGAATCAATTGATGATAATTTTTTAAAATGGCTGCTTCTTCAGTAATTATTCGTTGTTCTTTATTCGTACGGTGCATAATAATACTGGCAAACAGCAACTGGCATAAAGCCAGGAAAGCGAATACCGAATAATGCATCCATCCAACCATTAACAAAAATAATGAAAGGATTGTTAATACTGGAAAGATCCAAACAATCAATTTATAATACCATTTATGAATGAAATACTCAGGCTCATTAATCCATACATTAATTTTCTGGTTATCATCGGGCGAAATTTGTACTAACATACCGGTAGCTTGTAAATACTGTCGCCAATCAATTTTTACGGATAGCTCCTGAACGGCTTGCTGTGTATGTTCAATTTTTTGTTTGTCAAGAAGAGGGTTTAATAACCTGTTGGCTAAAAATGTTCTTCCTGCTTGTGTAAATGCCCGATTTAAATACTGAAACAGAGAACCTTCACCAAACAAATCCAGATCATATGCATAGGCATGTTCACGATGAGTGAACTGTTCTCCATTATTAAATGCAGTAAAATCATACCTCAATGCTTTAAGTTCCAGCTTGTTTATTTGTATTAAACGCTGCACCAGTTTTAACTTTTGATTTTGCGTCGCATGCAAAGCAACAAGTCCAACAAATACAGTAACCCATGCAATAGAAATGCCTATTTTAATCCAGGAAAAATCTTTTACCGTAATCACAATTCCAACGCAAAAAAGAACAAATGAAACAAACCGAAACACCCCAAGCCATATAATTTTTTGCTTAATGTCGGATTCTTTTTGCTGGAAAGTTTGAACTCTACTCTTATAGATATTTTTAATATCGAATGCTGACATTCTATTACTCTATTTTTGACCTTTCATTTTCAATAATTTCACGGGTTTGTCTTGTAAATTCTTTAACATCCAGATTACAAAAATTATCATAGGGTATATCGTCTAATATTTTTAATGTAACTGTATGTTTCCCGTAAAACAAACCATGACGATTAAGAATATTGGGTACTGTGCCAGATATAATAACTGGAAGAATGGTTCTTTTGGTTGTATAAGCCAACCGGAATGCTCCTTCTTTAAAATTTCCCAACCGACCATTTTTAGAGCGTGTTCCTTCGGGAAAAATAACCATATTACAACCTAACCTAAGGACTTTTTCTCCATCGACAATCATTTTTTTTATACTGGTTTTGCTCGTACGTAGTAATCGTATATCTCCTTTTAAACGCATAAGCCATCCATAAACCGGGATTCTAAAGACCTCTGCCTTAGAAACCCAACGAAAAGGAATCCCTAACCGATACATTACGATAACATCTTCTATTGATTGATGATTGGCTATAATAATATATGTTTTATCCTTTTTAATCTTTTCTTTTCCCTCAACACGAACTTTCCACCAGGGAATCAGCCTGGTATAGAGGCTTCCCCAAAAAATCGAATAACTATTCAAAACATAAAGTCGTTTATCAAACCAAAAGGTAAATCCCCAAATGAAAAGGAAAATTGGCGTAAGAAATAGTACTGTTAATAATACAATAATCCAAATATATATAGAATAGGGTATTTTTTTTATCATAATTAAGTTGACGGATTAAAATACTTATCAAAAATACATTTTTAAAATTGTTTTTTTCTAAAAACCCAATAAATCAAACGAATTTATTTCGGGTAAAAAATAAATGGACAGTAAAAATGGTACATTTTTTGATTATTTAATGATAACTTATTAATTTCACAAGCTCTATTGAGCAAAAAACAGCGTAAATTATGAAGATAAAAACCATTCTCACCCTATTTTTAATAATATTCATTAGTTTACCTTCTTTTTCTCAGAAGGATGAGACCAACAACCTAGATACAATTTATCTGCTGGGTGGAAGAAAGAAGATTGTTGAAATAAAAAACATTTCAGCAGCGACTGTTCGTTATAATGAGCCCGGCGATGATGAAACGGTTACTTTAGAAAGAAAGCAAATACAAAAAATCATCTTTAGCAACGGGCGGGTTGAGGTGTTTAACAAACCTGTTTTTATGATGGTTGATGAGGGCGACTGGAAAACAGTAATTGTTACCGACAATAAAGATGATGTATCCGGATTATACGAACTGGGGAAAGTAGACGCAAGATCATCAGCAGGAAGCAGGAGTGCCAAATCGGCAAAAAAAAGTGCAACGATACGCATTCAAAAGAAAACGGCTAACTTAGGCGGATTAATTGTGCTGATAACAAAAGAAGAATCTGTGGGTGGTTTTGGAGAAGCACCTACCTATTTTATAGAAGGTATTGCTTATGGTTATGAGCCATTGCCAGACGAAAATAAATAGAATAAAAAAAGAGAGTGTCTAACCTATTGTTCAACGACTTTCCCCCTTCTATTTCCTAAAAGGGAAGACTTTGAAAACCAGCCTTCCTATAGTCCCAAAAACCTTCAGGTCGCTTCACATTAACTATATAGTCTAATGAACGATTCAGACACCCTCCCTTTCATTTTAATCTTCTAATCCAAGCACATCTAATCCTTGTTCAAATACCACATCTTTGGGAATATTTTCTTTCTGAATTCTGTATAAATCATCTAAGAGTTCATCTCTGATATAACCATTTTGTTCTACCAGTTTTTTTGCTGCATCATAATTACCATCTCCCTGAATTAACAATATTTCTTCGGCCAGTTGAAGCATTGCTTTCTGCATTTTTTCGAAATCAATTTTATACGTTCCAAGCTTATTGTTTCTGGTAAATGCACCTTTTTCCTGGAAATAATAAAACCTAATCATGTTGGCAACACCCTGATCGTTAGAGATTCCAAAACGAACGGAACGAAAAATATCGGCCATATAAGTAACATAATTATCCATAAGATCTGTTTCCTGCAGTTCACCCATTTCATGGAGTTTAGTTAAAAAAAACAGACTCAAAATATCATTTTTACACTCTTCAATTACATTATATTGATCTTTTAACCCATCACGAACAGGTCCTTTTTGGGTTACCATATTTTTTAAACCAAGAGCGCTACCAACTTCGTAAAACATGGTGTTTTGGAAAAAAGCATCGAACTTAACATGTTTTCTTTGATCTTTCTCAATAAGTAAATGGGCAATCGGTTTTAAAATTTTTTCAAATTTTGCTTCCATTACATTTTTAAATTGTAATTTTCGACTACCTACTTCTAACTGTACTCTCCCGTCACGGGGCAAAGTAATGGCAATCTTTTTACTTCCGGCATTCCAGTTTCCTGAACAATAAATAACATCATATACCATAATATCCGAAAGAGCTCCAGGAAATTCTTTTTTATATTTTTCATCAACCGGCAAATTCTTCTGTAAATAAGGTACTAATAATGAAAACTTCTCCATGTTTTTGCTCGATTCAACATCTCTGACAAGTACCATCGATTGATAAGAAGCTTTAGAATAGTAAAGTCTGTCCTCGACATCTTCAATAGGCCCAACAATAAAATCAACAACATTATCTTTCATCATCATCCATGCGATATTACTTTGGTAATAGTCATCATTTAATAATGCATCAGCTCTTTTAACGAGATAATTTTGAAAATCATTATCTTCGGCTAAAGAGGCTGCTTGCTTCATTAATTCTGCTATTTTTTCCAGTTTATTTTTATAGGCTTTATGATAAGGAACCGTCTGAAGGCCACCTACTTCATTTCTACGTAAAAGAGTATACGAATCAAACTTTCTAAGATTGTCAAAGGTATCAAATTCCTGATAGGTCATATCCTCCGGATAAAAGTTAGCTCCCTTAGGTTTGGCTCCTATGTCATCTACAAAAGGTTTCATTCCGTTAAGCCTATCCCAGGGACCATAGTTGATATAAAAATATTTCCGGATTTTCTCGTTGGTAATTGATTGTAAGTATTTTTCTTTATTTCCGCAGGTTTGAATCCAATATAGTTCATCAATAATTTTGGCTGCTTCAAAAAGTAGGGGTAGCATTTCTTTCTGATTTTTGCTTAAAACACCCAAATCAGTTGTTAATTCTACATCAGCATAATTAGCTAATAATTTGTCTATTTTTGTCTGCTTTTGAGTTTGTTGTTTTTCAGTTTTATTTTTACAGGTTGTAAAAAACAGGGGAACCGATAACAAACATAAAACGATCATCTTTTTATACATAATCCTGGGTTTTAGGGTTAAAAATAATTTGAACAGGTATATTGACAGAGGTTAGTAAAATATTCAATTAAATTTACAAATAATATTAACCCATGTCAACACTATCAAAACTAATTTAACATAAACCAGTATTAATGTCTAAAAAGCAGGTAAAACAGCAGATAAAATTTAAAACAAAGCAGTAATAAATTCGTTAATGGAAATATTGTGAAAATATTTTTCGAAATCAATGGCTTCTAAAACTTGACGAATTTCATCTTCCTGATGTCTTTTATGTTTAAGTAGGTCTTCAATATCTACAATATCTTTTTCTCCAAAAAAATCACCAAAAATTTTCAGGTCTGAGATGATTCCTTTCTCAACATTTAGATGAACTTCCAAATTTCCTCCATGGGTTCTGATAAGTTTCTCGAAATTGTATTTTGGAGAGTAACCAAAATTCCAGTCCCAGGAATTATATTTTTTTTCGGCTAATTGATTAATTTTCTCAACATCATCATCAGTATATTCATATAATACGGCATCTTTTTCTGATTTTACCATAAAATCAAAAATTTTATCATGAAACTCCATAACAGACATTTTTTCAGGCAAATGTCCGCTAATATTAGTTACACGGCTACGTACCGACTTTACTCCTTTGTCCTGATATTTTAAGGGATTAACTTTTAACGCTTTCGATAAATCGCCCATTACTGATGAAAACAATAACGTTCCATGATGTAACACTCTTCGTTTAAAGATATGCTCTGCATTACCAGATACTTTTCGCCCATTGATCATAATATCGTTGCGTCCTTCAAATTTTGCATCCACACCAAGTTGTTTCAGCACATCAATCACCGGTTGAGTATATTTTTTAAAATCAACCAAATTACCTTCATTCCCCGCATTTTTTATAAAAGTAAAGTTAAGGTTCCCCAGATCATGAAATACAGCACCTCCTCCGGAGAGCCTTCTTACCACATCAATATTGTTTTCGTTTACATAATCGATATTTATTTCGGCCAGGGTATTCTGATGCTTACCAACAATTATAGATGGTCTGTTGCGCCAAAGCATAAAACAGTTCTCGTTAAAATTTTTAAGTACGTATTCTTCAGCTGCCAGATTGAAATAGGGATTGGTTTCCGGATTTTTTATACAAAGCATAATCATTCAATTTAATCGTAAATTAAATTAGATAACAATCCGAAATTAAAATTGTTTGACAATTTTTCCCGAGGTGTATTGATAAAGGTAAAAAACGGAAACACCTATTATAGATCCTAAAATTGCACCGCCAATCACATCTAACGGATAATGAACACCTAAATATATCCTGCTATAGGATACAACTACAGCCCATAAGATAATAAAAACAGAAAAATATTTTTTTTCAACTAATTTCTTAAGAAAGAAAGCCACTGCAAATGTATTCGTTGCGTGCGAAGATACAAACCCATACCTCCCTCCACATTTATTATTTACCAGATGAACAATATCTTGCAGTTCAGGATTATGGCAGGGACGCAATCGTTGAAAAACCTCTTTGAAAGCGTGAACAGAAATCTGGTCGGCCAGCGTTACAACCAGGGCAATAAAAAGCAATGTAATGATTGCTTTCCACCTTTGTTTAAAAATGATATATGCAATAATTATTAAATACAGAGGCAGCCAAAAAAACTTTCCGGAGAACCACCACATTATCTGATCCCAGAACGGTGAATTTAGTCCATTTAAAAAAATAAAAAGCTGGGCATCTATGTTTTTTAATATTTCTATCATATGACTAATCCGAATGAAGTTGTTTCCAAATCATATCTTTTAACTCCTGTATCCCTTTCTGTGCCACTGAAGAAATAAAGAGATAAGGAATTTGAGGTAAATCCTTTTTCATCTCTTGCATCAACTCATCATCAAGCATATCGGATTTGGTAATCGCCAGCAGTCTTTTTTTGTCTAGCAGTTCAGGATTATATTTTTCAATTTCCGACAGGAGTGTTCTATACTCCTTATGTATATTATCGCTATCGCAAGGAACCATAAAAAGAAGCATGGCATTTCTTTCAATATGCCGTAAAAAACGATGTCCGAGGCCTTTCCCTTCGTGGGCGCCTTCGATTATTCCAGGAATATCGGCCATAACAAACGATTGCATATCGCGGTATGAGACAATTCCCAGGTTAGGAACCAGGGTTGTAAACGGATAATCGGCAATTTTGGGTTTCGCAGCCGATACAACGGATAGTAATGTCGATTTTCCGGCATTTGGAAAACCAACTAAACCAACATCGGCCAGTATTTTTAGCTCTAAAATAAACCATCCTTCTTTCCCTTCTTCGCCTGGCTGTGCATAACGAGGTGTTTGGTTGGTAGATGATTTAAAATGGGTATTCCCCAATCCTCCTCTTCCCCCCGCAAGAATTATTTGCTCCTGTTGATCTTCGGTCATTTCGGCTAACACCTCATTGGATTCTGCATCTTTAGCAACGGTTCCCAAAGGAACCTCTACAATTACATCTTTTCCATCAGCCCCTGTCCGTTGAGCACTGCCACCGGCTTGTCCACTGGTAGCAAAAATATGTTTTTGATATTTTAAATGTAACAGGGTCCATAACTGGGCATTTCCTTTAAGAATAATATGTCCGCCACGTCCACCATCTCCACCATCCGGTCCACCTTTAGGCACAAACTTTTCGCGGTGTAAATGAGGGGAGCCTGCTCCCCCTCTACCCGAACGGAGAAATATCTTCACATAATCAACAAAATTAGAACCTGTCATCTATTTATATCTTTCCATTATTGAACAAATTTTATCAAAGATAACATCAATTTCTCCAATTCCATAAACCGATTCACATTTTCCCTTTGATTTGTAATAATCTTTCAGGATTTTAGTATTCGTATTGTAAATAGCTATTCTTTTTTTTATAACATCTATGCTTTTATCATCAGGCCTTCCCGAATTATTATATCGATGAGTTAAACGTTCTATAATAGCTTTTTCATCGGTTTCGAGGGAAATCATCACATTAACTTTGGCTTCCATAACAGATAAGATACTTTCCAGTTGTTCTGCCTGAGGAATGGTTCGTGGGAAACCATCAAAAATAAAACCTTCGGCTTGTGGATATTTTTTAATTTCCTTTTTAATAATATCAACAGCCATTTCATCAGGAACATAATACCCCTTATCAATATATTTCTGTGCTTCTATCCCTAAAGGACTTCTCACTTTAATTAACTTACGCAATATCTCTCCGGTGGAAATATGTTTTAGCCGGTATTTTGCAATTATTTTTTTCGATTGCGTACCTTTCCCTGCCCCTGGCGGGCCAAATAAAACAACATTTATCATTTAGAAAATTAACTTTTCAGGGTATATATATCCGGAAGATTTCTTCCCAAACCATCGTAATCCAGCCCATAACCAACAATAAAATCATTAGGTATTTCCATACCTACATAATCGATTCCGATATCTTTATTATATGCTTCGGGTTTTAAAAGAAGAGTTGTAATCTTTACGCTTGTTGCTCCGAATTTCTTCAGTTCTTTTATAATTTGTTCCAAGGTGATTCCGGTATCCACAATGTCTTCAAGCACAATAACATCACGGCCACTAATTTTTTCATTCACCCCGATGAGTTGTTTTACACTACCTGTTGTTGATGTCCCCCTGTATGAAGATAACTTTAAGAAGGTTATCTCACAATCAAAATTGATTTGTTTTAATAAATCGGCAGTAAACATAAAAGAACCGTTCAGTATACTTATAAAAAGAGGAATCTTTTTATTCTTATAATCCTGATTTATTTTATGGGCAATTCCGGTAATTGCATGTTGAATCTTGTCAGATGGAATTGATACTTCGAAAACTTTATCTTTAAGTTTAACCTGCTTCATATTAATAGTGATTTTCCATGGCCTACATAGCCAAATGAACATTTTTATTAAAACAATCGTTTATTTCTTACCTTTGTAAACGTTGAAAATATTTTGCGAAAATACAAATTAATGTTCTAAAAATAATTTTAATTGACTCTAAAATTTTAATTAAGCATGAAAGCAAAAGTAAGTATTATCATGGGAAGCACATCAGACCTGCCCATAATGGAAAAAGCTGCCAACATCCTGAATGATTTTAAAATTCCGTTCGAGATTAATGCGTTATCAGCACATCGTACTCCCGAAGAAGTAGAAAAATTTGCCAAAGGAGCAAAAGAGCGTGGTGTAGAAGTTATTATTGCAGGTGCCGGGATGGCAGCTCATTTACCGGGTGTTATTGCAGCTATGACTACCCTCCCTGTAATTGGAGTACCTATAAAAGCTTCGTTAGACGGAATGGATTCGTTATTAGCTATTGTACAAATGCCTCCGGGAATCCCTGTTGCCACCGTAGGAATTAACGGAGCTCAAAATGCAGGTATCTTAGCTGCACAAATACTGGCTGCCGGAGATGAAAAAATTAAACAGGTTTTGGTGGAATACAAAGAAAATCTCAAAACAAAAATTGTAAAAGCCAACGAAGAGTTATCGAAGGTAAATTTTGAGTTTAAAACCAATTAAGACCTGCTTTATTTAATGATTTGATGTGACGTTAGATATAAAGTCCGAAGGACTGAAACCTTCGGACTTATTTGCTTTAATATAATACTAACTTAAGCATAAAATAGCCATTTAAGTATTATTGATTAAAAACCCAATAGATATTCGTTAAAAGTTTACTTCAATACTAATCCTAAAAATCATTCTGAATTTCATCCATATTTTCCTGATTTTTTTTCATTTCGTTTAACTCTTCAATCTCCGGATGAGTAGCAAAAACTGGATGTCGCTTTTTGCGCAAACTCTGAACTCTTTCAAACGCTTGGCATGAGCTTACTTCTAATAATTCAAATCACCCATAAATAGTTTTTCACGGCTGCTAAATTGTTAATTAAAAGACAATTAATTATTTTTATTCCTGTTAAATTTAATATTCGCAGCCAAAAAAATATTTACAATAAAGTAAACTATGTCCAATAAAAAATTATAATTGTATCTTTATTCCTGGGTATTGAATAAAAAAAACTTCATGAAACAAAAACATTTCAAAAAAATTAATATAATTTTTTTAATATGCCTATGTTTATGGCATTCTGATTCTTTTGCTCAAAACGTAAAAGTTGAAGCAGGGAAATCGGCGGCAATGAGTAACACATCTGTTACAATAACTGATATTTGGTCTGTTTACAATAACCAGGCAGGGCTGGGTTATTTGAATAATATTTCTGCAGGCATCTTTCATCAGTCGGGATTCGTTAAACAGCAAAACATACAAGGTATTGGCTTTGCCTTACCGACAAAAACCGGAACCATTGCTGCCTCATATTCTTATTTTGGTTTTTCACAATATAACGAAATGCAGGCCGGCCTGGCCTTTGGCCGCTCATTTACCCGATATTTTGCCGCAGGATTGCAAATCAATTACTTAAGTACCCGAATTGCCGATAACTATGGATCATCTAATACAGTTAATTTCGAAGTGGGTGTGCTTTCACAACCCATTGAGAATCTATTTATAGGAGCCCATGTATATAATCCATCAAGAAGTAAAATCGGGGACGAAGATATTCCTACTATATTTAAACTGGGGGCAGGATATTTATTTTCTGAAAAAGTATATTTTGGCATTGAAACGGAAAAAGATCTTAAACACGATGCTATTTTTAAATCAGGACTCCATTATCAGTTAATAGAATATGTGTCTCTACAGGCAGGGATTTCAACAAATCCCACAAGATACTCGTTTGGAGTAGGGTTTCATTACACCAACATTCATGCTCATGTAGGATTCTTAAGACATCAAACGTTAGGTTTCACCCCATCATTTACGCTAGGTTATGGTTTTTAAACGATTTCATCTTTTAAATTCCGTTTTGATGGTATTAATTTTATGGGGTATCAATGATAAAACATTTGCCCAAACCGAACCTTTCAACAAACAAACCATTGAAGACCTGATTGAAGAAATAGCTACATCAACTGATGAAGAGCTTGACTATACAACACTTTACGACAACTTAACCTTTTATTTATATAATCCTCTAAATATCAATACAGCAACGCAGGAAGAACTTGAAAAACTTCATTTGTTGAACGACTTTCAGATAAAAAGCCTTCAGGACTATATTTCCAGAAACGGAGAAATGGTTTCTCTCTATGAACTTCAATTGGTGCACGGATTCTCATTGGATCAAATTGAAATGATTCTGCCTTTTGTATCTGTTTCTGAAGAAATAACCCAAAGAAAAACTTCAATCAAAAATATTTTAAAATACGGCAACAATCAAATTTTTATCCGCGCTCAAAATGTATTAGAAGAACAGGTTGGGTACAGTTCTATTTCAGATTCATCCCTTGCAGTCAGCCCGAACTCAAGATACTTGGGAAGTTCATACAGAATTTACTCACGTTACAAATTTCAATACAGAGATAAAGTGTATTTCGGATTTACCGCAGAGAAAGATCAGGGCGAAGAGTTTTTCAAAGGAAATAACAAACAAGGTTTTGATTATTATTCTGCCCATCTACAAATAAATAATATCGGTATTTTTAAAACAATAACATTGGGAGACTTTGAGGCTAAATACGGGCAGGGACTGGTTTTATGGTCGGGCTTTGGAATGGGCAAATCACCCTATGTTTTAAATATAAGAAAAAGAGTCCAGGGACTGAGAAAATACTCCTCAACAAACGAAAATCTTTTTATGCGTGGTGCAGGAACAACTGTTGCCATTAAAGACTTTGATATATCTACCTTTTTATCCTATAAAAATATAGATGCAAACATTCAGGATAGTGTTGACAATGAAATTGCCACGGTAACATCATTCCAGAATACAGGAATACATGCAACACCTTCTCAAATGGAGGATAAAGATGCAATTCGAGAAAATATCGTAGGAGGAAATATAACCTATAATCATACAAAATTTAAAGTAGGTATTACGGGCGTATATTATAATTATGGGGCCGAACTGGTAAAAGACATTACACCCCAGAACCAATTTTATTACAAGGGCAAAGAAAATACGAATCTCAGCCTGGATTACCAGTTCAGTTTCCGGGATTTTTACTTTTTTGGAGAGGAGGCTATAAGCCAAAACGGAGGAAAGGCATTTTTAAATAGCATGATGATTAACCTGGCTCCGCAAATATCATTTTCAGCTTTACACAGGCACTACGACAAAAACTATCAGGCAAACAACAGCAATGCTTTTGGCGAAACCAGTAATGTTCGTAACGAATCGGGATTATATCTCGGCCTTGAAGTACACCCGATAAAAAACTGGAAAATATCATCTTACTTTGATACATACCGTTTTTTGTGGTTAAAAACCGGGGTTGATGCCCCGTCGCAGGGTAATGAGTGGTTTGTTCAGGCTGATTATAACCCAACGCGCAACGTTAGTATCTACCTCAGATTAAAAAATGATATGAAACAAAAAGATAGAAATGCAGCAACAGGGATTGACGAGTTGGTGGATGAAAAGTTACTAAAAACACGTTTACACATAGCGTACCAGATTAATCAACGGTTTGCCCTTAAAAGCAGGGTAGAAACGACGAAATACCAAACAGATAATCAAGCAGCTGAATATGGATATATGATTTATCAGGATATTTTTTATGATCTACTAAAAATACCATTATCTCTCAATACACGTTTTGCTGTTTTTGATACTGAATCGTATAACACCAGGATTTATGCATACGAGAGTGATATATTATATGCCTTTTCCATTCCGGCATATTATTCAAAAGGAACCCGTTTTTATTTTAACCTTAAGTATACTTTAGCTGAATTTATTGATTTATGGATTAGATATTCACAAACATTTTACGCTGATAAAAATGTCATTTCATCAGGGCTAAATCAAATTAACGGGAATACAAAATCGGAAATCAAGGCCCAACTACGTTTTAAACTCTAAATCTCTTGTTTCTTTCCTCTTCTTACTTTCATATCTTTTATATTCAGCTGCATAGAAGTAATACCTCTAAAACAATTTTCATCCACCGAGTAACAGATATCAAAAAAGTCTCCCGAATGTATATAGTCGTATTGATTTGCCTGCTGAAAAGCGATGGCTGCAAAATTCCTAAAAGGATCCTTTTCCTGAATTAACGATAGTTTTAAATGTTCTTTACTAACACCGACAATTCGTCCTTCTCCATTATCTGCCACATCGTGAGTTATAAAAACCGGAGCCATATTTTCAGGGCCAAAAGGTTGAAACTGTTTTAAAATACGGTTAAATTTAGGGGTTATATCATTAAGGTTCAACTCAGCATCTATCTCAACCTGAGGGATAAGCTGATCTTTGGTAATGGTTTCGCTAACCACCTTCTCAAAACGTTCGCGAAATTCATCCACTTTATTAATTTGTAACGTTAACCCCGCGGCATACATGTGTCCGCCAAAATTTTCCAACAAATCGCTGCATGCTTCAATCGCCTGGTAGATATCAAATCCGATAACCGATCTTGCTGAACCGGTAGCAAACCCGTTTGATTGGGTCAAGACTATGGTTGGCCTGTAATAGGTTTCAATTAATCGTGAAGCTACAATGCCCACAACTCCTTTATGCCAATCCGGATGATATAAAACCGTCGTCTTTCTCTCTCCCATCTCCTGTTCTTGGGCTAGTATTCTTAAAGCTTCCTGGGTAATATGACGGTCGATATTTTTGCGTGCATCATTAAAATAGTTTACACTATTAGCAGCAGTTCTTGCTTTTGCCGAATTCTTTGATAATAATAATTCAACTGCTTTATCTGCAGACTCCATTCTTCCGGCCGCATTAATTCTTGGCCCAATTTTAAATACAATATCATCAATACTAATAGTCTTTCCTTTCAACCCCGCGAGATTTATTATTGATTTTAATCCTTGCCTGGGTTTTTCATTTAGCTGAATTAACCCATAGTAAGCTAAAATTCTGTTCTCATCAACAATGGGAACAATATCCGACGCGATGCTAACTACCACTAAATCAAGATACGTAATTAATTTTTCAAAAGGGATATTATTTGTTCTGGCATAAGCCTGAATCAGTTTAAACCCGACTCCACATCCGGACAATTCTTTAAAGGGATAGTTGCAATCGCTACGCTTAGGATCAAGCACAGCTGTTGCACAAGGCAGTTCATTGGCAGGGTAATGATGATCACAAATAATAAAATCGATACCCTGTTTCCGGGCGTATTCTACTTTTTCATTTGCTTTTATTCCACAATCCAAAGCAATTATTAACGAATAATTATTTTCCTGTGCATATTGAACACCCTGTGTAGAAACCCCATATCCCTCACTATACCTGTCGGGGACATAATAACCAACATTATCATAAAAATCTTTTAAAAAGGTATATACTAAGGCAACGGATGTTGTTCCATCCACATCATAATCGCCATATATTAAGATATTCTCATTATTTTGAACAGCCCTCTCAATGCGATCAATAGCCAGGTTCATATCCTTCATTAAAAAAGGATCATACAAATTTTCAAGGCTTGGACGAAAAAATGCTTTCGCCTGGTCAAATGTTTTAACTCCCCTTTGAACCAAAAGAGTTGCTAAAACAGGTTCTATATTTAATTCTTTGGCTAATTTCTGTACGTCTTCTTCATTGCCCTGTGGTTTTAGTACCCATCTTTTTTCCATATATAATTTTCATATTTTTTACTTTTTTAGGTTCATCCCGAATACTTCTTTAATCTTTAATTTTAAAACATCTTTTACCTTCTCGTAATCAACCTTTTTCCCCAACTCCTTCTCCATTGATGTTACTCCCTTGTCTACAAATCCACAAGGATTAATATGATTAAAATATTCGAGATTGGTGTTCACATTAAATGCAAATCCATGCATGGTAATAAACCGGCTTGCTTTAACACCAATTGCACAAATTTTGCGGGCGTTGGCATTGTCGGCATCCAGCCAAACACCTGTTGCACCCGTCAACCTTCCGGCATAAATTCCAAACTCTTCCAGCGTTAGAATTATTGATTCCTCCAATTTAGCAATATATTGTTTTACCTGCAAGTTAAATCTTTCCAGATCAATTATCGGATATCCGACAATTTGTCCGGGGCCATGGTATGTAATATCTCCACCACGATTAATTTTATAATACGTGGCATTAATTTTTTTTAGGAACGCATCACTAATTAATAAGTTATTTTGTTGTCCGCTTTTTCCCAAGGTATAAACATGCGGGTGCTCACAAAGTATCAATTTATTATCTATAGGCACCTGCTTATTAGCTGGCAAATCCCTGTTTTTGGCTTTGATCTGTAAAAAGTCGGAAAAAATTTCTTCCTGGTAATCCCAGGCTACTTTATAATCAACCAAACCTAAATCGATATACTGAACATCAATACTTTTCATTTTCAATTACTCTGTTTAACATGTTTTTCAGCCTGATAAGAAGATCTTACCAACGGGCTGCTTTCAACAAACCGGAATCCTTTTTCCAATCCTGCCTCCCGATATTGGTCAAATTTCTCTGGTTCAACATACTCTTTTACAGGCAGATGATTTGCTGAAGGGGCTAAATATTGTCCAATGGTCATTACTTCACAGCCCACAGCGATTAAATCATCCATGGTTTGTAAAACTTCCTCTTCCGACTCACCTAACCCAAGCATTATTCCTGACTTTGCAGTAATTCCCGACCGGGAGATATATTCTAAAACGCTGAGACTTCTTCTGTAACGTGCTTTAGTCCTTATTTGTGAAGTTAATCTTTCGGTTGTTTCCAGGTTGTGCGAAATAACTTCAGGCTTAGCATCAATAACCTTTTGAATAAACTCTCCATTCCCGTCAAAATCAGGGATAAGGGCTTCAATGGTTGTATCAGGATTAACCTCCTTAATTTTCATTATTGTTTCTGCCCAAAATGCAGCACCTCCATCATTAAGGTCATCACGGTCTACTGAAGTAATTACACAATGCTTAACATTCATTAAACGAACCGATTCGGCAATCCTTTTAGGTTCATCCCAATCGGGAGGCAACGGTTTGCCTGTTTTTACCCCACAAAATTTACATGAGCGGGTACATATATCCCCTAAAATCATAAACGTTGCGGTTCCCCGGTTCCAGCATTCACCAATATTCGGACAATTGCCACTGGTACAAATCGTATGTAAATGATATTTTTCAACAATATTTTTTACTTTCGAATAAGATTCTCCTTTAGGCATTTGCATCTTCATCCATCGTGGTAATCTACGCCTGTTATTTCTTCCGGAATCCATAATCACAGAATATTTAATCCTTCATTTTTAATTATCATACAAAATTAAATTATTCTAAATAAAAACAGGTATGATTTATGATTTTATCCATAAGACCAGCTAAAGCGGCCTAAAATTCAACACTTTATATTTTTATTAAATACATATAATCAATAACTTGTTCAAAATTAATATATTGATCTATCTATACATCCATAAATTAATGATTAAATTATATCTTTGTACCGTTTTTTACAAATACCATTTAATACTAAAATAATATATGATGAACTTAGAGTTGAGCGAACAGGAAATAATTCGCAGACAATCATTAGAGGAGTTGAAAAAGTTAGGGATTAACCCCTATCCTGCAGAAGAATTTGAGAGCAATACAAATTCACAGGAAATATTATCCCATTATGATACGAATAAGAACAATTTTCAAGATGTAAGTATTGCCGGCCGAATCATGAGCCGCAGAATAATGGGTAATGCCTCATTTATTGAACTACAGGATGATAAAGGAAAAATTCAGGTTTACATTAAGCGTGACAACCTATGTCCTGATGAAGATAAGACACTTTATAATACGGTATTTAAAAAATTATTAGATATTGGTGACATCATTGGTATTAAAGGAAATGTTTTTGTTACAAAAGTAGGAGAAACGTCAGTAAATGCCACAGAGCTAACACTGCTAAGCAAATCGATAAAACCTTTACCGGTAGTAAAAGAAAAAGATGGTAAAATATATGATGCTTTTTCCGATGCAGAACAGCGTTACCGCCAACGTCATCTGGATTTAATTGTGAATCCTTCGACCAAAGAAGCTTTTGTAAAAAGGACAAAGCTAACCAATTCGATGCGTGGGTTTCTAAACAACAAAGGGTATCTGGAGGTTGAAACACCTATTCTTCAACCTCTTTACGGAGGAGCAGCTGCGCGTCCATTTAAAACATTCCATAACACATTAGATCAAACCTTATATTTACGTATTGCTAACGAACTTTACTTAAAACGACTAATTGTAGGTGGTTTTGAAGGGGTCTATGAATTTGCCAAAGATTTCCGCAACGAAGGGATGAGTCGTTTCCATAATCCGGAATTTACCCAGATGGAGCTTTATGTAGCCTATAAAGATTACAACTGGATGATGGATTTAGTGGAAGAGATGGTGGAAAAAATCGCTATTGACATTCACGGAACAACAAAAGTAAACGTCGGCAACCACGAAATTGATTTTAAACGTCCATGGAAAAGATATACTATGTTCGAGGCTATTGAAGAATTTACCGGAATAGATATTTCGGAGATGGACGAAAAGAAACTGGCCAAAACCGCTAAAAATCTTGATGTGGAAATTGATGAAACGATGGGCAAAGGGAAGCTTATTGATGAAATTTTCGGAGAAAAATGTGAGTCAAAACTTATACAACCCACTTTTATAACCGATTATCCCATCGAAATGTCTCCGCTAGCAAAAAAACACCGAAGCAAAGAAGGGTTGGTTGAACGTTTCGAAGCCATTTGTAATGGAAAAGAAATTTGCAATGCCTATTCGGAGCTAAATGACCCCATCGACCAGCGCGAACGTTTTGAGCAACAATTAATCTTAGGTAAACGGGGTGATGAAGAAGCCATGGTGCTAGACGAAGATTTCTTACAAACCATTGAATATGGTATGCCGCCAACAGCGGGACTGGGTATTGGAATCGACCGCTTAACGATGATCATGACCGATTCACCATCGATTCAGGATGTATTATTTTTCCCGCAAATGCGTCCCGAAAGAAAAGCACAAAAAGATGAACCGGCAAAATATATGGAGCTCGGAATCCCTGAAGAGTGGGTGCCTGTTGTTCAAAAATCGGGTTATTTAACCGTAGAAAGTATGATGGATGTTAATCCGGGAGCTTTGCATCAAAAGTTATGCGGAATCAATAAAAAACATAAATTGGGATTAAAAAACCCCAGTCAGGAAGACGTAAAAAACTGGATTGAAAATATGAATAAAACAGCATGAGTCAGGAACCTAAAATAGCAGTATTAGGTGGTGGTAGCTGGGCGACAGCAATTATTAAAATGCTGCTCGAAAATACCAATCATATTCATTGGTATATGCGAAGCAAAGAAAAAATTGAGTTTATCAAACAACATAAACACAACAACTTTTATTTAAGCGCTGTTTCCCTCGACACTCAGAAAATTTCATTTTACAGCAATTTAAGTGATGCTGTGGAAAATGCAGATATTCTTATTTTTGCTATACCATCTGCTTTTCTTAAATCGGCACTGGAAAACTTATCCAATGACATAAGCCATAAAACCATCGTTTCTGCTATAAAAGGAATTGTTCCTGATGAAAATCTAATTATTGGGGAATTCTTCAATCAACATTATCAGGTTCCTTTCGATAATTTTTCAGTAATTTCCGGCCCATGTCATGCTGAGGAAGTGGCCTTTGAACGGTTATCGTACCTTACCATAGCTTCGCAAAATTTAAAAATTGCCCGCCAGATTGCCGATTTATTATCTACGCATTATATCAAAACAAGTATTTCGGACGATATTTACGGAACGGAATATTCGGCAGTTTTAAAAAATGTTTTTGCTATTGCAGCAGGTATTTGTCATGGATTGGGCTATGGCGACAATTTTAATGCAGTTCTTATTGCCAATGCCATACAGGAGATAAAACGATTTGTAGATGCTGTGCACCCTATTCAACGAGACATTAAAGGCTCAGCCTATTTAGGCGATTTAATGGTTACTGCATATTCTCAATTTAGCCGGAACAGAACCTTTGGAAATATGATTGGAAAAGGCTATTCTGTAAAATCAGCACAATTAGAAATGAATATGATTGCCGAAGGTTATTATGCTGTAAAATCAATCGTTGAAATCAACAAAAGATATATAGTAAACATGCCCATTACCGAAGCTGTTTACAACATTCTGTACGAAAAAATTTCTCCTGCAATAGAAATAAAGTTACTTACTGAAAATTTACGATAAAAATTGTTTGCAATGAAAAACATTCAAATCGACATACGTAATATTTTGCCTTTTATTCAATCGGAAAAATTAAATGTCTACAAAACGCTGATTAAAGAAAAAGTGCAAATGCTAGATGAAAAAACCGGCAAAGGAAACGATTTTCTTGGTTGGTTAGACCTTCCGAAGAATATTACTCAACAAGAAATGGATGATATCAAAAATACCGCTACGGATCTACAAAAAAAATCAGATGTAATTGTGGTTATAGGAATCGGAGGATCTTACCTCGGTTCAAAAGCAGTTATTGAAGCACTTTCCGGGCATTTTAAAAAAAGAACTTCATCTCCAGAAATAATTTTTGCCGGACATAATCTATCAGAAGATTATCATTACGAATTAGCAGAATATCTAAAAGATAAATCTTTTTCCATTATTGTAATTTCTAAATCAGGAACCACAACCGAACCAGCGATAGCATTCAGGATTTTAAGAAAAGAACTCGAAGAAAAAGTAGGGAAAGCTGCATCGCAAAAAAGAATTGTTGCCATAACCGATGCAGAAAAAGGAGCCCTAAAAACATTAGCAACACAGGAAAATTACAAAACGTTTACAATTGCCGACGACATTGGGGGACGGTATTCGGTATTAACTCCTGTAGGGCTATTACCTATTGCTTGTGCAGGATTTAATATCGAAGAGCTTATTAACGGAGCTAAAAAAATGCTTGAGATTAGCAATACAGCTCCATTTGACAAAAATCCGGTTTATCAATATGCGGTGAGCCGTCAATTGCTTTATCAAAAAGAAAAAAACATTGAAATCCTTGCTAACTATGATTTACGCTTAAACTTTATTGCCGAATGGTGGAAACAATTATTTGGCGAAAGTGAAGGAAAAGAGCATAAAGGAATTTTTCCGGCAAGTGTTAGCTTTACAACCGACCTGCATTCATTAGGTCAATATATTCAGGAAGGACGAAGAAACATCTTTGAAACCGTTATGTCGATTGAAGAAAACAATTTTACATTAGAAATACCTTCTGACAAAGATAATTTTGATAAACTCAACTATCTGGCAGGTAAGCCCATTGACTTTGTGAATAAAATGGCTGATAAGGGCACTATGCTGGCCCATATCGATGGAGAAGTGCCCAATATATCAATTACAATACCCCGGCTTAACGAGTTCTTTATTGGGCAATTATTATATTTTTTTGAAAAATCATGCGCTATCAGTGGATATTTTTTAGAAATCAATCCATTTAACCAGCCAGGAGTTGAAGCCTATAAAAACAATATGTTTGCTTTACTGGGAAAACCCGGATTTGAAGAAAAATCAAAAAAGATGAGACAACGAATAGAAAAAAAATAAAAAATCAACTTTTTATCTCAACATTAATTTTAGATAATTTCTCGTTAATAAGTACCATTTTATTCATATTCCCAAACGAAAAGAAATCCTGTTTATCGTTAAGGAAGTAGTATATCTTTAAAGTATTCTTAAAAACTTTCTGGCTTTGCCTTAAATCATTCTGTTCTAGCAAGATATCGCCATGTTCACTTAATAATTCGGCTAAAGTTGATAATTGCCCGGATGTCAATTTCTTTTTCTGTTTTAATGCATCCATAAAAAAGTCTTCGGAAACAGAGAAAACAAAATCAGAATCCAGATGGAAATATTCCAAAAGTGTTTTATCAATCTTTTCCAACGCTTCGCGAAATCGTCCTTTCCTTTTTAATTCAATTAAAAAAGAAAGCACTTCCGAAACTTCATCGATAAGTTTTAAAACTTCATTATTATCCACAAGTTATGCCGGTTTATTTATTTTTTAACTAAAGCGAGGTTAGTAATGTAAATTTATAAATCTTAGCCTACAAAATCGAATGAAAAGTTATTTTTTTGATAAAACATTCAACATGTTTTATGAATAAATTAAGATTACAGATTAATATTCATTTCAAATTGTTTATTTTTACGCGCAACTAAAAAATGAATTATGACTGGAAATTCTCTTGAAGTTTTAGATAAAATTCATCTCAATTTTAGTCAGGGTGGATTATTGTTTATGAATATTACACTGGCATTTATTATGTTTGGTGTAGCACTTGAAATTGACTTTAAAAGTTTTAAAAAAATAATAAAAAAACCCAAATCATTAATCACGGGCGTTATCTCTCAATTTTTTTTATTGCCTTTTATCACGTTTATCTTTATTCTGATTATAGAACCTACACCTGCCGTAGCCTTAGGAATGATACTGGTATCTTCTTGTCCGGGAGGCAATATTTCAAATTTTATATCTTCAATGGCCAAGGCAAATATTGCTTTATCTGTCAGCATGACTGCTGTAGCAACTTTAGGGGCCATTTTTATGACGCCTGTAAATTTCGCTTTTTGGGGTGGTTTATATGCAAAATCCCATCCATTATTAAGGCCCATTGAAATTGATCCGTTTCAAATGTTCCAAACGGTTTTTATTATTTTAGGAATTCCCTTACTCATAGGAATGCTATTTGCAAAAAAATTCCCCGAATTAACCAATAAAATCAAAAAGCCTATTAAAGTTCTCTCTTTATTAATTTTTGCCGGCTATGTTGTAGCTGCATTATCCAATAACTTTAGTTATTTTATTAAATATATTCATCTAATTGCACTGATTGTTTTTATTCATAATGCATTGGCATTATTAACCGGTTTTACATTTAGTTCAATTCTAAAAGTTCCAAGGAGAGACAGACGTTCAATTTCCATAGAAACGGGTATTCAGAATTCAGGTTTGGGATTAGTGCTTATATTTAACCCCAAAATTTTTCCTCCCGAATTAGAATTAGGAGGTATGGCATTTATAGCTGCCTGGTGGGGTATCTGGCATATTGTTGCCGGAATAGGAATAGCCTCCCTTTGGTCCAGAAAAAAAATTGAGGAATCATAAATTCATTTTATTTTATGGCAATAAGTAGAGAAACTATAGAGAAAAAAAAACTGGGATATACAATTTTAAGGCCATATGTAAATTTTGTTACTAAAATCTATTTCAGAACAACGGTTCATAATTTAGATAATATCCCCAAAGATGATGTAATTATTTTTGCACCCAATCATCAAAATGCCTTGATGGATGCCTTAGCTATTCTTGCTACGGTTAAAACTGAACCTGTTTTTTTAGCCCGGGCCGATATCTTCAAAAAGAAATCCATCGCTAAAATTCTTACTTTTCTAAAAATACTTCCTATATACCGAATCAGGGACGGAAAAGAAAGTCTGAAAAATAATGAACAAATATTTCGAAAGACAGTAGATGTACTAAAAAATAAAAACGGACTGGTTATTCTTCCTGAAGGAAACCATGCCGGAATAAGAAAATTACGGACGTTAAAAAAAGGAATTTCAAGAATTGCTTTCGAAGCTGAAGAAGCGAATAATTTTTCCTTTGATATTAAAATTATTCCTGTAGGTTTAGACTGGACTCACTATTCCAATTTCCGCAGCCGACTGTTTGTGAATTTCGGGCAACCTATCTCTGTTTCTGATTACTACGAAGAGTATAAGAACAATCCTCCCAGAGGGATGAATCTACTTCGCGAAAGAATCGCTGAAGAGTTAAAAAAGTACATGATTCATATCGAAAGTGAAGATTATTATGAGATGTTTGATATTATCAGGTATCTATATCTTCCACAAATGATTAAAAAAATGGGGTTAAAAAAGAACAAACAACCCTACAACTTTTATGCACAGAAAAAAATTATTAATGCCTTAAATCAATTTACTGAAGAAAACACCGAAGAAGCCAGCTCCCTTTATAAGTTAACGCATCGATATGGATATTTATTAAGGAAATTAAATCTTCGTCACTGGGTCTTTCAAAAAAAGAATTTTACTGTTACAGGATTAATCGGACAATCATTATTGGCTATACTTCTTTTACCTGTTTATCTTTATGGATCTATTCTTAACTATCTACCTTATAAAATTCCGGTTTGGGCAACTAAAAAAGTTAAAGATCCTCAATTTGTGAGTTCTTTTAGAACAGTTATTGCTCTGCTGTTGTTTCCTGTTTATTATATTATTCTGGCTATTATTGGAACCAACATTTTCAGTTCAGGTTGGATAATTTTAGCCTTTATTCTTACCTTACCCTTCTTCGGGCTATTTGCTTTTCATTATTTTATAGGAATAAAAAAATTACTGGCCAAAATCAGGTTTAAGTTTATGCAGTGGTTTAAAAATAAGGATTTACTCGAAACAGAAGGGTTGTTCGCTCAAATTACAAGTAAGATGGATAAAATAACAGACCACGAATAAATATCCCTTATCGATAAGAATAAGCTGTTCCGTATAAAATGGTAAATGGTATTTCACCAAAGGCAATATGTACTTTTTTATCGGTGATCAAAACCATTTCGCCATTCACGAGTGCTGCTTTTCTTCTTAAAATAATTGTTGCGGAACGTTCAAGGCTTTTGATTGAAGAATAATTCCGCTCACTTCCTTCAGCTCTGGCCTCTAACTTTGCTACTTCAATCATCCCATCCACATCATCAGGATCATAAGTAACTTTAACCTTTCTGTAATCATTTATTTCCCTGACCGTTTTAGGTTCCTCGTTTAAAACCTCCATCTGTCCCGACTTATATTCAATCTTATAAACCAGGCGCTGATCCATTTGATTTACTTTGGTTTCACCAGGAAGTGAATAATAGATATTATTTTGATAAATTCTTTTTATATCAACCTGCATAACGGTTTCGTCATGTAAATAAATCTTATCTGCTATAATATCTTCTTCATTAACCTCTTTGCCAGACAAATCTTTTGCATCAACCTTATTTGTTTTTGTAGTATCAGGTTCATCCGGTAAAATTACCTGCGCACTTAAAGGTATATTCAGAAACAGAAACAATATGAATAAAACAAAGATTTTCATATATATTTTAATTAGTAGATCAAACAACATTACAAAAATACGTTAATTATTAAAAATTTCAACCTAACAAGTATCCAAAATCATGCCAGTATAAAAAAGACTGTCTCGATAATTGAGACAGTCTCTTTTCTGGAATATAGTTGTTATTAATTATTTCAAATTATTTTTTTTAATAAAATCATTAACTGCCTGAGATAAGTCTGGTTGACCAATTTCCTGAAGGTCATAGCCTATTTTTACAGTAGGCTTATTAATTTTCACAATGCGTGTTAGATCAATTGGTGTTGCAATAACAACAGCATCACAAGGGGTTTTCTCAATGGTTGCTTCAAGATCTTTTATCTGTTGATCGCCATATCCCATTGCTGGTAATAAGGTACCAATATTAGGATAAATTTTAAATGTTTCAGCTAATTTACCAACAGCATATTCCCTTGGATCAACCAGTTCAGAAGCACCACATTTATTGGCAGCAACAGTACCGGCACCAATTTTCATTTCACCATGTGTCAATGTTGGTCCGTCTTCAATAACTAATACTTTTTTCCCTCTTACCAACTCCGGTTTATCAATGGTAAGTGGAGAAGCACCATCAACAACCACTGCATCAGGATTAACTTTAGCAATATTGTCTCTTACAATTTGAATTGCCGGGGCATCGGCAGAATCCATTTTATTAATAACTACATAGTCTGCCAAACGTAAAGTAGCTTCACCGGGGTAATAAGACAGTTCGTGTCCTGGTCGGTGTGGGTCAACAACTGTAACCATTAAATCCGGCTTATAAAAAGGAAAGTCGTTATTTCCACCATCCCAAAGAATAACATCACAACCATCAGGATCATTTTCTGCTTCTCTTAAAATGGCTTCATAATCAACTCCTGCATAAATAACATTTCCGCGTTGTACATGAGGTTCATATTCTTCCATTTCCTCAATAGTACATTTATGTTTTGCTAAATCATCAATTGTTGCAAAACGTTGAACCTTTTGGGCTACAAGGTCACCATAAGGCATCGGATGTCGAATAGCTACAACTTTCAGCCCTTGCTCCATCAACAATTCAATAATACGACGTGAAGTTTGTGATTTACCACAACCTGTACGAACAGCACCAACAGCAATAAGTGGTTTCGTGCTTTCAATCATCGTTTTGCCCGGACCTAATAAAACAAAGTTAGCTCCTGCAGCATTAACCATTGCACCAATATTCATTACAACCTGATAAGGTACATCACTGTATGAAAATACACAATCTTCAACATTTAATTCTTTGATTAATCTTTCTAAATCATCCTGAGCATAAATTGGAATGCCATCGGGATATAAACTACCCGCTAACTCGGCAGGATATTTTCGCCCGTCGATATCCGGAATCTGAGCTGCAGTAAAAGCAACTACATTATAATCATCATTATCTCTGTAATAAGTGTTAAAATTGTGGAAGTCTCTTCCAGCGGCTCCGATAATAAGAACATTTTTCTTTGCCATAATTTCTCCTTTTTTATGTTTTAAAATATTAACTTTTTTAAAAAATTGCTTAACAAAGTTAATTTTTAAACCGAAAAATCATAACTTTCAGGGGTTAAAGTTATTTTCAGCCAAATGGACAAGCATAATATAAATAAGATTTTTCGTTATTTTTCAGGTAGTTCAAAAATAGATTTTTAAAAATATGTTAAGAAACATATGAAATAAATAAAAAATTATTTAAGGTTTGAACAATTTGCTAAAAACAAACTTTAACTTAGTAAACATTAGATTTTATAGCGTCAAATAATATATCCGATGAACTTTTTAGCACACATATATCTTTCAGGAAAAGAGGAACAAATAAAGATTGGCAACTTTATGGGGGATTATATCAAAGGGAAAGCTTTCCATATTTACCCTGATAAGATAAAAGAGGGAATCTTATTGCATCGTTATATTGACAGCTTTACAGATAGCAATAAAAATACCATTGAAGCGAAACAACTTTTCACCCCAAAATACCGAAAATACTCAGGAATTATTATTGATATTATCTACGACCATTTTTTGGCAGGTAACTGGGAGCAATTTTCTTCTATTCATCTAAAAGATTATATTGAAGATTTTCATCAGCTATTATACAAATATCAAGAAATGATGCCTTCCGATGTTCAGGAAATGTTTCCCCGGTTAATCAGGAATCAGCGTTTATATTCATACCGCAAGGTTGAAGGCATTAAAGATGTATTTAGCACTATGGCAAAATACACCTCTTTACCTGAACATTCTGAATTTGCAATAATTACTCTTCAGGAGAATTATGGATACCTGAAAAATTTATTTTTTAAATTTTTCAAAGAAATTATTTATTACATAGAAACAGTCCATAACGTCGACTTGACCAGTGAATAGGCTCTGTTTAGCAATTATTGCATTTTGATTTTTCCAATTATTTTCATTAATTTGTAACATCTAACTAAACTAACACTGCCATATTTTTGGTAAGCCCCCTTTTATTTTAGGGATTTAATTACTTTCACTTTTGTGTAAGTAATAATTATTCAAAATAAGTGTTTTGACTTATTCATGGAGTTGTTGTGATTATAAATAAAAACGAGGAAATGTTATGGTGGATAGAATTAATGAAGAAAAAGTAAAAATAAGCCCAAAGGCTAACCGAATATTAGACTTGCTTTTACAAGAAAACCCAAAATTAAATGATATCCTTTCTCTATCTGAGCAAGAAGCTACAGATCAATTAAAAAAATGGGCTGAAGAAGAACTAAAACAAAATAATCTAGCTTACAAATATTACCAGGGAGAGTTAAAGGGGAGAAAACCTTACGAAAAATTAAAGTGGAAAGATTTTGCGTCAATCAGAATGCTGGATTATATTAACTATGCAAACCTTGAATACGAAGATCTCAACTTAAGAGGAAAAAAAGATATTAGCAATCCTTTTCGGGTGTTGTGGCTTGCAGCTAACCATGGAAACGGCGGAGGTGATTACTTATTTTTTCTTGACATGCTTGAGCTTTTCAGACAGTTTAACGGAAAAAACAAGCTTAACAAGCCTGGTACAGTTCAGGTGCAGGAATGGATGGACAGACATCCTTCGGGATTAGATCAGGAAATTATTGAGGCCAGAAAAGAAAACAAACAACGCATTTTAAAAATTATTCTGGAAATGATTGATTCCGGAGAAGTTAAGTCCAGCAGCTTTTCTTTTGAGTCGGGAGCACCCTTTGAAGAAAAAATGAAGAAGATGAATGAATGGTGGGAGTCTAAGCTTTTCCATTTAAAATTTGCTGTACGCAAACCCGACCTTTTGAATAAGATGCTAGATTACTCTCTTGATCCGGAAACCATGCAAACGTTGCATGCAGCTAAAGAAGCAGGAATTCCTTTTTTTGTTAATCCCTATTATCTTTCATTACTCGATACTAAAGACCGCACTAAGGCTGATTTAGCTATCAGAGATTATATTATTTACAGTCAGGAACTTATTGATGAGTTTGGACATATTGTAGCATGGGAAAAAGAGGATATTGTTGAACCCGGAAAGCCAAATGCTGCCGGATGGCTACTTCCTTCAGATCATAACATCCACCGACGTTATCCCGAAGTGGCCATATTAATACCTGATTCGATGGGAAGAGCTTGTGGAGGGCTATGTGTTTCTTGTCAACGAATGTATGATTTTCAAAGAGGAAATCTAAACTTCAACCTGGACAAACTAAAACCTACTGAAACCTGGCCCAAGAAACTTATCCGTTTATTAAAATACTTTGAAGAAGACACCCAGCTCAGAGATATTCTCATAACAGGAGGGGATGCTTTAATGAGCTCTGATAAATCGCTGAAAAGAATTCTTGATGCGGTTTACGATATGGCTTTGATTAAAAAGAAAAACAACAAATATTTAAAAGAGGGTGAAAAGCATGCTGAAATGTTACGTGTAAGACTGGGAACAAGACTACCTGTTTACCTACCGCAAAGGCTTACGGATGAACTTGCTGGAATTTTATCTGAATTTAAACAAAAAGCATCGAAAATAGGGATTAAACAATTTGTTATTCAAACACACTTTGAATCCGCAATGGAAGTTACTCCCGAAACGGTAACTGGGTTAAAAAAACTAATCTCTGCCGGATGGACCATAACGAATCAAATGGTTTTTACTACAGCTGCTTCGCGGCGCGGACATACTGCTAAACTAAGAAAAGTTCTTAATGACGCAGGGGTATTAACCTATTACACTTTCTCTGTAAAAGGATATATGGAAAATTATCACAATTTTGCAACCAATGCAAGAGCAGTGCAAGAGCAGCTTGAAGAAAAAAGATTAGGCGTTATTCCTAAAGAGTATAATGAGCTGGTTCATACATTCCCCGAAAATGGCGAAAATATGATAGAAAATATAAACGCTCTCCGGGAGAAAGCAGATATCCCATTTCTTGCCACAGACAGAAATGTACTCAATCTTCCGGGAGTTGGCAAAAGCCTAACATTCAGAACTGTAGGAATCACCAGACAAGGCAGAAGAATACTTGAATTTGATCATGATGCCAATAGAATACATAGTCCTATAATCGATCAAATGGGAAAAGTTATTATAGTTGAATCAAAACCTATTGGAGAATACCTGAACCAGATTGAAGAAATGGGTGAAGACATAAATGAATATAAAAATTTATGGGGCTACACCATTGGAGAAACCGAAGAAAGAATGCCTATATATATTTATCCTGAATACGATTTTAAGATTACAGAAGAATTTACAAACCTTGAACTACAAGAATAAGAAACTCTAAACAGATTGTCCAAAAAGGTTATAAACCAGTAAAGTTGAGAACATAAATTATTATCCTTTTTGAACAGCCTGTTTATCTTAACATCTCCAACCGGCTGGCATCCAGGCGTAAAAAGATAAATAGCAATAGGGTAAAAGCCCAAAGAGAGGATCCTCCATAACTAAAAAACGGAAGGGGGATTCCAATTACAGGAACAAGACCAATAGTCATTCCAATATTTATAGCGAAATGAAAAAATAATATAGAAACTACCCCATAACCATAAATGCGACTGAATGACGATCGTTGACGTTCGGCAAGGGATATGAGCCTTAGCAAAAGAATTAAAAATAATGTAACAATCGTAAGCGTACCCAAAAATCCCCACTCTTCACCAATTGTACAAAATATAAAATCAGTACTTTGTTCGGGAACAAAATCATATTTGGTTTGTGTACCTTTTAAGAACCCTTTACCTGTTAGTCCTCCCGAACCAATAGCAATTTTTGATTGATTAACATTATACTCAACACCAAGAGGATCGGATTCTAAACCTAATACAACATTAATTCTTTTTTGCTGATGGGGTTCAAGAAAATTATCAAAAAAATAATCCACAGAAAAGGTAAATACAATAGACCCAAAAAGAAAAATTAATAAAGCAAACACGTTTCTGATCTTATATCTTATGGCTAATATGGTATAAACCAAAGCTGAAAATCCTAAGGATATAAAAATTATATAATAGTATGATAATCCCGTTTCAAAAATATGATTTACACCAAAGGTTAATAAAGAAGATAGAATTAAGATCAACAATGCAATACCAGTATTTTTTAAGTTACGATGAATAAAAGCAAAAACAAGAAAAATCATCCCTATGGACAATAATATTATCGTCAATTTCTCCAGAACTAACGCAAGTATAAATAATATTATCATTAGCACTCCAAGTAAAAGAATCTCTATAGACAATCCCTCGCGAAACAAGACCAGGAAAAATACAAAATAAACTATAGCAGAACCTGTATCATTTTGAATAAATGTTAACAATGCAGGAGCAAAAATAAGGAATGCCAATCTCCAGTATGATTTAAAGGTGTTAATTTGCACATTATAAGTACTTAAATATCTTGCAATAGCAAGGGCTGTAGCTATTTTGGCAAACTCTGAAGGTTGAATTCTAAAGGTCCCAAACTGAAACCATGAACGTGCTGCATTTACCTCTACTCCAAAGAAAAGCACCAAAATCAATAATAAAATCATTAATCCATAAATGGCATAAGCAAAATAAGAGTAGAAATTGATATCAACAATAAAAACTAAAAAAGCAATAAGAATGGCTGCACTTATCCATATCATTTGTTTCCCATAGCGCATAGAAAAATCAAAGATACTCTGGTGTTCTTCGTTATATACTGCTGCATAAATATTTATCCAACCCAAAATAACCATCAGCAGATACAAAACTACCGACAACCAATCGATATTACTCCATATATTAATCCTTCTCCTCATCTGTTATATCCATCAAGTTTGCATCTAAAATATATTGTTCCCACCAGGGGATAGAAATTGTACCATTTAAATATTTTTCGATCATCAATCGGGCTGTAGGTGCAGCCCATGTACTTCCATATCCGCCATTTTCTATATAAACTGCAATGGCAATTTTAGGATCATCTTTTGGAGCAAAAGCAATAAAAATAGAATGATCCTCTCCATGGGGATTCTCAGCTGTTCCGGTTTTCCCACACACAACAATATCTTCCAGGTGTGCACTACGAGCGGTACTTCCACTTCCAGGCTCTCCATTAACCGCTAAATCCATTCCATCGATAACAATTTCAAAGTATGCTGAATCAATAAGTGTTTTGCGTTTTTCTGTAAACCGGGAATCTATCTCATAGTCACCTTCTATCTCTTTAACAACATGTGGAATATAATAATACCCCCGATTTGCGATGGCAGCAGTCATGTTAGCCATTTGCAACGGGGTAGTGCCAAGTTCTCCCTGTCCTATGGCCAAAGAAAGAACCGTTAACGAGCTCCAGCTTCTCTCCCCATAAATCCGATTATATAACTCTTTATTTGGAACAATTCCTTTCAACTCATTGGTAAAATCGGTATTTAATTTTTGTCCAAAACCAAAAGACATGATATATTTCTGCCATTGGTCAAATGAATCATGGATAGAAGCATATTTTTTATTATCCAGGATACTACGAAAAACATTACAATAATAAGTATTACAAGAAACCTGAATAGATTGTCTTAGATCGGTAGGAGATTTATGGAGATGACATCCAACTCTTATATTCCGTGCATAATAAGCTCCATTACAATCATATCTTGTTGCAGGAAAGATTACTTTTTCCTGCAAACCAATTAATGCATTGATAACCTTAAAGGTTGAGCCCGGAGGGTATTGAGCCATTAATGCACGATTAAATAAGGGTTTAAGAGTATCTGTCATTAAGTTTACATAATTCTCAGTCCTTTTACGTCCGATAAGCAAACCAGGATCATAAGCAGGGGAAGAAACAAGTGACAGGACTTCGCCTGTTGAAGGTTCAATAGCAACAATACTTCCAATCTTATTTTTCATTAATTTTTCACCATAGGCTTGTAAATCGACATCAATGGTCGAGATGATATTAGCTCCTACCTCAGCTTCTTTATCAAGTTTTCCTTCGGCATAAGGACCTTTAATCCGGTTATGTACATCAACCAGAAATACATTGACCCCTTTCTTCCCGCGGATACTTTCTTCATATGATTGTTCAATTCCGCTAATACCGATATAATCTCCCGATTTGTAGTAAGGATCGTGTTCAATAACTTTATCATTCACCTCTCCCACATAACCTAAAACATGGGCGGCAATATCTGAAGAATACTTTCTTAACGTTCGTGCCTGAACAAAGAAACCAGGAAATTTATAAAGTTTTTCTTGTAAGTGAGCATAGGTTTTTGAGGATACTTGCTTTAAAAAAATCGAGGATTTATACCCTGAATACTCTTTGGCTCTATTTATCGATTCTTTTACATATGCCTTATCAACATCCAGTATTTGACAAAACTCTGTGGTATCAAAAGGTTTTAATTGTAACGGATTAACCATTAAATCGTAAGCTGCTTCGTTATGAACCAACAATTTACCATTACGGTCGTATATTAATCCACGGGCCGGATATTGAGTTACATATCTAATAACATTATTACTGGCTGATAATTTATAGGTTGAATCTACTACCTGAAGCAGAAACAATCTAATGACATAAACTAACCCAACAAAAACAATTAGCAACCCAATAATATATCTCCTTACGGCAAATGTATCCACAAACCTCCTGTTTTAAAGTCGTTTATTATCCTTTCGGTAAAAATATTGTCCAACAAAAATTAACAGAATTGAAAAAAAGGAACTTAATAAAACCCTAAGCAATGTTGAAAAAAAATCTGAAAATCGAAAAACTTCTATATAAAATAAAAATAAATGATGGGCCAGAACTAAAATTGATGAATATTTTAGAAACCAGGTACCTCCGTAATATTTTAATTGAGGATAAGTTTCGGATTCATATCCATCTCGCGGGGCAATAATATTTAACACAAAAGGACGTAAGAAAGCCATAAACACAGTTGCCGAGCTATGCATTCCCAACGTATTGGAAAACAAATCGATTGAAATTCCCAGCAAAAAAGCTAAAACAAGCAACAGCCACTTAGGAGTTTCAAAAGGTAAAGTAAGAATAAAAACCACATAGATATAGGGATTAATATAACCGCTAAACTGTATATTGTTAAAGACAAATACCTGCAACAATACAAGTAAAATGAAATTTATTAGATATCGTGGAACCGTGTTAATCATTGGGATCTATTCCTTGTTGTTCTAAGTTAAGTTTTTCGTTTTGTGTAAGATTTCCAATAACATTTACATAATTTAACTGTTTGAAATCAGTGGACAATCTTACATAAATCGTATAAAAGCTACCACTTTTCTTTTCAAATTCTTCAATATAACCGATTAAAATCCCTTCGGGGTAAATGGATGAAAATCCACTGGTAATAATCGTATCTCCAAGCTGTATATCAACATGTAATGGAATTTCATTTAAGACAGCCGTTTGATAATCTTGTCCATCCCAGACTAATGAACCAAAATAACCATTTTTCTTAACCTTGGCACTAATCTTAAAATCAAGATTTAGGAGAGAGATTACTGTGGCAAAATTTTCAGATACTCCTTTAACTACTCCAACAATATTGCCATCAGATACGACAGCCATCTCTGGCTTTATTCCTTGCTTTTTGCCTTTATTCAGTGTAATAAAATTATGCTTTTTATTTACCGAATTGTTAACAACCCTTGCCGGCGTATAAAAATATCTTTGATTATATATTGTATCATTAACATTGCGAAAAAAAACATCATCGGATTTATAGGTTGATTCAATGATATTTAATAATCGGTTATTTTCTTCAACCAGTTGCTGATTGACCTCCTGTAATGAGAAATATTTCTTTAATCCGGACAGCTCCTGATGATATTTACCGGAAAGCTCCCGGGAAAAGTTTACCATTCGGGAACGTTGGTAGTTATTATTATTGACAAGTAAAGAAATAGAAAATATCTCGATAAGAATGAATAATAGTAAAAAATGTATTCGTAATAAAAAATTTAATAAACTTTTCATGTTAATTCATCTTATCAAAATTTCTGTTCTATCTCATCAGGAACGAAAATTTATCTGCATTTTTAAGGGCAATCCCGGTTCCTCTTGCAACAGCATGAAGAGGATCTTCTGCCACATGAAACTGAATTCCAATTTTGTCGGATAAACGTTTATCCAGTCCACGCATCAAGGCACCACCACCGGCTAAATGTATGCCTTCATTAACAACATCGGCATAAAGCTCCGGAGGTGTTTGTTCTAACACACTTAAAATAGCCGTTTCAACTTTCGAAATTGATTTATCTAAACAATGGGCTATTTCCTGATAAGAAATAGGTATTTCTACAGGCATGGCGGTCATTAAGTTTGGACCACGAACCACATAATCTTCGGGTGGATTTTCCAGTTCTGGTAAACAGGAGCCTACATTAATTTTGATTTCTTCGGCCGTACGTTCGCCAATCTTAATATTATGCTGATGGCGCATGTAAGCCTGTATATCGGCAGTAAAAGCATCACCGGCAATACGGATTGATTTATTACAAACAATACCACCTAAAGCAATAACGGCAACTTCTGTTGTTCCTCCTCCAATATCTACAACCATACTTCCTTTGGGTTCTTCAACATCTATTCCCATACCAATGGCTGCAGCCATAGGTTCATAAATCATAAATACATCTCTCCCACCGGCATGTTCTGAAGAGTCCCGTACAGCACGCATTTCAACTTCTGTACTTCCGGAAGGAATACAAACCACCATGCGCAACGAAGGAGCAAACATTTGTGGCTTACGATTTATCATTTTAATCATTCCTCGAATCATCTGCTCAGCAGCATTAAAGTCGGCAATAACACCATCTCTTAATGGTCTTATTGTGCGAATATTAATGTGTGTTTTACCGTGCATCTGACGAGCTTTCTTCCCAATGGCAACAAGTTTTCCTGTACTTTGTTCTACAGCTACTATTGATGGTTCATCCACCACGATTTTGTCGTTATGAATAATAATGGTATTAGCCGTTCCTAAATCAATCGCTAATTCCTGAGTAAAAAATGAAAACAATCCCATTATATATTATTTGTTAAATTATTTAAATAAATTATTTTAATGTTTAAAATGTCTTGTTCCGGTAAACACCATGCTCATGTTATGATGATTACAAAAATCAATGGATTCGTGGTCCCGAACTGATCCTCCCGGCTGAATAACCGAAGATATTCCTGCCGAATGGGCTATTTCTACCGAATCGGCAAACGGGAAAAAGGCATCGGAAGCCATTACTGCTCTGTTTAAATCAAACGTAAAATTTCGGGCTTTTTCTATGGCTTGCTTTAAAGCATCAACTCGGGATGTCTGCCCCACGCCACTTGCACAAAGCTGTTTATTTTTAGCTATAACAATCGTGTTTGATTTTGAATGTTTTACCACTTTATTGGCAAAAAGCAAATCTTCAATTTCTTTATCAGAGGCTGTGTGTTTGGTTACCGTATTTAAATCATGCTTATCTTCTATTTTCAAATCCTTATCTTGTACAAGCACACCGTTTAACATCGAACGAAACTGTGTATTAGAGAAAAAACTTGTTTTTTGTATTAAAATGATACGGTTCTTTTTTGATTTTAAAATATCCAAAGCATCTTCGTGATATGAAGGTGCAATAATAACCTCAAAAAATATTTTATTAATTTGCTCAGCTGTGGTTTTATCAACCGCTTTATTGGTAATTAAGATTCCTCCAAATGCGGATACCGGATCCCCGGCCAAAGCATCTTTCCATGCCTCGGTTAAATTATCCCTGGAAGCAATGCCACAGGCATTATTGTGTTTTAATATGGCAAATGTTGTTTCTTCAAATTCACTGATCAATTGAACAGCTGCTTCAATATCCAACAGGTTATTATATGAAATCTGTTTCCCGTGCAACTGCTCGAAAACCTCATCCAGTTTTCCAAAGAAAAACCCCTTTTGATGAGGGTTTTCACCATACCTTAACTCATTAAACGAAATAATACTTTGTTTAAATGCAGGAGAATTAAGCTCCTGATTAAAATAATTAAAGATTGCGGTATCATAATGAGAAGAAACATGAAAAGCTTTTAAAGCAAATTCCTTTCGATCACGTATAGATGTTTCTCCGTTATTTCCTTCCAAAATTGTGAGCAAATCCTGATATTGATCTTTAGAAGGAATAATTAATGTGTCCTTAAAATTCTTTGCTGTAGCACGAATTAACGAAATACCACCAATATCTATTTTTTCAATGATTTCTTGTTCAGAGGCATCTGATGCTACCGTTTGTTCGAAAGGATATAAATCAACGATAACCAGGTCAATGGCTGGGATGGCATAATTATCCAACTCTTTTTTATCTTCAGCATTATCTCTGCGCGCCAGGATTCCTCCAAAAACTTTTGGATGCAATGTTTTTACCCGTCCTCCTAAAATTGATGGATAGTTTGTTAAACGCTCTACGGGTGTTACCTGCACTCCTAATTTTTCGATAAATTTCTGGGTCCCTCCGGTTGAAAATATAGTAACATTTAGTTCATTAAGCTTATGAATAATCGGCTCTAAATCAGATTTATCATAAACTGAAATAAGTGCCGACTTTATTCGCTTTAAATCATTCATTTACACACAATTATTAAATTTTCACAAAAATAGTTAAAAATTCTCGATATTCTTTAACTTTACAAAGGTAAAAATCGGTAAATCTTTATCGATATTCTGCAGGATTGAATAACCTGATTGAATGTTCGAAAATAAGAATAATCAGGTAAAAAAAAAATTTGCTTATGTATATTTGTTAGCCTTTTGTTTTAACCATGATTATTTATAACGAATGCTCTATTTATTACTCATAAAAGAAAGTTTTCTTTTTGCCTTTAATGCGCTTAAAATTAATCGTTTAAGAACACTGCTAACCCTTTTAGGAATCACTATTGGTATTTTTGCTATTATTTCTGTTTTCACTGTTGTTGATTCGTTAGAAAACAATATTAAAACCAGCTTATCCTCTATGGGAGATGATGTGGTATATATACAAAAATGGCCATGGGCTCCTGAGCCGGGAGAGGAATATGCCTGGTGGGAATACTTAAACCGGCCGGTACCCTCATTAAAAGAATATGAATATATTAAAAAACGTTCAGAAAAAGCACAATATGTAAATTTTGCTGTTTCCTCGTTGCGAAAAGTAAAATATAAAAACTTTACGGCAACGGATGTAATTATCTGGGCAAACACGCACGAATTTGAAAATATCAGAACTTTTGAATTAGAGGGCGGTCGATATTTTACCCCTTTCGAGTCAGCTTCCGGTAAAAATATATGTTTAATTGGCGATCAAATCGCAACCGACCTTTTTAAAAATATTGAGCCCGTTGGAAAAGAAATCAAAATCCAGGGTCGAAAAATTACCATTGTTGGAAAAATTAAAAAAGAAGGGAAAGATATCCTTAATACAGGAGGGAGTCTTGATGAGATGATTGTTTTGCCCGTAAATTTTGCAAAAACCTTAATGGATATAAAAAGCGATAATACGAATCCGATGATTATGGTCAAAGCAAAAGAAGGAATTTCAATCCCTGAATTCAAAGATGAACTGAGAAGTATCTTACGATCTGTACGTACATTACACCCACAAGAAAAAGATAATTTTGCATTAAACCAATCCAGTATATTAGATAGTGTTTTTAAAAGTATTTTTGGGGTCATCAACCTGGCCGGTTGGTTAATTGGGGGTTTCTCAATTTTAGTTGGAGGTTTTGGAATTGCAAACATAATGTTTGTTTCGGTAAAAGAAAGAACCAACTTAATAGGTATACAAAAAGCTTTAGGAGCAAAACGATTTTTTATACTCTTTCAATTTTTATTTGAGTCAGTTCTTTTATCATTGGTAGGTGGAGTTATTGGATTATTTTTTATCTATTTTGGTAGTTTGTTTGCCAATACGCAAACCGAACTCAACATTGCACTGACTTTTGGAAACATTCTATTAGGACTAACCATTTCGATTGTGATTGGTATTATATCAGGCTTTGCTCCTGCAAGATCAGCTGCCCGGTTAAATCCTGTTGAAGCGATAAACACTGCTTTTTAAAAATTTTAAGATGCAAATATCTTAAATATGCTAACGATTCATTATATTTACACCTGATTATTAAAATCTAAAAACAAAAAACCTGAATTATGATGAAAAAAGTATGGGGATTATCAATTATCGCTTTAGTATTATTTTCTTGCGGCACAAAACAACAAAAAGAAAATCAGGAAACAACTACAGATGAGTTAACAGCAATATCTGTTGATAAAGTTTTATCAAACACCAAAGATTATGTCGAGAAAGAACTAGTGGTGGAAGGTTTGGTAAATCATGTTTGTTCACATAGCGGCAAACGAATGTTTATTTTAGGAACAAACCCTGATGAAACATTAAGAATTACGCCCAATGAGAAGATTGGTGTTTTCGAAAAGGGGCTTGAAGGAAATACGGTTAGGATAAAAGGGGTATTAAAAGAATTAATTATTGATGAAGATTATGTAGCACAACTTGAGAAAGAAGTTGCAGAAGGAATGGACAACGAAGCACTTCATGATCATTCGGGAGGAGATCACGATGAAGAGGAAGAATCTGCGGATGACAGCTCAAAAATAAAACAGATAGAACAAATGAAAGCTGATATTGCTCAATCGGAAAATGGATTTGATGCTCAGTACTGGCTTGAAGCAAGCGAAGTAGAAGTAGTAGAAACTGACCCAACAGAAAAAGTAGCGTCGGAAGAAGATGTAGAAGAACATGAACACGAAGATGGTCACGCTCATTAATCAATGATTCGTCTGATTTCCAAATCAAAAATTTAAATAGTAAATTTGTCCGAAGGTTTAACCATTTTCGGACATTTTTTGTCGTAAATTTCTTCTGCCATGAAAATTAGAAAATTAAACAGAGCCTTGCACCGTGATTTAGGGTATATATTTTTTGCCATGACAGTTATTTATGGACTTTCAGGTATTGCTTTAAATCATATCAACGATTGGAATCCAAATTATGTAATTCAGACTAAAGCAATAAATATCCAACATACTCCTATAGATCATGACCAGATAAATCGGGAAAAAGCAATTGCCTTAATGAACCAATATGCTTCTGGCGAAAAATATAAAAATCACTACTTCCCGTCAGATACACAATTAAAAATTTTTATTAAAGATGGCAGTGTAACCATAAACACGCAAACCGGCTCAGGAGTGATCGAAACATCCAAGCGACGAGCTATTTTCCATCAGGTTAATTATTTGCATTATAATCCACAAAAATGGTGGACCATTTTCTCCGACATTTATGCTGTTTCGTTAATCATTTTAGCCATGACCGGATTATTTATTCTAAAAGGGAAAAATGGAATTACAGGCCGTGGAGCCTGGCTAACGATTTTGGGAGCATTCATTCCTGTTCTTTTCTTGTTGCTCTATTACTGGAAAATCTTTTAAATAAAATTAAAAAATACTTTCCCAATCATTAAGTAAATAACTAACCCCATAATATCGTTAACCGTTGTAATAAAAGGGCCTGTAGCAAGTGCAGGGTCAATATTAAATTTATCTAAAATTAAAGGTACAAATGTTCCAAACATGGATGCAAAAATAATTACTGTAAACAATGCAGTACTTACTGTAATTGTTAGAGCAAACGAATCGCTGAAAATAAAATTATACCCAAAAATCACGAGTGACAAAGCAATTCCATTTAATGTTGCAACACCCAGTTCCTTAAACAACTTTCGTCCAATACTTTCAAAACCCATGGAATTGCTTGCCAATGCCTGAACAATGATGGATGAGGATTGTACACCCACATTACCTCCCATCGCAGCTATCAAAGGGATAAAAAAAGCCATTTGAGGAAACAAACCCAGTTCCACCTCGTAATTTCCCATTATCAAAGCTGCTAATATTCCTCCAAACAAACCTATAAACAACCAGGGTATTCGTGCACGTGTTAATATCCATGCACTATCGGTTGATTCTACATCCTGGGTAATACCTGATACCAACTGATAATCACGCTCAGCTTCTTCACGTATCACATCCACCACATCATCAATGGTAATGCGACCAATAAGTCTGTTTAAAGCATCAACAACAGGTAAGGCCACTAAATCGTACTTATCCATTATGTGCGCAACCTCTTCAGACGGGGTATCAGCTTTTACTGCTATAACATCTTCATTAATTATATTTTTAATTTTGGTATTAGTAGGGGTTAACAGTAATTTTTTTAATGATAAGGTACCTTTTAAAACATTGTTGTCGTCAATAACATACACATAATATACCTCATCCACGTCTTCGGCTTGCTTACGCATCTCTTTAAGACAGGTGGTAATACTCCAGTTTTCGTTAACGGTAATTAACTCCTTGGCCATTATACCACCGGCAGAATTCTCATCGTAATTCAACAGATCGACAATATCACCAGCCTGTTCAAGATTATCAATAAACGACAATACTTCTTCCTGCTTCTCTTCGGAGAATTCACCAATCACATCGGCAGCATCGTCGGAATCCAACTTATCGATAAATTCGGCAATCGTCTTGCTGGGTAATACCTTTAAAAACCGTTCCCGATCATCTTCTTCTAACTCAACCAAAACATCAGCAGCCTTTTCTCCATCAAGCATTACGTGTAAAAACCGGGCCTCTTCAATATCAATCTCATTATAAATTTCAGCAATATCAGCCGGATGGAGGTCTTTTATCAGCTTGAAAGCTTCTGTTTCCTGATCATTTGTGATGAAACTTCTCAGGTCATCGATAAATTCTTTGGTCAATTCAAATTGCATAACCTTACTTTTTAATTTTTTAACCCTGTTTTAATCTTTCATCCACAAGATTTGTCAACAAAATAAAATCATCAACATTTAACTGTTCAGGACGTTTTGTCAAAATCTCATGGTCAATCTGTAAATTTACTAAAATAGTTTTTAATGAATTGCGCAATGTTTTCCTTCGCTGGTTAAAACCGGCTTTTACAATACGGAAAAATAAACTTTCATCACAGTTCAATGCTTTTCTGTTATTTCTTTTTAAATGTATAACTGCAGAGTTAACCTTCGGCGGAGGATCAAACACTTTTGGACCAACCGTAAAAAGATAGTTAATATCATAAAAAGCCTGAAGCAACACACTTAATATTCCATAGGTTTTATTGCCATGATTTGATTTTATCCTGTCGGCCACTTCTTTTTGTATCATACATACCACATCGGTTACAAGGTTGCGATGCTCGAGTACCTTAAAAAATATCTGGCTCGAAATATTGTAGGGAAAATTCCCAATGATGGTTATCGGTTGATTAAAAAAATCAGTCAACCGTATTTTTAGAAAATCTTTATAAATCAGCTTATCAGTTATTGAAGGGTATGCTGACTTTAAAAAATCGTACGATTCAACATCAACTTCTATGGCATATAAATCAATACCGGGAGTACTGATTAACTGACTGGTTAAGATTCCTGTTCCGGGACCTATCTCCAATACAGTATCAGACTCACACCTTTCAATGGCTTTAACAATTTTCGTGGCAATATTTTTATCCTTCAGAAAATGTTGTCCAAGGTGTTTTTTAGGGCGTATAAAGCTCATGTAATCTTATTAAAAATTGTCAGGATGTAAAGTTCTAAAATCTTACATCAAAATCAAATGCACCATACAGAGAAAATTAAAAATAATATCGCATACAAATGAATTTGCTAAATTTGGTATCTTTGACAGGCAAATCTTTTTTTATAATGAATAAAAAAATCCTTAAATACTTAATCAGTATAATCATTATCATTCTTTCCTACGGATTTATTTATCATAAGCTAAAAAACTACGAAGCACTTAAAGGTTTAACGATACAAGATTTTAAATTTTCCCGCCTCCAGATAACATTCGTTGCTATAGTATTTGTTGGAATGATTTTAAACTGGAGTGTTGAAGCCATAAAGTGGAAAGAGTTGGTAAAAAAGATAAAACCAATCCGTTTCTTACAATCTTTGCAAATTGTTATTACCAGTATTACCATTGGTATATTTACTCCGAACAGAATAGGTGAAATTGCCGGAAGGGCTTATTTTCTGGAAAAGGGAAAAAGAACGTATGGTTTATTCGCAGCAGGCATTGGTAGTCTTGCCCAACTAACAGCAACCGTAGTAATGGGCTTAATTGGCTTTACCTTTTTTTTGCTCTGCTTCCCTGATAAAATTCATATTAATTCTTTATTTAATGAATTTACGGTACTATTTATTTTACTTTTTACCCTTGGTTTATTATGGAGTTTTTTTAATGTACAAAAAATAAAGCCCCTTCTATTAAGAATTCCTTACCTGCAAAAAAAATCCGAACAAATTCATTTCTTATCGCTTCAATCGAAAAAATCTTTAATCGTTATCTTGCTTTACAGCTTTTTGCGATATTTTATTTTTTCTGTACAGTTTTATTTATTGCTATTAATTTTTGATATTCAAATCAGCTTCTTAGAAAGTTTTGTAGCCATTACCCTTACCTATTTTTTTATGACTTTAATTCCGACCACAACATTAGCCGAATTAGGTGTAAGAGGTTCTCTATCCATTTTTTTTATTGGAATGTTTACCCAACAAATACCCGGAATTATCCTGTCAACTATCTTTATCTGGATAATTAATATTGCTATTCCTGCTATTGCAGGTGCTCCCTTTTTATTGGTTCATCAAAAATAATTCGTATATTTGTCCAATAAACAGATATTAATATCTTATATTCTTTTATGTTAGAAAACAAATTACTCAAAACAGCCCTGATACTTAGTATCATTACGATTGTATATAATATAGCCGAAGGGATTGTATCGGTTTATTATGGTATCAATGATGACACTTTATCGCTTTTGGGATTTGGTTCGGATAGTTTTGTAGAAGTAATTTCCGGAATAGGTATTGCCCATATGGTTTTACGTATGCGCTATTCAAAAATCCAGCAACGGGATAAATTTGAGAAAACTGCGCTAAGAATTACCGGTGTTAGTTTTTATATTTTAACCACAGGAATTATTATCGGTTCAGTTATAAATGTCATTCAGAATAATAAGCCTGTAACCACCCTTCCGGGATTAATTATCGCAAGTTTATCAATACTCACCATGTATTTCTTGATGAGTGCTAAACTTAAAATTGGCAAAAAATTAAATTCAGATGCTATTATTGCCGATGCAAATTGTACAAAATCCTGTTTATACTTATCGATTATCTTACTGGTTTCAAGTGGCTTATACATGGTTTTCCGCATTGGATATATTGACATCTTAGGATCGTTAGCCATCGCCTGGTTTGCATTTAAAGAGGGAAGGGAAGCCTTTGAAAAAGCAAATAGGAACCAATTAAGTTGCTGTGGGGATAATAATCTTTGTCAAAAACAAGATTAAAATTTAAACATTTAAGACATATTTTTTGTTAGGATAGATAAAATATAATACAAAATTAAAAACTTATAAAAGCTTAAGCGTGCTTCGGAGTAAAGGGTTAATAACAAGGTAATTTTTCTCATAATCATTTTCTTTAACACTCCGAAGCCGCTTATTAAAAAATGGAGGTTATATGTCTTATAATATCAACAAAACATTACATACAGATTTTAATTCAGCTGTAACACAAGTTAAAAATGCATTAAAGGAAGAAGGTTTTGGCGTTTTATCAGAAATAGATGTTAACGAGACCTTAAAAAAGAAGCTGGATATTGATTTTAGAAAATACAAAATTCTTGGAGCCTGCAATCCGCCCAATGCACATAAAGCATTGCTAACAGAACCAAATGTAGGTACTATGTTACCCTGCAATGTTGTAGTACAGGAAATCGAAAGCAATAAAATTGAAGTGGTAGCAGTTAATCCACAGGCATCTATGATGGCAATAGAAAATGATGAGCTACAAGAAATTGCAGGAAACATAAAATCAAAATTGGAAAAAGTTATCCAATCTCTTTCATAAAAAACAAATCGTATGCTTTACTTAAGGCTTTTGCTTTTTGCAGTTGCAATAACTGCAATTATAATGGTGATATATGCCATAAAACGCAAACAAAAAGACAAAACTGATTTTAATATAGAAACAAATCCCGAAAAATATAAAAAAATGAAAGAAGAGGGAATTTACAACGCATATAAACAAGAAAACGAAAAATAACCATGTATACACTAAAATTTAAAACCAACTTAAAATGTGAGGGTTGTAAAAATGCTGTAAGGCCTTTTTTAAATCAAATAGATGCCATAAATTCGTGGGATGTTGATTTAACTCACAATGACAAAATATTAACCCTTGAAGCAAATACGCTTAGCGAAGATGAAATTGCTGCACAAGTTAAGGAAGCATTTAATCAGGCTGGATACATCGCCGAAAAAATATAGATAGTAATCCATGAGCATCAAAAAAGAAACATATCCGGTTGAGGGAATGAGTTGCGCATCATGTGCACAAAGTGTAGAGAGTATACTTTCATCCTTAGAAGGTATAAAACAGGCCAATGTCAATTATGCCAATGCAAGTGTATTGGTCGAGTTTGATGAAAACATGGTATCGCCTGCCAAAATGGAAAAGGCGGTGAATGACATTGGCTATAAACTGATTATTGATAATACTACAGAGAATGTTTCTGAACTGGAGGCAAAAGAGAAGTTAAAACTAAAAAAAACAAAACAGCGGGCTTTTTATTCTATTGCTTTTGCTATTCCGGTATTTATGATTGCCATGTTTTTTCCAAAAATCCCTTTTGCCAACTGGATAATGATGGTTTTAACCCTACCAGTAATTGTTTGGTTTGGACGTGAATTTTTTATTATTGCATGGAAACAAGCCAAAAACAAATCTACCAACATGGATACATTGGTGGCTTTGGGTACCGGGGCTGCATTTCTGTTCAGCATCTTTAACACCATTTTCCCGGAATACTTACTATCCAAAAGATTACAACCACATGTATATTTCGAGGCGGCAACGGTAATTATATCCCTAATTTTATTGGGTCGCTATTTTGAAGCAAAAGCAAAATCAAGAACCTCTGATTCCATTAAAAAATTAATGGGATTGAAAGTAAAAACTGCACGTGTTTTACGAAACC
>Ga0209936_1000081_pt1 | contig 60865 bp, 51 predicted proteins | sample SalPonR1_A_D1_MG_FD_185694 | JGI IMG/M metagenome (GOLD analysis project Ga0209936, IMG submission 185694) | Salt pond soil microbial communities from South San Francisco under conditions of wetland restoration - Salt Pond MetaG R1_A_D1_MG... ...
CGAAATGCAAGAAAGTTGCAATAGTTCGGTCCGGCACCTTCTAGGGCACCTTCACACCTTCTAGGCGGGGAAGAAGTCGATGGGTTTGGTGGTCGTGACCGCTTCCACGTCTTTCGCGTCGAAGCGGAAGAGTTTGACGCGCTGGACGAGCTTGCGCTCGAGTTCATCGTCGCCGAGGTCGCTGGAGACGATGTCGCAGGCCGTGACCGCGCCCGACGGCGCGATGGTCAGCCTCAGCACCAGCTTGCCCTGCAGCGTGGGATCGCGGCGCAGCGCACGGTTGTACAGCGCATAGATCGCACCCTTGTTGCGGTCGAAGACCAGCTCGATCTCTTCCCGGCTGCGCGACGCCTTGCCGCTGTCGCCGGTCCGCCGTGCCTCGCCCCCACCGCCGCCGACGCCGGCCACCGGGCTCTCCACCCTGGTGGTGTCCCGCGCGGCGAGTCCGCTGCCGCCGGTATTGCGTGACAGCGAAGCCGTATTGATGCCGGCGCTGCCGCCGGCCACGTTGGAAGTGACCAGCGAACGCTCGTTGCTGGGCCCACTCCCCACCGACCCGGTCAGTTCCTTGTCTGCCTTGACGGCCGCCACCGCCTCGTTGTCGCGCAGATCCGCAAGCTCGTCCGCGAAGGGCAGCAGACCCGCCACCGAGGCTTTCTCCCGGGCCTGCTCCACCCGGTCGACCGGCTCCGGCTCCGGTTCGGGCTCCGGGACCACCTCCTCGGGGACCGTCTCCTCGGCCACCACGGGCTCCGGCTCCTCGGGCTTGTCCTCGACCTTTGGCGGCGGCGGAGGCGGCGGCGTGCGATCCTCCATCATCAGCTCGACGAAGCGCTCCGGAATCTCCTCCGCCTCGAAGGGATCGCGCTCCGGCACCGGCAGCCAGGGCCAGACGAGAGCCAGCAACAGCAGGGTGCCGCCCACGATCGACAGGATGCGCCGGAAGCGCCGCTCCTGCTCCGTCGAGACGGACCAGGGGAGTTCGTACTCTCTGTAGAACGGTATATCCAAGTCCGTCCCCTCAGGCGCCCTCGCCCACCATGGCGAGTTGTTCGGACGGCTTCTGCAGCACCGCCAGCGAGATGCGGCCGTAGTCCGCATCGCTGCACGTACGCATCACCCGCTTCAGCAGGCTGTAGGAAATATCCCGGTCGCCCATGATCGTGACCTGGCGCTGGGCGATATCCTCTTCAGCCGTCTTCCTGAGCACGCGGTCGTTCTGCGATTGGAGAGCCGCCTTCAACGGCGCGATCACGTGTGCCTTCTGTGCCATGGCCTCGTCGATGGTGATCACCGGCGTTCCCTGCACCAGGATCTGCGTCTCGGAGACCAGTATCACCACCGCCTCTTCCGCCTTCTGTTCGGCGATGGACTCGGGCAGCTGCACGTCCTTGGCGTTCGGCAGCACCTCCACCTCGCTGGAATTCACCAGCAGGAAGAACACGAGGATGGTGAAAATATCCATCAGCGAGACCAGGTTCAGGCCCTTGGAGTCCTTGTAGCGCTTGTGGCGCCGGTCCATGCGTTTTGCGCGATCGGAATGCATTGGTCAGGCTCCTTCCCGGCGTGCCACGGCATCGCCAATGGCGATCTCCGGGAACAGCTCGGCCTTGACGAGACTGCCGCCCCGCACCTGCTCGGCCACGCGCACCTTGTCGATCACCTGCACGATGACGTCATAGGAGATGTCCGGCTCCAGCAGCAGGGTCGCGTCCAGCTTTTCCGGGAAACGCGCCTTTATCTGCTGCAGCTTCTCAGCCATGGCCGGCAGGTCGTAGCCGCCTTCGGTGTTGGGGATACGCGATAGCAGGCCCTGGTTGCGGTCACCGATCTCGATCATGTCCGTTCGCACGGTGATCTCCAGTGTCAGCGTCTGCTGGGGTTCGGCGGCGACCTCGGAAGAGGAGCCCGGCAGGTTCAGTTCCAGAACCGCCAGTCGCGAGAACACCGCCGTAATCAGCAGAAACGGCACCAGGATCACCATCAGGTTCATGAACGCGGTGATGTTGAGCTCCGCCGTCTCGATGTGACGCCGGGGCCTGCGGTTGCGGATCATGCTGCCTCCGCGCCCTTGCCTTCACGCTCCGTGATGGCGTTCAGGAATTTCACCGAGGCCATCTCCAGGCTGTCGACGATCTTGTTCGTCTTGGTCTGCAGCACCGTGTGGATGAGCAGCAGCGGGATGGCCACCATCAGGCCGAACGCTGTGGTGTTCATCGCCACGGAGATGCTCGCCGACAGCATGTCCGCCTTCTCGGCCGGGTTGGCATTCGCCACCGCCGTGAAGGCGCGGATCAGGCCGATGATGGTGCCGAGCAGGCCGAGCAGCGTGGCGATGTTCGCCAGCGTCGCCAGATAATGGGTGCGCTGTTCGAGTCGCGGCAGCACCTCCATCATGCTCTCCTCCATGGCCTTCTCGATGTCGTCCCGGCGCCGCGCCGAGCGTATGCGATACAGACCGTAGGTGAGGATGGTGCCGATGGCGGCCTTGGATTTGCTGGTCAGCTCCACCGCCTTCTGGAAATTGCCGGCCTTGAGATAGGGCACGATCTTGTTCCAGAGCTGGCGGTTGGAAGCACCGGAATAGGTGAGATACAGGTACCGCTCGATGGCGATCGCCATACCGATCGCGAACACGATCAGGATGGGGTACATGAATTCGCCCCCGTCCTGGAAGAAACGCACTACGGCGCCGAACATATCCATTTGATTGCTCCTCTAATAATCAAACGTCATTGCGAACTGCCGGCATCGCTGCCGGACTCAGCGCCGGCTTCCGGGCCGGCATAAAGGTTCTGGTAATAGTCCACCTGGCGAACGAAGACCTCCCGGTCCACGGGCGCGAGCACCTCGTCCAGCAGGCTGTTCACCGGGCGGCCGACCAGGTCGCCGAGGTCGGATGCCTTCCAGGGCACGATGTAGAGCACCTTCGGCAGCTCCCGGTTGCCCGTGATCTCGGTGCGATCCAGGTCCAGCTCGTCCATCACGCGGGCCTCGCCGCGGACGGGCGGCGCCTGCGTCTCGGCCGACAGCGCCTCACCGGACACCGCCGGTTCCACCGCATCCCGCTGATCGCCCTCTTCGGCGCCGAGGGGAGCGAATACGGGAACGGCCAGCAGGAGCAGGACCGGCAGCAGGCGCATGGCGGGCGCGCAGCGCATCAGTCCGCCCTCGCCGACTGGGTCTCGATGCCGAGACGCCGTCTGATATCCACTATCCACATCGCCACCCTGTCGTCGCCTCCGCTGGTGAGCGCCTGGTAGCGCTCGTAGTGGGTCAGCGCCGTTTCCGGGCTGCCCAGATAGAGGTCGTTGAGCACGCCGAGGTTGAAGTGTGCCAACGGGTAGTCGGGATCCGCTGTGACGGCCTTCAAATAAGCGGCTTCCGCCTCATTGAAGCGCCCGGCCTCCCGATGCATGACGCCGAGCTGATTCAGGGCCGGTGCGTAGCCCTCGTCGAGGCCCAGCGCCCGGTCGAGAGCCGCCTCCGCCTCGTCGGGGCGGTCGTCCTGGCGGTAGACGATGGCAAGGTTCGTCCAGGCGCCCGGATAGGCCGGGTTTGCGTCGACGAAGCGGCGCAGCAGCGCCTCGGCGCCCTCCAGATCCCCGGCCTCCAGCAGCGCCACGGCCTTGCCGTAATCGGCCCGGATCCCCGGGGCGACCTCGGCCGCCGGGTCCGCCGACGCCGCCTCGACAGCGGTCTTCCCGCCGCCGGTGCCGGCGCAGCCGGCCGCCAGCGCGGCCATTGCCGCCATGCCGGCCAGCAGCGCCAGGCGCGGCCAGCGGCGGCGGACGGCGCCCGCCTCAGTAAAGGCCCGGTAACGCATCTTCCGTCTTCTCCGCTTTCGCATAACGCGCCGGCATGAGCGCCGCCAGCTCCTCGAAGCTGCGGCGCACCCATTCGTCGTAGACCCCGTCGTTGGCCCGGGCGGCGTTGACCTCGTGCAGCTCGATGGACTTCTCCTCGAACGGGAACGCCTGCTCTTCGAGCAGAATCTCGTATTGCTCCAGTTCCAGTTCGTCCAGTCCCGCCGGCCGCTCCGAGTCGATCAGGTCCTTGCTGAACCGGTGGTAAACCTCCGCGATGCGGAAGGTCGCCGCGGTCGTCACCTCGGCCACGCCGTAGTCGGCGGCTCTGCCGTAGGCGTCCAGCAGCTCTTCCATCATGGCCTTCTTGGCCGCCAGGCTCTCCTTCAGGGGATGGGTCAGCGGCACGGCGGCGAAGGAACGCCGCTTCGGCTCCGCGAGTTCCAGCGAAGCCTTCGCCGCCAGGAACTTCGTGCGCTCGGTACGCGCGTCGCCGGCGCCGGCATCCGCGGTGACAATGGCCTCCAGCCAGCGCTGGCGGGCGCCCGCATCGCCGGCTTCCCGGGCCAGGTCGGCGAGCCGCTGGCGCGCCTCCACCGCTTCGGCCACGGGCGCAGGGAAGCGCGCGACGATGTCCTGGAGCACGGCGCGCTCCTCGCCGACGCTGCCGGTCTCCCGGTAGAGGTCGGCGGCCTGCCACAGGGCCTCGCGCTGCAGCTGCGGCGTCGTCGAACCCGCCACTGCGATGCGGCGGAACTCGCTCGCCGCCCGGCCCTTGCGGCCCGACTCCATGTAGACGACGGCGAGCCGCCGGGTCACCTCGTCGGCGCGGTCGCTGTCGGGATAATCCAGGCGGAAGGTCTCCAGGACGGCGGCCGCCCGGTCCCAGGCCTGCATCGCGATCAGCACGGCGGCCGCATCGTACTCCGCCGTCTCCCGGATCGACGCCGCGGGCACCACGGTGCCGACGCGCAGGAAATGCCCGACGGCCGTCTCCTGCTCACCGGCTTCCCGGGCGATCTCGCCCTGCTTGTAGATGGACGAGGCGATGCGCTTGCGTATCTCCGCCACGGCCTCGGCATCCTGCGGGTCGGTGCGCGAGCGCAGCTCCAGGTAGGCGCTCTCCGCCTCCGCATAGCGGCCGAGGTCGAAGCGGGAGTGGGCCAGCACGCGCCAGGCCGTCTCCTCTAGCGCAGGCTCGACCGGCGGCATCTTCGTCACCACGTCGCCGGCCACGGCGATGGCCTCCTCGAAACGGCCCTGGCCGAACAGGTCTTCTGCCACGGTGGTCAGGACCGCGCCGGTCTCCGGATGGGCCGGGAAAGTCTCGGCGAAGCGCAGCGCGCTCTCGAGATAACGTTCGTGCCACACGAGGCGGGCGTCCGCCTCCAGAGCATCCTCGTGGCGGCGATAGGACAGCAGCGCGGCATAACCCGCCTCGGCGGCCCGGTCGTGGAAGGTATAGCCGTAGGCGGTTGCCTCGTAGGCGTCCGTGGCGGCCTGGTAATCGCCGCTCTCGTACAGAATTTCCGCCAGCAGGAAGTGGGTCTTCGCCGAGTCCTCCTCGCCGGGGAAGAAATCCAGATACTTGCGGTACCAGCGCGCCGCACGCTGATAGTCCGCGGTCTCGCCCTCTTCCTGGGCCCGGGCGTGGTAGTAGCGCGCCAGGTCGGTGAGGCTGGACTTCACGTAGCCCACCACTTCCCCGTGCTCGCCGCGCTGGCGCTCGGCCCACCACGGCGTGTCCATGCCGTAGCGCTCCACGAACTCTTCCTTGGCTTCCAGCACGAGGGTCGGGAAGCCGCCCTCCCGGTACGCGTCCACGACGCGCACCAGCAGGTGGGGCGCACGGTCATGCAGCGTATCGCGCTCGACGAAGGCCCGGTAGGTGGCCGCGGCATCGTCGTAGCGCTCCTTCTCCAGATAGAGGTCGCCCAGATTCTCGTAAATGGCGTAGGTGTAATGGGGCGCGTCGTGTTCGTTCAGGTAGGCATCGATGCTCTCGGCGCCTTCCATGTAGGAGAACGTGATGGAGAGAACGCGGAAGGTGTCGGCCACCAGTTCGCGCTCGGCGCGGCCCAGCCCGTCCAGCATGGCCTCCCGGTCCGCCGCGCCGGCGGCAACCTTCAGTTCCAGCAGGCCGAAGAACGGCTCCAGGCTCTCCTCGTGCAGCGCCAGCTTGAAACGGCTCCAGCCGAGCTTGTACAGCGCCTGCTGGTAGAACCCGGTGTCCGTGCCGGCGGCCGCCAGGATGCGATACGCCTCCTCGGCTTCCGCGTAGCGTTTCAGCGAGAACAGCATCTCGCCGCGGCGGAACTGGGCCTCGTGGAAATGCGCGGTGTCGGGCCACGCAGTCACGAGTTCGTCCAGTACCACCAGCGCCTCCTCCTGGCGGCCGGCGCTCTCGTAGGCCCGCGCGAGCTGATAGAGGACCAGGTCGTTGCGGGCGTAGTCGGGATAGGTCTCGAGCAACTTGCCGTAGAGCTGGATGGCATTGTCGTAGCCCAGCCGCTCTATGGTCTCCGCATTCGCGGCCAGCTCGGCGGCCTCGGTGGCCTCCAGCTCGAGATCGGCCAGCCGTCGCATGGCCTCCGCCTTCAGCGGGTCGTCGTCGGCGAGCTCGAGGAAGCGCCGGTAGTTCTCACGGGCCAGGCGGTTGCTGCCCGGGATGGGGCCGGCGGGCTCCACCTCGACCCGCTGTTCCTCGAGGCTGCCGATGGTCTCCTCGCCCGACGGTTCGTCGCCGCCGAAAGGCCAGAGCCAGCTCAGCGCAATCAGGCTGATGGCCGCGCCGTTCACGGCGCCTCCCTCAGCTGGGCGGCGCGATCGTAGATAGAGGCGAGCGCGAAGCGCGCCTGGACCGTGTAGGTGGCCATGCGGCCCTTCTGCGCCTCCAGTTCACGCACGGAGATGCGCCTGAGATACGCCTCCTGACGGTCGGCAAGATCGGCCAGGCGGGCCAGCAGGGCATCGATGCGGGGTGACAGGTTGTCGATGCGCGATCGGAAGCCGGCGAGGGTTTCGGGCCCGTCGACGCGGGCCTGCTCGACGTTCTGGCGCGAACGCCGGCCCTCCGCCAGCGCGCGCTCCAGGTCGCGCAGGTTCTTGCGCTGACGCCAGACCCGGGCCTTGAAGTGCTTGTCCAGGTCCCAGGCCAGCACCCCGCGCATCAGACGCAGCTTCGCGGCGGCGTCCTCTGCCTCCGGCAATGCCGCCTCCAGCGCCGGGTTGGCGGACAGGCTCCTCACCTCCTCCCAGAGGCTGTGTTCCCGGGGCGTCGCCAGGGCCAGCGCATCGCGCTCCTGCACGATGCGGTTCAGCCGGGACTCGAATTCCCGGCGGCGCTGGTCGATGGCCTCCAGGTCGGCGTCCGCAAGCGCCTGCTGCACCCTGGGCAGCCGGCTGGCATAGGCGAGCCGGCGGGTCTCCAGCATGTGGTCGAAAACGCCGACGCTGTCTTTCCAGTCCAGCAGGTTGCGCTGCAGGAAGCGAAGGTCGCGGTAGTTCTTCAGCGCCTCCTGGAACTCGTGGCTCGCGAGCAGATGCAGCAGATAGCGGTTCTCCGTGGTCGCCGGCAGTTCGTCGAGCTGCCAGTACCAGCCCATCTGGTCGCCGGGATCGGCGGCCAGCAGGGTGTCGATCATCTCGCCCCGGCGGATACGTTCGATGGCGCCGTCGATGCGGGAGGACTCGGCCTCGAAGGCGTCGATGGCGCTCAGGTAGTGTTCCGCGGCGCGGGCGTTGGCGCCCAGCATGCCGTAGGCGTAGGGCACGGCCAGCAGCGATTCCTGCACGGCGGGGTCCAGCAGGTTGCGGGAACGGAGTTCCAGCCACGGCACCAGCGCGCGTTCGAACTCAGCGTCCGCCGAATCGGCCCAGCCCGTGCCCAGAAGGGCCTTGTTGGAGAACGGGCCCTGCAGCCGCACCCGCTCCAGCACCGGCCGGGAAGCCTGCGGACGCTCGTCCTGCAGATAGCTATAGCCCAACGCGACGTTCGCCTTGTCCCGCAGGCTCCTCAGCTCCTCGCTGTCGGCGGGGATGCGCCCGACCTCGTCCAGCAGCGCAGCGCCCTCCGCCAGCTGACCGTTGCGTACCAGCGCCACCCCCAGGTTGTAGCGGGCGTAGGCGAGCCAGTCGCCGGGCCCGCGCCAGTCCGAGAGGTTGTCGATGGCTTCCTGGTAGCGCTCCTGGCCCATCAACACCTGAGCGGCCAGCATGCGGCGCTCGGCCTCGAGCTCCTCCGGCAACGCATCGCGGATCTCCGCCAGCGCCAGTTCGGCGTCCCGGTGATAGCCCCGCTGGAAGCGGATCTTGGCCAGGAAGAACCAGGTCCGGTCCCGGATCGACGGATCGGTGCTCTCGGCGAGCAATCGCTCGAAGATGAGCGACGCCTCTTCGTGCTGGCCGTAGGAAAGGTAGAGTCCGCCGCGCAGCAGCTCTGCCTCGGCGGCGTGATCCGCCACCAGCCCGCGCTCTTCGGCTGCGGTCAGATGCACCAGTGCGGTGAAGTAGTCCCGCTGATAGAAATGGAAAAGGACCTCGCCGTAATGCGGGTCCTCCACGGTGACCGGCCCCTGCTCTGCGCCGGCGGCCGCCGGCAGCAACAGGGCCGCCGCAGCGGCCAGGAATTTTCGCCCGGCCACCAAATCCCTACTCCCACTCGGTAACGACGAACTCGGGCTGTTGCTTGTGCTTGCGGTCCGAGATCTTGAGTTCCATGTACTTGGCGCCGATGCCTTTGTCGAACACCAGATCCGCGCCGCGTCGGTAGTCCCGGCCGTGGGGCCCCTTGCCGCTGAAGAAGGCAACCAGCTCGTGCTCGCCCACCTTCAGATTGCCGACGTGGATGCGGTGCACCCCGCCCCGACGCAATGCTTCGGCCTCGCGCTCGGTGTAGAGATAGTTGGCGACCTCCTTGCCGTTGACCTCGAGGCTCACCGACTCCACGTCGAAAAAGATGCCGACGTCGAGAGAGACGAACATCGCCACCTGGGAGTTGGCCGGGAACAGGAGATCCTCCTCCAGCAGGAAGAGCTCCCGGTTGAGGTCCAGCACCTCTTTCTTCAGCGACTGGACCTGCTGGTCGAGGCTGCGGAATTCCTGCTCGTCTTCAGCATTGCCAACATTGCCGCTATTGGCAGCATCGGCGGCATCGGCGGAAAGCACGTGGGCGTTGATGCCCGTGATCACCAGCAGCAGCAGGGGGAAAAGCAATCGTCTCACTGTCCTGACTCCGGGCGCCGTGGCGCCTGTTCGCGACCGGTTCCGTCCGCCATCATTCGCGCAGCAGCGTGCGAACCTGGTCCAGGTAGTACTCTTCGTAGCCGGGCTTGTAGCCGTAGTGCGTGTAGCGGACCACGCCCTCGCGATCGAGGATCACGGTGACCGGCATCGCCTCCACCCGATACAGCTCGCTCACTTCCTTGCGGTCGTCGAACAGCACGGGGAAGCTGATGCCGAGTTCCTCGGCCATCTCCATGGCACGACGCGGGTCGTCGTCGATGTTCACGCCGAGCAGCTGGAAGCCCACGCGCTCGTAGCGGTCGTAGAGCTCGTCGAGCAGCGGCATCTCCTGGCGGCACGGTCCGCACCAGGTGGCCCAGAAGTTGATCATGACGACCTCGCCCCGGTACTCGGAGAGCCGCAGGTTGTCGCCGTCCAGGCTCGTCAGGGCGAAGTCGGGCGCCTGCTGGCCGTCGAGTGCGCCCTTGCTGGCGAGTGCCGGCGTAACGGCGAACGCCACGAGCAGCAGGGCAGCGAATGATCTCCTTATCTCCATCACGGACTCCTCACTGGTTGCACGGGCGACGGGCCCGCACGGATTGCACGGACGGCGGGCCCGTGCGAATTAGGCCGGCGACAGCCCGTGCGGATGACACGGGCGGCAACCCGTCGGCGACCGGACATAATGGTCGCAGCGCTTGCACGTAAACGGCCGTGATGCCTGTCACAGTACCGTCAGGCCTGGCTCGGGCCAGTCGACGGGCACGCGTGTGACGGGCAGCGACGGCCGCCGCAGGGATCTCTAGCAAATGGCGTGCCAGCCGCGGCCGGGGCGCGGTTTATCAGGGACTTAGCAGCGGGGTGGCATCGAGCAGGCGGCGCCGGTGTCGGCAACAGCGGACAGGCCCGGGCGACCGCCCGGTAACGCACTGAAAGTTATCGTGTTTTGCTGTCGCCGAACGGCGACGCCCTTGTCACTCCGGCGGGGCCAGCCCCGCGGTGTAATGCATGCGCCCGCCGGCATCGATCACGATGGCCTCGTAGCCGGGCAGCTCCTCGATGAGAGCCAGCCCGCGCTCGACGCCGAGCACGAACACCGAGGTGGACAGGGCGTCCGTGAGCACGCCGTCCGGGCCCACGACGGTCGCGCTGTAAACGCCCCGGGCCGGCTCGCCGGTGGCGGGCGAGAGGATGTGGTGATAGCGGACGCCGTCCTCCTCGAAGTAGCGCTCGTAGTCGCCCGACGTGGAGATGGCCTCGTCCACCAGCGGCAGACGCACGGCAACGCCCTCCTCGGAGCGGGGATCGCGCACCCCCACCACCCAGGGCTCCCCGCCCCGGTCGCCGAGCAGGCGGGAGTCGCCGCCCGCCGTGACGATGGCATGGCGGTAACCGGCCCCGGCGAGCACGGCGACGGCGCGCTCCACGGCGTAGCCCTTGGCGATGCCGCCCAGGTTGATGCGCACGCCGTCGCGCCGGAAGCGGATGGCATGGCCCTCCGGCACCAGCGTGACCAGACGGTAATCCAGGCGCCCGATCTCCTCCTCGATGGTCCCGGCGTCCGGCCGCCTGCCCGCGCGATAGTCGTAGTGCTGGCCGACGCTGTCGTAGGTGATGTCGAAGGCCCCGTCGGTCAGCCGCGATACCCGCAAAGCCGTCTCGACCAGTCCGTAGAGTTCCTCGCCCGCCGGCACCGGCCGCTCGGCCGCATCGCGGTTGATCTCGGAGATGCGGCTCTCGTCGATATAGGTGCTCATGAGCTGCTCGATGCGGTCGATCTCGGCGATGGCCGCATCCACCGCCGCGGCGGCGGCCTGCCGGGACGCGTCACCCTCCTCGTGCCAGAGCCGGACGCTGACGAGCGTGCCCATCATCGTCTCGCTGCGGTCCAGCCAGGCCGCGGCGGCCGGCTGGGCGAACGCGAGGCAGGCGAGCAGGCACCAAAGCGCTGGTCCTGCCGTGCCGCGATGGGTATGCTCGGGCCCCGGGACTGTTGCGGAGAGCCCGTCCATGTCTGGATTTCTCATATTCCTCGGCCTGATCGTCGTTGTCGCCGTTTTCGGCATCGGCATCTACAACCGGCTCGTCAACTCGCGTAACCGGGTGAAGAATGCCTTTGCGCAGATCGACGTCCAGCTCACGCGCCGCTACGACCTGATACCGAACCTCGTCGAGTCGGTGAAAGGTTACATGAAACACGAACGTGAGACCCTCGAGGCCGTCATCAGTGCCCGTAACGCCGCCGCCTCCGGTCTGACCGCGGCGAAGGCCGACCCCGCCAACGCCGATGCCATCAAGCAACTGGCGGCCGCCGAGGCGACGCTGGGCGGCGCGCTCGGACGCCTGTTCGCCCTGGCCGAAGCCTACCCGGACCTGAAGGCCAACGAGAACATGCTGCGCTTCCAGGAAGAGCTCGCCAGTACCGAGAACAAGGTGGCCTTCGCGCGCCAGGCGTTCAACGACGCGGTGCTCACCTACAACAACACCCGCGAGAACTTCCCCAATAACATCGTCGCCGGCATGTTCCGTTTCGAGCCGGCATCCTTCCTGGACATCGAGTCCGAGGAGAAGCGTACGGTGCCGGAGGTCTCGTTCACCTGATGCGCAGGAGCGGCGCCGCCCGCTGAGTAGCCGCCGTGAACTTCTTCGAGGCCCAGGACCGGAGCCGGCGCACCAGCCGCTGGCTCGTGGCGGTCTTTCTGCTCGCCACCGCCGTCATCATCGCCGCGGTGACCCTGATCGTGGCGGCCGCTCTCGCCCTGATGCAGCCGGAGACTGCTGTCGGCCTGCTGAACGGCGGCCGCCTGTCCGCAAACGCCGGCCTGCTCGGCACCGTCGCGCTGGCCACGGGTTCCGTGATCGGCCTGGCGAGCCTGTACCGCACGGCACGCCTCTCCGATGGCGGCGGACAGGTGGCACGCGAACTCGGTGCGACCCCGGTGCCCACAGACGTGCAGGACCCGCTGCGGCTGCGCCTGCGAAACGTCGTCGAGGAGATGGCCATCGCCTCGGGCGTGCCGGTGCCCGAGATCTACGTGCTTGAGGAAGAGCCGGGCATCAATGCCTTCGCGGCCGGCTTCAACCCGGGCGATGCGGCGATCGCCGTCACCCGCGGCACGCTCGAGACGCTGGACCGGGACGAGCTGCAGGGCGTGGTCGCCCACGAGTTCAGCCATATCCTGAACGGCGACATGCGTCTGAATATCCGCCTCATGGGGCTGCTGTTCGGCATCCTCGCCATCGCGCTGGCCGGCCGCATGGTGCTGCGCGGCACGCGTCACGTGCGTCTCGGCAGCCGCTCCGGGCGGGGCGGCGCGCCGGTCGTGCTCGTCATCGGCGTGGGGCTGTTCCTCATTGGCTCCATCGGCGTTTTGTTCGCCCGCCTCATCAAAGCCGGCGTCTCCCGGCAGCGGGAGTACCTGGCGGATGCCTCGGCGGTGCAGTTCACCCGCCAGACACAGGGCATCGCCGGCGCGCTGAAGAAGATCGCGGCTGCGAGCGCGGGCTCGCGTTTCCGCGCCGCCGATCCCGAGGAGGTTAGCCACATGCTGTTCGCCTTCGGCGGCCGGTCGTTCACTCGCCTGATGGCCACCCATCCGCCGCTGGACAAGCGCATCCTCGCCCTCGATCCCTCCTTCGATCCGGACAGTCTCGCCGACATTGCGCCGGCCGCCGGGGCGGTCGCCGACGAAGAGGGCCGGACCGCCGGCCTCGCGGGGGCGGGCACGGCCGGCACGGGAGACGTCGCCCTCGACGCCGAGCGCATCACCGCGAGCATCGGCAATCCGGGTGACGAGCAGGTGGCATTCGCAGGCCGCCTGCGGCGCACGATCCCGGAAGAGGTGCAGCACGCGGCACACTCCCGCGACGGTGCCGTGTTCCTCGCGCTGGCGCTGGTCCTGCACGCGGAACCGGCGGCGAGGCAGCGCCAGCTGGCACTCCTGCAGAGCCGTATCGGCGAGGCGCGCACCCGGCGCGTGGAGAGGCTGCACGAAGACAGCGCCGCTCTCGGTCCTCTCTACCGCCTGCCGCTGCTCGAACTCGCCTTCCCCGCCCTGAAGGACCGACCGCAGGCCCAGCTCGCCTTCCTGGTCGATCTCGGCGAGGAACTCACCACCCTCGACGGCGGGCTCGATTTCTACGAATACTGTTTCACGCGGACGCTGCGAGGACACCTGTCCGAGGCGCTGGCACCCCGCGCCGAGGCCCGGCGCCAGGGCACGGACATCGGCCGCCGGAGCGCCCGCACCGCGGTGCAGCGGCTGCTCGCCACCCTCGCGGCACACGGTGCGCGCAGCGAGGAGGCGAGCCGGCGTGCCTACGAGGCCGGCGTCGCCACGCTGGACGGCGACTGGCCGCCGTATAGTCCGCCGCCCGACTGGCAGCGGCAGCTGGACGCCTCGCTGCAGGTGCTGCGCCAGCTCTCCGGCCGGGCCCGGCGCCGCGTGGTGGTGGCGCTGATCGCGGTGATCCGGCACGACCGGCGCACCACGCTCGCCGAGGCGGAACTCCTGCGCGCCGTCTGCGCCATGCTGGATTGCCCCGTGCCGCCGCTCGCCGCGGAGGTGGCGGAGCACTGACGGCCCCCGGATCGCCGCTCGGCGAAATCGCGTATCATTCGCAGCGTATTACCGCTTCGACAAACACTGCGAACCGGCGCCGCGGCCGCCTGCGGGCGGCCCGCCGCCGGACGACCCGAACAGCGAATCAGAGAGCGAGCCAATGAGAATCCTGATGACCGCCTGGGTGTGTGCGGCCGTCCTGCTGGCCGGCGCCGCCCGGGCCGAGACCCCGGAAGAACAGCGCCTCATCAACGCCACCGAAGTGCTGGAACAACTGGCGGCCATCCCGGAGGACGGCATCCCGCCGGCGCTGCTCGGCAGCGCCTACGGCGTGGCCGTCATTCCGGACGTGCTGAAGGTTGGCCTCGTGCTCGGCGCCCGGTGGGGCAAGGGCGTGCTGGTGGTGCGTCAGCCCGACGGCCAGTGGAGCCAGCCGAGCTTCATTACCGTCACCGGCGGCAGCGTCGGCTGGCAGGCGGGCGCACAGTCCTCGGACCTGATCCTGGTCTTCAAGAACCGGCGCGGCGTCGAGGGCATCACCGACGGCAAGCTGACGCTGGGCGCCGATGCGTCGGTGGCCGCCGGACCGGTGGGCCGCTACACCTCCGCCAGCACCGACATCCGTCTGCGCTCCGAGGTGTATTCCTACTCGCGCAGCCGGGGGCTGTTCCTGGGCGTGGCCGTCGACGGCGCCTCACTCGGCATCGACCAGGCCGCCAACGCCGCGTTCTACGCGACGCCGGGCGTGGAGGCGCAGGCGATCTTCTCGGCCGACGGCGTCACCGCTCCCGTGCAGGCGCGGCGCTTCGTCGCCACCCTCACACGTCTGACGCCCGAGGACGGCACGGCGCTGCCGCCGCCGGCGCAGGAGCCCGGCGGTGACACCGGGTCGGCACCGGTCCGCGACGGGCCGGAGCCCGAGGTGCGCACCTATGGCATCGGCGACGGTGCCGGCGAGCCGCCGCCTCCGGAGGGCGAGGAGGAGGCAGAGCCGGAGACCTTCGAGCCGGTCGACCCCGACGAATAAACCGGAGCGGCATTCGCCTCGGCGGCCATGGATTCCGCGCCCGAACGCGATGCCCGGGTGAAAGCATTTCCGGGCACGGGCCCGGCGGCCGCTCAGCTCTCTCCGGACTGAGCGATCCCGGCGCCCGGCTCGTCGCCGGGCGATTCCGTTGCCGGCATCTCGTCGTCGCGCTCCCCCGGTGTGGTTTCGCCGCCGGGTGCGGCGGCCCCGCCCTCGATCAGCTGCCGCATAAGCTCCGCCTCCTCGGCCCGGCGCTCCGCTTCCTCCGCGCGCTGGCGGGCCTCGTCGGCCGCTCGCTGCAGGGCCCGCAGCTCCTCCAGCTTGCGCTGGGACTGGGCCTCCAGCTTTCGCAGCCGCTCCTCCTCCTCTTCCACCGAGATGCGCTGCGCTGCCTCCCTGGCATTCTGGCACTCGGGGTCGCGCAACGTGCGAGTGCGGTCGGCGTTGCAGCGGGCGAGCGTCGCTTCGAGAGCGATCGGATCGTCCAGGAAGTCGGCCGTGGTCCGGGGCGGGGGCTCGGGCACACAGCCTGCCGCCGCCAGGGCGGCGACGGTCAGGAACACTCTGCAGATTCGCGGTTTCACTGGATTACGGATCTCTGCCCGGCGGCACGAAACGCGAAAAATACTACCACGCAGGGCGGGCCCGTCCCGTGACGCAGGTCCCGCCCCCGCCATGACCCATGTCGCCACACAATACCGCCACGAAATATCGTCGGTTACCATTCCCGGACGTCGCCACGAGGGCCGCCCCGGCACGGGGCCTTGCCGGGGAGCACCATGGCCGTGTCTGCTCGAAGCCAGTTCGATCTGCTGCGGGAACGCCGGTTCCTGCCGTTCTTCGTGACTCAGTTCCTCGGCGCGCTGAACGACAACGTACTGCGCAACGGGCTGATCTTCCTGCTCACCTTCCACGCCGTGAGCGTCGCGGGGCTGGCGCCCTCGCTGGCGGTCAACCTGAGCGCCGCGCTGTTCATCCTGCCGTTCTTCCTTTTCTCCGCCCTCGCCGGCCAGCTCGCCGACAAGTACGACAAGGCACTGCTCATACGCCGGGTGAAGCTCGCCGAGATCGCCCTGATGCTGCTCGCCGCCTTCGCCGTCACCGCCGCCCACGGCGGCGCCCTGCTGGCGCTCGTGTTCCTGATGGGCCTGCAGTCCACGATGTTCGGCCCGGTGAAGTATTCGATCCTGCCACAAACCCTGACGGGGAGAGAGATCGTCGGCGGCAACGCGCTGGTGGAAGGCGGCACCTACCTGGCCATCATCCTGGGACTCGCGATCGGCGGGCTCGCCGTGGCGGCCGGCGGCCCGGGATCGGTGCTGCTCGCATTGCTGCTGCTCGTCTTCGCGGTGGCCGGCTATGCCGCCTCGCGCTTCATCCCGGAGGCGCCGCCGCCGGAACCGGACCTGGTGCTGCGCTGGAATCCGTTCACCGAGACGCTGCGCATCATGCGCTTCGCCGGCGAGGAGCGCAGCGTGCTGCTCGCCATCCTCGGCATTTCCTGGTTCTGGAGTTTCGGTTTCGTCGTTCTGTCGGAGCTGCCGGTCTATGCCGCGGAGATCCTGCGCGGCGACCCCGGCGTCGCCACGGTGCTGCTGGTGGCCTTCGCCGTCGGCATCGCTCTCGGCGCCCTGCTCTGCGAGCGGCTCTCCGGGCGCCGCATCGAGCTGGGCCTGGTGCCGATCGGCGCGCTGGGCCTCACGGTGTTCGCGCTGGACGTGTACCTGGCGCACCCGACCGCGGCGGCGGGGGAGCAGGCCGGAATCGTCGCCACCTTCGCCCGGGAAGGCTCCCTGCGGGTGTTCGTCGATTTCCTTTTCCTGGGCGTTTTCGGCGGCCTGTTCAGCGTGCCTCTGTACGCGCTGATGCAGGAGCGCAGTGCCGAGCGACAGCGCTCGCGGATCATCGCCGCCAATAACATCATCAATGCCCTGTTCATGGTGCTCGCAGCCGCGCTGGCCCTGGCTGCGCTCGCCGCCGGCCTGACGCTGCCCGGGCTGTTCCTGGTGCTGGCAGCGGTGAATGCCCTGGTGGCCCTCTATCTGTGCGTGACGCTGCCGGAATTCGTGCTGCGGGTATCCGCCTGGTTGCTGGTGCACGTGATGTACCGGGTGCGCTTTCGGGGGCTCGAGCACATCCCCGAGACCGGACCGGCGGTGCTGGTCTGCAACCACGTCAGCTTCGTGGATGCGCTGATCATCGGCGGACTGGTGCGGCGCCCGGTCCGCTTCGTGATGCACCATCGCATCTTCGCGGTGCCCGTGCTTTCCTACCTGTTCCGCGCCGCCCGCGCCATCCCCATCGCCTCGCGCCGCGAGGACGCGGCCCTGCTGGAGGCCGCCTACCGGGCCATCGACGACGAGCTGGCGGCCGGCCACCTGATCTGCATCTTCCCGGAGGGCGCCCTGACGCCGGACGGGCGCATCGGCGAATTCCGCGCCGGTATCGAGCGCATCCTGGCACGGCGGCCGGTGCCGGTCGTGCCGACGGCGCTGCGGGGTCTGTGGGACAGCTGGTTCAGCCGCCGCGGCGGACGAGCGCTGCTGAAGAGACCGCGTCGTTTCCGCGCCCGGGTGGAACTTCAGGCGGCCGCGCCACTGCCCCCGCGGCGGGTCACGGCCCGGGGGCTGGAGATGGTCGTTCGGGCCCTGCGGGGACCGGCTCGCTGACCAGGGCCGTGCCCGCGCGCAGGCGGTCCCGCCACTGCTCCACCAGCACGGCGGACTCGCCCTGCAGCGGCGCCACCTCCGCCGCGCCGAAGTCCACGCCCACCGGCCGCGGCGCGCCGAAGCCGGCCAGCACCCGCACCTGCTCGCCGTCGTCGCCCGTCAGGCTCATGCCGCCGCGGATGACCGTGGCAGGCAGCAGCCGGGCGGACTCCGGAAGCAACTGGAATACCGAGAGGCGGTAGCGATGCAGCCAGTGGCCGCTGCGCGCGACCAGGTGATCGCCGCCGGCGCTGAACTCCAGCGAGGTCGCCGGCCCGGGCAACGGATCCGCCGCGCCTTTCAGCTGGCGATCGGCCATGTCGAGCAGCTGCAGCGCGCCCTCTGCGGTGGCGACGGCGAGGATGCCGCCGTCCCGGGTGGGAGCCAGCGCCGTGACCGGCCCGCCGACGCCGGCGAGACGCTCCAGCCGACCGTCCTCGTCCAGCCGCCATACGCTGCCCGATGCGTCGCCGAACAGGAATCCCTCACCCCCGGGAAGGCTCCGGACCGCCGTGATTCGGGCGCCCGGCTGGCGCTCCGACAACAGCGTGCCATCCCGGGCATCCCATATCCGCAGATGGGGCCCGGCGATCACCACCACGCGCCCGCCGTCGGCGGATACGGCCAGCTCGCTGACCGGATGGGCGCTGGGCTGCAGCGCGATGAACTCTCTCGGTTCTCCCGCCTCCGCGTCCCATACCCTCAGGCTGCCGTCCGCAGCGGCGCTGGCCAGTACGCGGCCATCCCGGCTGAAGGCCGCGCAGCAGACGGCCCGCGCATGGCCGAAGTAATCGACCTGCTCTGCAGCCCGTTCGCCGCCGCCAGTGCCATCGGCATTGCCCCTGCCATCGCCCCGGCCACTGCTCTGGCCACTGCTCCTGCCATCGGTGCGTTCATTGCCCCGACCATCGCCGACCGCCTGCAGGCGCAGGCTGCCGTCGCGGGTACCGATGGCCATCGTCCGGCCGTCCGGAGACAGCGCGACGACCGTCACGGCGCCCGTCCCGCCGGGACCGGCGGCCTCCGTGCGGGGCGGCAGGCGCCACAGACGCATCCAGCCTTCGCCCGGGCTGCCGGTCAGCGCGAGCCGATCCGCTTCCCGGTGGGCGGCCCAGATCGCCTGGCCTGTCGCAAAGCCGCCCCTCAGCAGAGGCCCGGCCAGGGTCTCCAGGTCTTCGTCGAGCAGCCGGAAGCCGGACGCGGCAGACCCCACCAGCAGGCGGTTGCCGGTCTCGTCGAAACTCACCCGCCAGGGGCCCGGCCCCCGGAAGCTGCGCACGCGTGCCTGCCCCTCGTCGCCGGCACGCCACAGCATCAGGCCGCCGTCGGCGAGTTGCACGGCCAGGCGATCGCCTCCGGGATCGAAGTCCAGCGCGGCGGGCTGGCCCGGCGGATCCAGCTCCGCGGCGGGCTGTTCGTCGCCGAAACGCCAGATGCGAACGGCGCGATCCGGATCGGCGACGGCCACCATGCGGCCGTCGGGCGCGATCGCGATCGCGCCGTGATCCACGCCGGCCGCGGTGGCCCCGAGCTGCCGGCCTTCGATGAGATCGAAGGCCTCCACGGCCCGCTCCGGCCCGGCGCCCACCAGGGCGAGCATCTCGCCGTCCGGCGACAGGGCGCTCAGCGTCGCTTCGCGCCCGACCCCCGGCAACTCGACAGGATCCCCGGTGGACAGGGTCCATGCCTCGATGCCGGCGGCGCCCTGCACCAGCACGACCCGCTGATCCAGCACGAAACCGATGATGCGCTCTTCCCGGGTGATCGGCAGCGTCGACACGGGACTGAGCGAGGCCAGGTCCCAGACCCTGGCGGCGGCATCGCCTGCCGGCGGCACGGCGATGGCGTAGCGTCCGGCCGGACCGAGGAACAGGGCCGACGCGGATTCCGGTGTCGGGTCCTCCAGCGGCAGCGCCGGTCCGGACGGCGCGCCGTCGGCCCGGACGTCGCCGAAATCGAGACTCCAGCCGGCCAGGGCGCCGGTGACGCCGGGCACCCGATCTGCGACGGAGAGCGTCCAGGTGCCGCCCCGCGGCTCGTCCGCCAGCGGCGCCAGCACGCCGTCCGCTTCGGCCGTGAAGCGATGGCGCAGCGCAGACGCGCCGGCGAGGCCCGGCTGGAAGGTCACGCTGCGGCCCGAGGGGGCGGTCAGCGTGATGCTGAGGTCGAAGGGACGATCGTGATCGAGCTGGGCCTCCAGAACCAGCCCCGCGCCGGCCCTGCCCTCGGCCTCCACCTGGCGTCGGCTGACCGCCGGCAGGAACGCGAGCGCCGTGGCGTCCCAGGCGGGTTCGGCCACCGGCGGCAGGCGGTCGATGCGCCAGGCATGCACGCTGTTGCCGCGCACGGCGATCAGCCGGCGGCCGTCCCGGTCCAGCACGGCCTGATCGAAGCCCCGCGGCACGCGCAGCGTCGCCGCCAGCAGATCGTAATCCGCGCCGATGAGCGCGGCCGCCCGGCGGCGGCGCTCGACGGTGGGCTCCACCAGCGAACGGAGCCTGGCCAGCAGGGCGGCGTCGCGCTCGTGGCGGAATTCGGAGGCCAGCGCCCTGCGGTCCCAGAATTCCGCCACCAGCTGATCGGCCAGCGGCTCCGCGCCCGGCAGCGTCCGCAGCAGCTCGTCGGCCGCCTCCACGGCCGCGACGTCCGTGGCGTCCCGACTCATGCGGGTGAGATAGTCGAGGAACATGCGGTCCGCGCTGGCGCCGTGGCCGGGCAGCCGGGAGAGCGTCTCCCAGGCTTGCCGTGCTTCCGGCAGGGTCGCGCTGGCCGAGGTCAGGACCGCCGTCCAGGGCCGCGGCAGGAACTGGGTGTACCAGATCGGGACCAGTATGGTGAGCAGTACCGCCGCCGCCACCGCGCTGATCCGCCGCCAGCGGAAGGGCAGTTGCTCGTTGGCCCAGCGTGCGGTGAATACCTGGTGGTAGAGGCGGCTGCGGACGGCCAGCGTGCCGCCCCTCGTCGGCACCAGCAGGCCCTGCGAGATCAGACGCCGCTGTGCCGGCGACTCGGGGTCCAGGATGACCTTGCCACCCTTGCGCACGCGGCCGTACACGGCGAGGATCTCGTCGTGCTCCTTGCGCGGCTCCGTCAGCGCATGATGCAGGTAGCTCAGGTGGGGCTCGTTGCGCAGCGCCGACGGGTTCAGGTACAGCCGGTAGACGAGCGCATCGACGACGAACGCCGGATCCTCCAGGTCGGCCTCCCGCATCTTCGCCCGCGCGACGGCACGGGCGAGTTTCTGGGTGAGATAGGGCTGGCCGTTGGTCCAGAAGTGGATCCGCTCCAGCGCCTCCTTCGCGCGCGGCGCCGGCAGCCCGAGCGCAGGGCCGAACACATCCAGCTGATGCAGTCGGAAGTCGCGCAGCACCACCGGCTGGGCGACGGCGAAGGGCGAGTATTCCGAATCGGCGTCGAAGCCTTCCGGCACGCTCATGCCCAGCATGACGAAGTTGAGCCGGGCCAGCGCCGGCTCCGCGGCGCGGGCGTTGTGGGCCGCCCGGATGCTCGCCAGCAGCTGCTCGACGCCCGGGAAGTTGTCCAGGCACTGCATCTCGTCGATGAAGATGGTCACCGGTCCGCTCGTGCTCTCCAGGATGAGATCCCAGTAGAGCTCCGTGAGCCGCTGCCGGTTGGTCAGCACCGCCTTGTCCTGCCACCACTCCTGCAGGTCCACCTTGAGACGGAGCTGGCGGATCAGGCGGAAGGCGAAGCTGTAGAACCAGCGCCCCAGGTCGTCCGGCCGCTCCCGGGCGCCCACCTGGGTGAGATCGACCACCGCGACGTGGCGGCCCTCGCCGCGCAGCTCCTCGGCGAGCCGGGCCATCAGGCTGGATTTGCCCATGTGGCGCGGAGCCATGACCTGAACGTATTCGCCGGCGCGCACCAGCCGTCCGAGTTCGCGGTCGGCGGCCCGGCGCACGTAACAGCCCCGGCCCGGCTGCACGGGCCCGCCGGCGACGAAGAAGCCGTCCGGATCCCGGCGGCCGACCTGTTTCTTCTTGCCCGGCTGGCTCATCGCACCCCGGCGGTTATCATGCGTCCACCGGCCCGTCCGGCGGACGGACTCGAGCGGGTCATTCTGGCCAAATCCGCTCCCGGGCGCTATCCCGGCGGAGGTTGACGGCGACCACGGAACCATGGAAAGCACGGAATTACTGAAAAGCGATACATTCGGCCGCATCCTGCGGGTGCGCGATGCGGCCGGCCGCAACTGGATCCGGCGCGACGTCGGCGCGGCGCCCGCCTGGTCGCGCTGGCTCGCGCGCCGGCTCGCGCGCCGCGAGGCACGGGCGCTGGCCGTGCTGGCGGCCGTGCCGGGCACGCCGGCCGTACTGCGCGCAGGCGCGTGGGGCCTGGACCGGGAATGGCTGGCCGGCCGCCCCATGCACGACGCCCGGCCGCGGGATGCGCGCTACTTCCGCGAGGCCTTCCGGCTGCTGCGTCGACTGCACCGTGCCGGTGTCGCACACAACGACCTGGCGAAGGAGCCGAACTGGCTGGTGGCCGACGACGGCATGCCGGCGCTGGTCGATTTTCAGCTGGCCTCCGTCAGCCGCCGCCGCGGCCCCCTGTTCCGGCTGCTGGCCCGGGAGGACCTGCGTCACTTCCTGAAGCACAAGCGCACCTACCGGCCCGAGGCCCTGACCGCGCGGGAGCTGCGCATCCTCGCCACGCCGGCCTGGACCTCGCGCATCTGGATGGCCTCCGGCAAGCGCCTCTACCTGCTGGTCACCCGCCGCTGGCTGGGCTGGGCCGACCGGGAGGGCGCCGGCGACCGCCCTCCCCGTCCGGACGGACGGCAGTGACGCGGCCCGGCTAACCGTTATAATCCCGCCTCCCCCTGGAACTGCGGGCCGAGCCGCGAGCCGTCATGGATTACGCCCACCGCCACAATCTCGTCGACAAGGACAGGGCCGGACGCGACCGCCCCTGGGGCATCCGCGTCACGCTGCCGCCCTCGGACCCGTTCAACAACCTGGTCGACGAGGACTGGGAGAAGGTCCACTGGTACGCCACGGAGCGCGAACGGGACGAGGCGCTCGAGCGCATGCGCGTCCGCCACGGCTACTATCGGATCGGCGACGAGGTGAGCCTCATCTTCGAGAAGGTCGGGAAGCGGACCTGATGCCGCTCCGCGCCGGACACGGAGCCCGCCTTGCGTCGGCGCTCCTGCCGGCCGCCGCGCTGTTGGCGGGTGCCGTGCCCGGCGCGGCGGAGGCGGTGGCGGAGGCGGCGGAGGAGCCGATCCAGGAGATCGTGGTCACCGCCACGCGTCGGGACCAGCCACTCATCACCGCGACCGGCAACGCCGCGCGGATCGAGGGCGAGGCGATCGACGCGCTCGGGCATCATCACGTGCACGAACTCATGCTGGAGATGCCGGGCACCTGGATCAGCCGGGGCAGCGGCCAGGAGCACCTGACGGCCATCCGCTCGCCCGTCCTGACCGGCGCCGGCTCCTGCGGCGCGTTCCTGTTCCTCGAGGACGGCCTGCCCGTCCGCCCCACCGGCTTCTGCAACGTGAACCAGCTGTTCGAGGTCAACACGGAGCAAGCCGCCGCCGTGGAAGTGGTGCGCGGTCCGGGCAGCGCCTTCTACGGCTCCAACGCGCTGCACGGCCTGGTGAACGTCATCACACCGGACCCGCGCAGCGACCGGCGCCGCGGCTTCAGCGCGGAGGCCGGTCCCAACGACTACCTGCGGGGCTCGGCGCGCTGGGCCGGCGGCGAGACCGCGCCCTGGGCGCTGCGGCTGCACGCAGAGGAAGACGGCGGCTTCCGCGAGGATTCCGGCTACGGACAGGGCAAGCTGAACCTGAACCTCGTGACGCCGTTGGCCGGCCGCGACGTGCGCTGGTCCTTCGCTGCGACCCACCTCGAGCAGGAGACCGCCGGTTTCATCCTCGGCCAGGACGCGTACGAGGACCCGGACGTGAACCGCACCAATCCGAATCCGGAGGCCTTCCGGGATGCGGACGCGCAGCGGCTCAGCGCCCGCTGGAGCGCTTTCAGCCGCGACGCCGTCGAACTGGATCTCACCGCCTACGCCCGCCGATCGGACATGGATTTCCTGCAGCACTTCCTGCCGGGCCAGCCCCTGGAGGAGAACGGCCAGGTGAGCGCCGGCGTGAACGGCGTGCTCGATTTCACCGGCGGCACCCTGCCGCTGCTCGCCGGCATCGACGTGGAGTGGTCCGACGGCTGGCTGCGCCAGACCCAGGACGGACCGGTGCAGGACGGCCCGCCCTTCCTGGTCGAGACCCGGCCGCCGGGCAAGCAGTACGACTATGAGGTGTCCGCCTGGTCGGCGGCGCCCTTCGTGCACTGGACGCCGACCGTCGGCGAACGGCTCACGCTGGAGTTCGGCCTGCGTCTGGAGCACCTCAGCTACGACTACGACAACCGCATGCTCGCGGGCAACACCCGGGACGACGGCACGCCCTGCGGCTTCGGCGGCTGCCTCTACACCCGTCCCGCCGATCGCAGCGACGATTTCACCAATCTCGCCCCGAAGCTCGGCTTCAACTACCGCCTGGACGCCGCGCAGGCCGTGTTCGCCAACCTGCGCCGGGGCTTCCGCGCGCCCCAGGCCACCGAGCTCTATCGCCTGCAGAACGGCCAGGAAGTGGCCGACCTGGACAGCGAGCGCGTGGACAGCCTCGAGCTCGGCTATCGCCGCCTGGGTGACGCCGTGCGGCTGGAGCTGGTGGCCTTCCTGATGGACAAGGAGGACAGCGTCCTCAGGGACGCGGAGGGCTTCAACGTGAGCGGCGGCGCCAGCCGGCACGTCGGCGCCGAGGTGAACTTCGACTGGCTGCTCACCGATACGCTGAGCCTGTCGCTGGACGGCACCTGGACGCGCCAGACCTACCGCTTCGACCTCGTGGCCGACCGCGGCGAGACCTTCGTCGCCGGCAACCTGGTGGACACGGCGCCGCAGACGCTCGCCAACCTGAAGCTGCGCTGGGAGCCGGTGCCGGGCTATGCCTTCACCGCCGATCTGCGCCACCAGGGCAGCTACTACCTGGACGCCGAGAACGAACACCGCTATCCGGGCCACGAACTCCTCGACCTGGGCGCCGAGTTCGACCTCTCGAGCCGGCTCGGCCTGCGCGCCCGGCTGAACAACGTCACCGACCGGGACTACGCGGACCGCGCGGACTTCGCCTTCGGCAATTACCGCTATTTCCCCGGCCGCGGCCGGGAGTTGTACGTGGAGCTGGCCTGGCGGCTGGCGCCGGCCCGTTAGCGGGGTGGGACTGCCGCGGCCTATCCCTCATAATACCGGCATCGCGCGACGCCGGCGCCCGCCTTCCGGCGCCGCCGCCGGAACAACGACATCCAGAACGGAGACACCATGTCCGAACCAACACTGACACCGCCCCAGGGCGGCGAGAAGATCGTCAACGACAACGGTAACCTGCGCGTGCCGGACAACCCCATCATCCCCTACATCGAGGGTGACGGTACCGGTCCGGACATCTGGGCCGCCGCCGTGCGGGTATTCGACGCCGCCGTCGAGAAAGCCTACGACGGGCAGCGCAAGATCCACTGGATGGAGATCTTCGCCGGCCAGAAATCCAACGACCGCTACAACAGCTGGCTGCCCGAGAGCACGGTCGAGGCGTGCCGGGAGTACCTGGTCGCCATCAAGGGGCCGCTGACCACGCCCATCGGCGGCGGCATCCGCTCCCTCAACGTGGCGCTGCGCCAGCTGCTCGACCTCTACGTCTGCCTGCGCCCGGTGCGCTGGTTCAAGGGCGTGCCCTCACCCGTGCGCAACCCCGCCGACGTGGACATGGCTATCTTCCGCGAGAACACGGAGGACATCTACGCCGGCATCGAGTTCCAGGAGGGCTCCGACGACAACGCCCGCTTCCTGCGCCTCTTCAAGGAGAACTTCCCGGCCGAGTACAACAAGATCCGATTCCCCGACACCTCGGGCATCGGCATCAAGCCGGTCTCCCGGGAAGGCACCGAGCGGCTGGTGCGGGCGGCCATCCAGTACGCCATCGACAACAAGAGGAAGAGCGTGACCTTCGTGCACAAGGGCAACATCATGAAGTTCACCGAGGGCGCATTCCGCAACTGGGGCTACCGGCTGGCCGAGAGCGAGTTCGCCGACCAGACCTACACTTGGGACCAGTACGACCGCACGCTGGCCGAGAAGGGACGCGACGCGGCCAACGAGGAGCAGGAGGCGGCGCTGGCGGCGGGCCGCGTCCTGATCAAGGATGCCATTGCCGACATCACGCTGCAGCAGGTGCTGACCCGGCCTGCGGAGTTCGACGTGATCGCCACCATGAATCTGAACGGCGACTACCTGTCGGACGCGCTGGCCGCCCAGGTCGGCGGCATCGGCATCGCGCCGGGCGGCAACATCAACTACGAGACCGGCCACGCCGTGTTCGAGGCCACCCACGGCACCGCGCCGAAGTATGCGGGGCAGGACAAGGTGAATCCGGGCTCGCTGATCCTCTCCGGCGAGATGATGCTGCGTCATCTCGGCTGGGAGGAAGCGGCCGACAAGATCATCCAGGCCATGGACGCGACCATCGGCTCCAAGACGGTGACCTACGACTTCGCCCGCCTCAAGGAAGGCGCCACCGAGGTGAAGTGCAGCGAGTTCGCCACGGCGATGATCGGCAATATGTAGGCTGGCGGATTACGTCGATCTTGAGCGCAGCGGACGATGAAAACGCCTCCACGATGGCCGCCGACACGGCGGGGTTCATCGTGGAGGCGTTCCTTCATTACAACCGGGAATTCCGCCTCATCACCCAGCGCGCACGCGGTCGTTTCGAGCGGCGGGAGTGGGCCGCGGGGCAGCAGGACGCGGCCGAGCGCATCGACCTCTACGACAAGATCGTCAACGGCACCGTCGCCGAGCTGAAGGGACGCCTCGGCGAAAGGGCGCAGGACCGGGAACTCTGGGCCGCCATCAAGGAACACTATGCACGGATGATCCTCGAGTATCCGGACTCGGAGTTCTTCAAGACGTTCTTCAGCTCCATCACCCGGCGCATCTTCGCCACCATCGGCGTGGACCCGGCCGTGGAGTTCATCGCGCTCGATGTCGAGCCGACCGAGCACCTGCTGGACGGCATCCAGCGCCGCGTCTACAAGAACCGTGGCGCGCTCGACTTCGTCTTCGACGAGATGCTGTCGGACTACAGCTTCTCCGTGCCGTTCCGCGACCGCGAGCGCACCATCAACTACATCACGCTGGAGGTGAACGCCTTCCGCGAGTCGCACGGGCCCGATGCGCGCATCCGCCGCATCGAACTGCTGGAGCCCGTCTTCTACCAGGGCACGCGGGCCTATCTCGTGGGGCGGATACAGGGCAACGGCTGGTGGTCGCCGCTGGTGATCGCGCTGAAGAATACGGACGAGGGCATCTACGCCGACGCGGTGATCCTGTCGGAGAACGACGTCAGCATGCTGTTCGGCTTCACCCGCAGTTATTTCCACGTGGATCTGGAGGTGGTGGGGGCAACGGTCGCCATGCTGAAGTCCATGCTGCCGCAAAAGCCGATCGCCGAGATCTACACGGTGCTGGGCCGTGCGAAGCAGGGCAAGACGGAGCGCTATCGCAGCTTTTTCCACCACCTGGAGCAGTCGGACGACCTGTTCGTGCGGGCGCGGGGCGACAAGGGCATGGTGATGGAGGTATTCACGCTGCCCTCCTACGACATCGTGTTCAAGATAATCAAGGATCGCTTCGCCTTCCCGAAGACGACGGTGCGAAAGGACGTGCTGGAGAAGTATCAGCTGGTGTTCAAGCACGACCGGGCCGGGCGGCTCGTGGACGCGCAGGAATTCCGCCAGCTGGAATTCGGCAAGCACCGCTTCGAAGAGTCGCTGCTGGCGGATCTGCTGACCGGCTGCGCGGATACCTGCCGGATCGAGGGCGACGACCTGATCGTGGAGCACGCCTACATCGAGCGCCGGCTGACGCCGCTGAATCTCTACGTGCAGGAGGCGGAACACGACGACGCGCTGCGGGCGGTCATCGACTACGGCCAGGCGATACGGGATCTGGCCTTCAGCAATATTTTCGCCGGCGACCTCCTGCTGAAGAACTTCGGCGTCACTCGCCACGGCCGGGTGATCTTCTACGACTACGACGAACTGTGCCTGGTCACCGAGGCGAATTTCCGCAATATGCCGACGCCGCGGGATGACATGGAGGAGATGCAGTCGGGTGCCTGGTTCTACGTGGGACCGAACGACGTGTTCCCGGAGCAGTTCATCGAGTTCCTCGGCCTGAAGCCCCAATACCGGGAGGCCTTCATGGAACACCACTCCGAACTGCTGCAGGCGGAGTGGTGGATCGGCGTGCAGAAGCGCCTGAAGGCCGGCGAGATCATCGAGGTGGTGCCCTACTCGCCGCGCAGCTGGGCCGACCACCGCGGCCCGGGCCTCTCCGCCCTGCGTCACTGAGGTGCCGGACCGAACTTTTTAAACTTTTGAAACTTATTTGCCGGGAAGACGGCGAGCAATGGTGGCAGCCGCCTGTGGACTGCCACGATGAATAAGTTTCAAAAGTTTAAAAAGTTCGGTCCGGCACCTGAAAGCGGTCGAGGCGTTGGTGGTAGGCGGACTTTGCGGCATCACGTTCTTCGTCGCTCCAGCCCAGGTGGTCGCCAGCGACCGAGGCCACGGCATCCAGGACGTCCCGGCCCAGCTGCGGACCCAGGCCGATCATCATGCGCCGTTGCAGCAAGTCGTCCAGGGTGCGGGCGTGTTCCTGCTCCAGGCTAAAGATCACCTCTGCGGCGATCGCGCCCGTGCGCTGACAGACGATCTCGCCCAGCGCCGGCTCGGTAACCGCCATCTCCGCAATCTCGAGCGCCCGGCTGCCGTAGACAGAGAGCAGATGGCCGGCGGTCTCGTCCGCGACGACCCCCGCAGCCGCCAGCCGCTCCCGCGCCTCCTCGAAATCCGCGCCGCCCGGCAGCGGCTCGTCGTCCGTGGGACACCCGGGCAGATCGCGCTCCAGCAGCCGGCCGATGCGGTCCACGACCTCCTCCGCCAGGTGGCGATAGGTGGTGAGCTTGCCGCCGATGATCGACATCAGCCCCCGGGCCACGTCGTCGTGTTCGCGGATGATGTGCTTGCGCGTGATCGCGCCCTCCGGCCCCTCCTCCCAGGGCAGCGGCCGCACGCCGCAGTAGGTGTAGTGCACCGATTCGCGCCCGAGGCCGGCTCGCGGGAACACCCGGTTGGCCTCACCCAGCAGGTAATCCACCTCCTCGCCGCTCGCCCGCGCATCCGCGGGGTCGCCGGAGTAGCGGATATCCGTGGTGCCGATCAGATACAGCCCGGCCCACGGGATGACGAACATCGGCCGCCCGTCGGCCTCGGCCTCGATGTAGAACGCGCTCTTCGGCGCCCCCTCGAACGGCGACACCACGACGTGGCTGCCCTTCGTGCCGCCCATCAGCCGGGGCAGCCGCGCGGGCAGCCCTTTCAGCACCCGATCCACCCACGGGCCGCCGGCGTTCACGACCACCGGCGCGTGCACGCGGTGCCGCTCTCCGGTCGCCAGATCCCGGTACTCGACGCCGTCCATCGTGCCCGACCCGTCACACAGCGCTTCCACCCGGCAATAGTTGCGCAGCACGGCGCCGGCCCGCTCGGCCGCCACCAGATTCTCGATCACCAGCCGTTCCGCCCAGGGCACCTGGGCGTCGTAGTAGGCGGCCGCCCCGCGCAGCCCCTCGGCCAGCATCCCCGGCTCTTCCGCCAGCAGCTCCCGCCGGCTCAGCATGTCGTGCCCGGGCAGTTCCTTGCCGAGCGACAGCAGATCGTAGGCGAGCATACCGGCGCGGATCAGCGCCTTCCCCCGCCTCGCGCCCCGATAGACCGGGATCACGAGCTTCAGCGGATGCACCAGGTGGGGCGCGGCCTCGAGCAGATGACGCCGCTCGTGCAGCGATTCGTAGACCAGCGAGATCTCCGCGTATTCCAGATAACGCAGCCCGCCGTGGATCAGCCGGCTGGACCAGGCCGTGGTGGCGGCGGAGAAGTCGTCCTGCTCCAGCAGCAGCACGTCCAGCCCCCGTTCCGCCGCATCCCGCGCGATTCCCGCCCCGTTGATGCCGCCGCCGATGACGACGACGTCGTAACGGGACCCGCTCTCTCCCTCGCCGGCCGACGCCTCGCTCACGGCCGGGTCTGCCCGTCGCCGCGCACCAGGTACTTGTAGCTCGTGAGCTGCTCGGCGCCGACCGGCCCGCGCGCATGAATGCGCCCGGTGGCGATGCCGATCTCCGCGCCCATGCCGAACTCGCCGCCGTCGGCGAACTGGGTGGACGCGTTGTGCAGCAGGATGGCGCTGTCGAGTTCGTGGAAGAAACGCTCCACCGGAACCGATGCCTCCGCGACGATGGATTCCGTGTGGCCCGAACCGTAGCGGCGGATATGCCCGATGGCCCCCTCCACGCCGTCCACCACGCGGATGGCGATCACCGCGTCCAGATACTCGGTGCGCCAGTCGGCCTCTTCCGCCGGCTCGCAGCCGTCCAGGATCCGGCAGGCCTCCGCATCGCCCCGCAGGCGGCAGCCCGCCTCGCCGAGCGCCGCGCCGATCCGCGGCAGCAGCGCATCGGCCACCGCGCGGTCCACCAGCAGCGTCTCCGCCGCCCCGCAGATTCCCGTGCGCCGCATCTTGGAATTGACGACGACCGCCACCGCCTTCTGAGGATCGGCACTCTCGTCCACGTAGACGTGGCACAGCCCCTCCAGATGACCGATGACGGGCACCCGGGCGTCCCGCTGCACCCGCTCCACCAGGCTCCGGCCGCCCCGGGGCACCACCACGTCCACGCAGCCGTCCAGCCCGGACAGCAGCGCGCCGACCGCCGCGCGGTCGCGAGTGGGCACCATCTGGATGGCCGCCTCGGGCAGGCCGGCGGCGGCCAGTCCCGCGGCCAGGCTCGCGAGGATCGCCCGGCTCGAGTGATAGCTCTCCGACCCGCCGCGCAGGATCACCGCGTTGCCGGACCTCAGGCACAGACCGCCCGCATCCGCGGTTACATTCGGCCGGCTCTCGTAGATGATGCCGATCACGCCCAGCGGCACGGTCACGCGCTGGATGACGAGGCCGTTGGGCCGGTCCCACTCGGCAATCACCCGGCCGACCGGGTCCGGCAGGGCCGCGATGGCCTCGAGGCCGGCCGCCATGGCCTCGACCCGGTCCTCGTCCAGCGCGAGGCGATCCAGCATGGCGTCCGACAGGCCCTTCTCCCGCGCCAGCGCCATGTCCCGGCCGTTGGCGCTCAGCACCTCGGCGGCCGAGCGTCGCAGGTGCGCCGCCGCGGCCGTGAGCGCCTGCTCGCGCTGCTCGGCCGTGGAACGGGCCAGCTCGCCGGCCGCATCGCGCGCCGCGCGCCCGATTTCCTCCATCAGTGCGTCCACTTCCGCCTGCAGTACGCTTTCGTCCGCGTTCGCGTGCGCGCGCTCGCTCATGCCGTTGCCTCGTCTTTCCGTCCGTCGTCCGCCGCCGGGAACAGCACCAGATCGTCCCGGTGGACCATCACGCTGCGACCGGCGAAACCGAGTATCCGGTCGATCTCCTCCGAGCGCCTGCCGCGGATGCGCCGGGCATCCTCCGCGCCATAGGCGATCATACCGCGGCCGATCTCCGTGCCGTCCGCGTCGGCCAGAGCCACGGTATCGCCGCGGGCGAACTCTCCCTCCACCGCCGTGACGCCAACCGGCAGCAGGCTGCCGCCCCGGGCGAGCGCGGCCACCGCGCCGGCGTCCAGCCGCAGCCGACCGCGCACCTCCAGGCTGCCGGCGATCCAGCGCTTGCGCGCCGCCACCGGACTGGCGCCCGCCCGGAACAGGGTGGAGCGCCGCCCCGCCGCAAGCGCCGCGATCGGCGACCGCACGCGTCCGTCGGCGATGATCATGTCGCAGCCCGCGGCCACGGCGATGCGGGCCGCGGCGAGCTTGGTGCGCATGCCGCCGGAACCCCAGCGGGAAGAGACCGGCCCGGCCATCGCCTCGATCTCCGGCGTGAGGCGCTCGACCTCCGGGATGTGTTCGGCGCCTGCATCCGTGGCCGGATCCGCCGTGTACAGGCCGTCGATATCGGACAGCAGCAGCAGGCCGTCCGCGCTGACCATCTGCGCGACCCGAGCCGCGAGGCGGTCATTGTCGCCGTAGCGAAGCTCGTCCGTGGCCACGGTGTCGTTCTCGTTGATCACCGGCATCGCCCCGAGCTCCAGCAGCGTCTCCAGCGTGCCGCGCGCATTGAGGTGGCGGCGCCGGTCCTCGGTGTCGTCCGGCGTGACCAGCACTTGGGCGACGGTCACGCCGTGATCCGCCATCACCGACTGCCAGGCATGGGCGAGGCGCACCTGGCCCACCGCGGCGGCCGCCTGCTGTTCCTCCAGCCGGGATCGGCGGCGTGCGAGCCCGAGGGGTGCGCTGCCGAGCGCCACGGCGCCGGAGGAGACCACCAGCACCTGGCGCCCCTCGGCGCGGAGCGCGGCGAGGTCGGCCGCCAGCGCCGCCAGCCAGTCCCGGTCCAGCGCGCCGTCCTCGGTGGTCAGCAGCGCCGAGCCTATCTTGACCACCAGCCGCCGGTAGTCCCCCGGCCTGCCGCGCGAACTCACGGCCTCGGCCCCGACGGTCTCAGGCGCTGTCCCGCAGGCCGGTCTCGTGGGCCAGCACCTGCTCGCCCCGGGACATGGCCAGCGCGCCGCTGCGCACCACGGCGATGATCCGCGCGATGCCGGCGGCGCGGTCCATGAACTCCTGCACTTGCTTCACCGTGGCCGTCAGCTCCAGCGTGAAGCTGGTCTGGGAGTCGTCGAGAACCCGCGCGCCCGCCGAGTCGACCAGGCCGCGGAGCTCCTCGTACGCGCCGGTCGGCACCTTCAGTTTCAGCAGCAACAACTCCCGCTCGAAGTGCTCGCCCAGCGTCATGTCGTGAATGTTCACCACGTCGATGAGTTTGCCCATCTGATTCACGATCTGGGCGATGACCGCGTCGGAGCCGCTCGAGACGACCGTGAGCCGGGACAGCGTCGGGTCGTCGGTGGGCGCCACGTTCAGCGATTCGATGTTGTAGCCGCGGGTGGAGAACATGCCCGTGAGACGGGTCAGTGCCCCCACCTCGTTCTGCATCAGTACGGAGATGACGTGTCGCATGATCCGGCGGGTCCCGTGGCAAGAATGACGTAACGTGATGATACTGGCGCTTATTCCCGCCTATTGCAATGCACAAGGAATTGACCGAGACTCGATCGGACCCTTGATTTTCCGCCGTTCCCCGGGCTCGCGGCAGGCCGCAGCCCCAGCGCGATGCCGCGAGCGAGTTGCCATGAGCGAGATCAGCGAGACGAAATCCACCCCCGCCCACCCGCTGGCGGGCAAGACCATGACCGGCGCGGACATCATCGTGCAGGTACTGGTGGACGAGGGCGTGGACACGATCTTCGGCTACAGCGGCGGCGCGATACTGCCGACCTACGACGCCGTGTTCCGCTACAACGACGAACACCGCGGCGAAGACGGGCGCTCGCCCGTGCCACTGGTGGTACCCGCAAACGAACAAGGCGCCGGCTTCATGGCTGCGGGCTATGCCCGGGCCAGCGGCAAGGTGGGCGTGGTAATGGTCACCTCCGGCCCCGGCGCCACCAACACGGTGACACCGGTGCGCGACTGCATGGCCGACTCGGTGCCCATCGTCGTCATCAGCGGCCAGGTGCCCACCGGCGCCATCGGCAGCGACGGATTCCAGGAAGCGCCGGTCGCCGCCATCATGGGCGCCGTCGCCAAGCACGTGTTCCTGGTCACTGATCCGGAGCGCCTCGAGGCCACCGTGCGCACCGCCTTCGAGATCGCCCGTACCGGCCGGCCCGGACCGGTGGTGGTGGACGTCCCGAAGGACGTGCAGAACTGGGAAGGCAACTTCCGCGGCAGCGGCTCCCTGCCGGTGCCGGGCTACCGACGCCGGCTCCGGACCGCCATGGCCGACTCGCTCTCGGCCGAGCAGTGCGAGAACTTCTACCGCATGCTGGCCGAGGCCGAGCGTCCGCTGATCTACGCGGGCGGCGGCGTCGTCAACTCCAACGGCACCGAGGCGCTGCGCGAGTTCGCCGACCAGCACGGCATCCCCGTCACGACCACCCTCATGGGCATCGGCGCGGCCGACACCACGCAGCCGCTGTCGCTGCACATGCTGGGCATGCACGGCACGGCCTTCGCCAACTATGCGGTGGAGGACTGCGATTTCCTCGTCGCCGTGGGCGCGCGCTTCGACGACCGGGTGGCCGGGGTGCCGAAGAAATTCGCTCCGAACGCGCGCCACATCGCCCATTTCGACGTCGACCCGTCTGAGATCGGCAAGGTGAAGAGCGTGCACTGGCACTACATCGGCGAGCTGACCTCCAGTCTGCGCAAGCTGTCCGCATACGGCCGGCGCATCGGCTTCGACAAGGACTACTCGCGCTGGCACGGCGAGATCGCCGACCTGAAGAAGACCTATGCGCTGAACTACGACCGGGAAAGCGAGTTGATCCAGCCCCAGTACGTCATCGAGGAGATCAACCGGCTCACGGGCGGCGAGGCCATCATCTCCACCGGCGTCGGCCAGCACCAGATGTGGGCGGCGCAGTATTTCGACTTCAAGGCGCCGCGCCTGTGGCTGACCTCGGGCAGCATGGGCACGATGGGCTTCGGCCTGCCGGCGGCCGTGGGCGCCCAGTTCGCGCGCCGCGACCGGCTGGTCATCGACATCGACGGCGACGCCAGCATCCGCATGAACCTCGGCGAGCTGGAGACGGTCACCACCTACGAGCTGCCGGTGAAGGTCGTGGTGCTGAACAACTACGGCGACGGCATGGTGAAGCAGTGGCAGCGGCTCTACTACCGCGGCCGCCTGTCGGCCAGCGACAAGTCGCTGCACAGCAAGGACTTCGTCAGGGCGGCCCAGGCCGACGGTTTCCAGTACGCCGTCAGGCTGGATGAAAAGCAGCAGGTGCCCGAGACCATCCGCGAGTTCATCGAATATCCCGGCCCGGCGTTCCTCGAGGTCATCATCGACCCGGAGGCGAGCGTCTTCCCGATGGTGGGGCCCGGCATGCCGTACTCGGAGATGATCACCGGCGACTTCATCCCGAGTCGCAGCAAGCAGGGCTCCCGGGAGGCCGGTCCGTCCGAGATGTTCTGAAGCCGCGGGCGCGATCCAGCTCTCAGCGGCTCAGGGGCGGCCGTGACGCTCGGCCAGTGCCTCGATGGTGGCGGGCGCGTTCTCCTGGCGGATCAGCGCGCGCCGGCGCAGGAAGCGACGCATGCCGGCCGGACCCATGCGTGAGCCGCCCAGGCCGGAACACTTGAAGGAATCCTTCTCCGCCTCGTAGAACTGTGCGGTCATCGCGCCGTCGTTGAGACTGACGGCACCGGCTTCCAGGTGTCGGCCCACGGCCTCGGCCTCCTCCAGGCTGCCGGCCAGGACCGCGGCCGAGAGACCGAACTCGCTGTCGTTCGCGAGCGCGACGGCCTCCTCCACGGTATCGAACGGCATCACCGGGATCACCGGCCCGAAGGTCTCCTCGCGCATCAGCGCCATGCCGTGATCCACGTCCGTCACCACCGTCGGCCGTATCCACAGGCCGCCGCCGTGGGTCTCGATCTCGCCGCCCGCCCGGATGCGCGCGCCCCGCGCCACCGCCTCCTCCAGCTGCGCGCGGATGGTTTCGGCCTGCCGGTCGAAGATCAGCGGGCCGATGTGGCCTTCGTGGATGTCGGGCCAGTTGAGCCCGACGCGTTCGGCGGCAGCGACCAGCTCCGCGACGAACTCGCCGAAGTTCTCCCGCGCAACGTATACGCGCTCGATGGACTGGCAGGCCTGTCCGGTCGCCGTCACCGACGCCCGCAGCGCCGTGGCCGCCGCCTGCTTCGGGTCGGCGCTCGCCATGACGATCATGGGATCCTTGCCGCCGAGTTCCAGGAAGGCGGGGATGAAGCGGGCGGCCGCCGCCGCGCCCACCTTGCGCCCGGTGGCCACGCTGCCGGTGAAGCACACGGCATCCACGTTGTCGATCAGCGCCGCGCCGGTGTCGCCGTCGCCCTGCACGAAGCCGAGCACGGCATCGAGCAGGGGCACCTCCGCCAGCGCCGCGGCGAGCGGCGCGACGAAGCGCGGCGTCACCTCGCTCGGCTTCACCAGCACCGCGCAGCCCGCGATCAGCGCCGGTATGGCGTCGATGAGCGACAGCGTCAGCGGGAAGTTCCAGGGGCTGATGGCGCCCACCAGCGGCACGGGCACCAGCTGGGTGCGGTAGGTGATGCCCGGCACCGAAGAAGACTGCAGCGGCTCGGCCAGCATCTCGGGCGCGAGCCGCGACCAGCGCTGCACGGTGCCGGCAATGCCGCCGATCTCCGCGACGGAGACGAAATGACGCCCGGTGTCGGCGACCAGGGCGTCCAGGAGCGCTTCCCGATGGCGTTCTATGGCGCCGACCCATTCATCCAGCACGCCGATGCGCTCTTCGAGCGACCGCGCCGCCCAGCCGGGCTGGCCCGCCCGCAGGCGGGCCGCGGCGGCGGCGACGGCAGCGGCGTCGGCCGCAGCGATCCGGTAGTCGTATGCGCCGGTGCGCGGATTGCGGACGTCGAGCAGGCGTTCGTCGCTCATGGCGTGCCGCGGCGCTCTCTGGCGATGGGACCGGGACTGAGGCTCAGTGGCGGGACTCCGCTTCCTCGCGCGCTTCGCGCCGCTGCTCCATCAGGCTGCGGAAGTACGACCAGCTGGTGACGTTGCGACGGGCATCGTCCACCGGCGGCGGCTCGCGATAGATGGGGTAGTTCTCCTCGATCTGCGCCTTCATCGTGTCCGAGAGTTCGTCGTAGCCGTCGATCTTGAGACCCGCCGTGTGCATGTAGATGTCGCCGTGGCGACCGCCCATCTTCATCCAGGGCAGCCACTGCGAGCGGCGCACCCAGCCCACGCGGACGTCGGCCGTGTCCTTGCCGGCATCCACCAGGTCGTCGATGTCGCCCATGAAGTTGAACATCTCGGTGGCGTGATAGGTGCCGCCGACGTAGGGCTGGTAGTCCCCGCCGAGCGGGTTCGGGTAGAACAGCGGCACCGTGATGGTCATCCACCAGGCGTTGTTCTTCGTCGACAGGCCGACCCGATACGGCTCGCCGTCGGCGGTGCGCTCGAAGGTGGGCCGGCCGTTCACCGGATCGTTGGTGACGTGCACCACTTCCACGGTCTCGCCGGTCCAGGGGTTTTCCCACTGCTCCAGCACTTCTCCCGTCTCCGGGTCCTTGTAGAGCAGGATCTCCCGGCTTACCAGCCGATAGCCCTCGCCGCGCTGCGGATCGGTGATCGTGCCGCACTGACGCACGTTCATGCCCTCCACCAGGAACAGCAGCTTGTCCGCCTCGCCGGGCACCCGGCTGTAGGCCCGGCCGTGCCACCAGTAATAGACCGGCTTCTCGTCTTCCAGGGAACACATGATCTTGCGCGAGGCGGCGACGGCACCCTCGCCCGTGGACAGATCGATCCCGGCCGACTGCGCGACCGGCGCCGCCGTCAGGCAGATCAGCATCGCAGCTGCCGTGGTTATGGTCATCGCAGTCGCGTTCGCAAGCAACATCCTCGGGCTCAGATGCATTCCTGTTCTCCTTCTCGCTGTTCCCGCACTGCCCGCCGGAACGCTCCCCTGCGGGCGGCTAGAGCTTATCACGTCGGCTTCGCGCCACCGCCGGTGAGACGGCAGAATTCCCCGGCGGCCACGTTGCCGCCGGAGAGCACCACCACGGTGGTGCCGTCGCTCCCGACCTTGCCCGTCAGCAACGCGGCGAGGGCCACGGCGCCGCCGGGTTCCAGCACCAGGTGCAGCTCCTCGAAGGCATGGCGCATGGCGGCAACGGCCTCCTCGTCCGTCACCGTGAGGACACCCGCGAGCCGGCGCTGCAGTACCGGGAAGGTCAGCCGGCCCGGTGAGGGCGTCAGCAGGGCGTCGCAGACCGACCGCGCCTCCGGCGACACGCTCTCCCGCCGGCCGCTGGCCAACGAGCGGGCCGTGTCGTCGAAGGCGGCGGGCTCGACCGCCCAGATATCAGCCGCCGGCGCCAGCGACTCGGCCGCCAGCGCGATGCCGGCGCTGAGACCCCCTCCGCCGCAGCACACGAGGATACGGTCGGGCACGGTGCCGAGTTCCCGGGCCTGGCGACAGATCTCCAGCCCTACGGTGCCCTGGCCGGCGATCACCGCGTAGTGGTCGTAGGAAGGCACCAGCGTCGCGCCGCGCTCCTCGGCGATCCCGCGGCCGATCGCCTCCCGGTCCTCGCGATAGCGGTCGTAGGGACGGATCTCCGCGCCGAGCCGCCGCGTCGCCTCCACCTTCCTTTGCGGCGCGTCCTCCGGCATGACGATAGTGGCCCGCATACCGAGCAGCCGGGCCGCCTCGGCCACGCCCTGGGCGTGGTTGCCCGACGACCACGCCACCACTCCGCGCTCCCGTGCCTCCGGCGGGATCTGCGCCAGGCAGTTGTAGGCGCCGCGGATCTTGAAGGAACCCGTGCGCTGCAGGCACTCCGGCTTCAGCAGCACGCGTCCACCGGCCCGCTCGTTCAGCGCCGGCGATTCCAGCAGCGGCGTCTGCAGGGCCACGCCCGCGATGCGTGCGGCGGCGGCCTCGATGGCCGCCAGATCCGGCTCGCGCTCCGCCCTCATGAGCCCGCCTCCCGGCGCGCGTACGCACGGAAACTGCTACGCTGCACGCTGCGTCCGGCGGCAGCCGCTATACGAATAGCCGTACGAATAGCCGTACGAATAGCCATACGAATAGCGATACGAACAACCGCCGGGAAACCCCCTCGTCCCGGCACCAAGGAGCCGTCATCCATGCAGGAACTGGCACTCGTCCTCGGCACGACCCTCATCGTCACCCTCGTCTGCGTATTCATCCTGTGGCTGCTCAGCATACCGCTGAAGAACGCCAGCATCGTGGACATTTTCTGGGGCCCGGGCTTCGGCGTAATCGCCGTGGTCGCCTGGTTCCTGGCCGACGGCGCACCCGCACGCCAGAACCTGCTGACGGCACTCACCGTCATCTGGGCGGCGCGGCTCGGGCTGTATCTCGCCTGGCGCAATATCGGCCACGGCGAGGACCCCCGCTACCGCCGGATGCGGGAGAAGACGGAGGCCGCCGGCGGCAACTTTGTCACCGCCAGCCTGTTCAAGGTGTTCCTGCTGCAGGGCGTGCTGATGTGGCTGATCTCGATGCCCGTGCAGGTGGGCCAGATCTACGACCGGCCGGCCGAACTCGGCATCGTCGCCGCCATCGGCGCGGCCCTGTGGCTGATCGGTTTCCTGTTCGAGGCCGTCGGCGACTGGCAGCTGGCCCGCTTCAAGGCCGACCCCGCCAACGAGGGCAAGGTGATGGATCGGGGGCTGTGGCGTTATACCCGGCATCCGAACTACTTCGGCAATGCCTGCCTGTGGTGGGGCCTGTTCGTCATCGCCTGCGAGAATCCGGTGGGTCTGTGGACGGTCTACGCCCCCATCGCCATGACCTGGCTGCTGCTGAAGGTCAGCGGCGTGAGCCTGCTGGAGCGCTCGCTGAAGAAGACCAAGCCGAAGTACGAGGAATACGTGCGGCGCACCAGCGCGTTCTTCCCGCTGCCGCCGAAGGACTAGCGTCGCTCACGCGCCCGCGGTCAGGCGGTCTATCTTGGCCGCGCAGATGAAGTCGTTGTCGGAGAGCCCGTCGATGGCGTGGGTCGTATAACGCACCAGGCAGCGCCCGTAGCTCACTTCCATCACCGGGTGATGGCCCTCCACCGTCGCCACCCACGCCACGGCGTTGGTGAAAGCGATGGTGCGCGCGAATCCGGTGAACTCGAAGTCCCGGCTGATGGACTTGCCGTCGCCGGAGAGATTCCACTCCGGGTCCAGCCCCTTCATCAGCGCCTGCGCCTGCTCCGTGGTCAGCGGCTCCACGCCGCCCTCGCAGGGCCTGCAATGTCTCTCGGCCAGTGCTGTCATCGACGACTCCCGCAGATGGATCAATTCGCTATCCCGGTCCGGGGCCCCACGACGATCGATCGACGATTCGTCGTGGGGCCACGTTAACAACGGAGCCCGCGATTGTCAGTCGTCAGCGGGCGTCAGGTCCTCGCGCTCGGTCCAGATTGTGTAGTCGGAGCTGGCGAAGCCGCTGTCGAAATCGGCGAATACGACGTCGGCTGCCGTCTCGGATCCCAGCTTTTCGGCCAGGAAGTCGTAGAAACTCGGATCCGTGGGCGCCATGTCCGCGAAATTCTCCATCGGGTTGACCAGCATCAGCACCGGCTTGCCGCCGATGCGCGACAGCCACAGCCACTGGTGGTCGTCGTCCGCCCAGCCTTCCTCCTTCGCGATCTTGCTGAAGTGCCTGCGTGCGATGCCGGCGGCGGGGCCCGCATCCTCCTTCCAGACCCAGCTCGTGACGCCGTAGTACTTGTAGGGGCCGGCATCCTCGGGCATGTGGCTGTGCTTCCAGTCGTTGCGCTCGAGATAGTGATGATAGTGATCGACGTACTGATCGACGTTCTCGTTCCAGTGCCGGGTCAATCCCTGTTTGCTGTCTTCGCTCTCGAACTTGTCCAGGTCCGCGAAGTCGTGGCAGCAGGAGCGGAACTGGTAGATTCCGAGCTTGTGACCCACCACGGGCACGTAGATCGCCCATTCCCTCGCCTCGCCCTGATCCACCCGGAACTGGTTATGCGCCTTGACGGCGGCCTCGAACTCGGCCTCCATGCCCCGCTTCGGTATGACGTACCAGACGTCGGTCAGAGGCTTCGGCTCTTCGTGATTGTCCGCCGGCAGACTCAGCGGCACAGTCAGTGCGAGGGTCGCCAGGACTCCCGCCAGTATCGCTCGTATCTTCATCCTCGTATCCTCATGGTTATTATCGGTTCTTGTCTGAGGTACTGGCGGCAGACGACGTCGCCCCCGGCTCCCCGCGGCACAGTATACCCGGGGCGCTCAGCCGGCGGGCGCCGTGCCCGCGGGCCATCGCCGCTGCCACTCGTCCCGGCCGATCCCGTACAGCACGATGTCCTCGTGCCGCTCTCCCTTGCGGAACTCCTGCCGGGCCACGCCTTCCCTGCGCAACCCCGCCTTGACGAGCACGCGGCCCGAGGCCGGATTTCGCAGCAGGTGATGTGCCTGCACCCGGCGCAGACCCAACTCCTCGAACCCGAAGGCGACGACGGCGACCGCCGCTTCGGTGCAGTAGCCGGAGTTCCAGAAAGGCACGCCGAGCCAGTAGCCGAGCTCCGCGGTTTCGGCCGCTTCCAGGCGACGGAGTCCGATGGCGCCGATCAGCTCACCGCGCTTGCGGCGAGTGATGGCGAAATTGCAGAGCCGGCCCGCCTCGAACTCCGGCTGATGGGAAGCGATCCAGCGCTCGGCCATGCCCTGTTCGTACGGATGCGGGATATTCAGCGTGGTATCGGCGATCGCACGGTCCCCCGCGAGACGCTGCACGTCCGCCGCATCCGACATCTCGAGAGGCCGCAACAGCAGCCGCCGTGTCTCGATCACCGGCCTTTCCACGCTTCGTCGATCCGTCATAATTCCGACTGGCGAAGCATACCCCCTCCGGATGGTGACTGATGCATCGAAGCGGCGAGCGAGAATGCGACACCCTCGGACCGGATTACGGCTCTCCCGCCGATCCGGCCTTCCGCCCGCGCTATGCGGCCCGCTGTCACTGCGGCGCCGTGCGCTACGAGGTGGGCGCCGATCCGGTGGATGCCAAGCTCTGCCACTGCCGGGACTGCCAGGTGCTGCACGGCGCAGCCATGCAGTGGGCGGCGATATTCCACAAGCGGGACGTGCGCATCACGGCGGGCATCGAGTGCCTGCGCTTCTACGCGAGCGGCCCGGGCCGGGCGGAGCGCATCCTGCCCTGCAAGGTCTCCTGTGCCCGCTGCGGCACCCCCGTCGCCGACGAGGGGCGGCGGATGTGGCTCGCGTTCCCCGAGCTGTTCGACTTCGGCCGGCCCCGGCGGATACCGGACGCATTCCGGCCCACCTGTCATATCTTCTACGGGATGCGGGTGGTGGACGTGGACGACGACCTGCCGAAGTGGTCGGGTCACAAGGGCGAGTCACCGCGTCTCTAGACGGGCCTGCAAGGGAAGGCGGCTGCCGTCGCCGGCAGCCGCCTACTCGCTGCCGTTGGTCGGGTCCGGTTTCAGCGTCTCACCGCGTCTCCGCCACCCTTTGCGCGCCGTCCTCCGGCACGTACAGCGTCAGGCTGACCCGGCGCTCGAGCGCGTTGCGGTCCGGATCGCTCTCCTCGCCTCCGGCCTCGCCGTGGGCGTTGGCCGTAACGCGGGCGGCGGGAATGCCGCCGGCGGTGAGCAGGCTCACGACGTGCTCGGCCCGGCGTTCGGACAGGGACTGGTTGTAGTCTTCCTCGCCGCGGGGATCCGCCCACGCATCCAGCCTGATCTGCACGGACGGCAGCGCCGCGAGCACCCGCGCCAGTTCGTCCACCCGGTCCGCGGTCTCGGCATTCAGTTCGTCGGCCTCGGTGCGGAACAGCAGATCCATCTCGATGCCCGTCTTCAGCAGCTCGAGCATCTGGGGCGCGCCGTTGGCGACCAGCGCCTGCAGTTCGGCGCCGACCTTCCTGAGGTCGCCGTCGGTGGCCGCCAGCTCGGCCTCCATGCGATCGAGACGCTGCCGCGCGGCCGTCAGCTCGCCGCTCAGGACTTCGTTGCGGGCGTCCTTCTCGTGGTACATGTCGCCCAGTTTCGCGCCCAGCGCGGCGCCCACCAGGAAGCCCACCGGGCCGCCGGCGGCGGCGCCGACGACGGCACCGGTACCGAAGCCGATGGTCTCCTGGCGCGACGCCTGGCCGGCCTCGGCGGCCGAGGCAGGCTGCACCGCAGCGGTGACGCCGAGGGCGAGGCTCGTGATCAGGACCAGGGATTGGCTCATGGCTTTCGTCTTCATGTCGTCATTCTCCTGCGGCGATGGCCGCGTCCGTTGGCTACGGTTGCCATTGAAGCGCCGCGGCCGGGCGCCGCCGTGGAACACCGGTGACGGATCGGGACGAAAAATGACGAATTGTGGCGGGGGGCCTCAGCGGTTGTCGTCGACCAGCGCGACGAAGGTGCCGCCGTTGCGGTGGGTGAGTTCGCGCATCAGCGCCGCGAACTGGATGGTGGAATTCTGGATATTGCCCGGGCCGCCGAAGCGGTACGGGAAGCCGACGGCGTGGATGCGCACCAGGCGCCGGCCGTCCGGGCCCTCCGGATTGAGCCGGTCGACGGCGTCGGCGACCCCCTCCACCGACTGTCCGGTGTACTCGTCGCCGAAGACGTACAGGCTCACCTTCTTGTCCGGCGCGGCGAAGGTGCGGATGGCGGTCTGGATGCCGTTCACCGGCGTGGAGAAGCTGAGCGGTCGCCAGTTGGCCATGGCCGAAAGGATGGCCCGACGCCTGCCCGGCGTATCCGGGATCCACTTGCCGGCGAAACTCTCGAACATGTAGCGGCCGTTGTCGTTCATGATCTGTATGCCCTTGACCTGGGGATACAGATCGAGGGTCTCTGTGAGCTTGCGCCGCGCCAGGTTCCAGCTGAACTCCTGCATGGAGCCGGAGGTATCGATAATGAAGATGATGTACTCGCTGTCCACCGGGATGCCGCCGACGGGCGCGTCCTCCGGACGGCTGTAGTCTGCATTCAGCCGCCGCATCTCCTCGGTGAGCTGCTGGCGCGCCGCCCGCAACTCGCCCTCGTCCACGGTGGGGACGGTCACGTCGCCCGCGCTGGCGTCGTAGCGCCCCTCGATGCGGGAGAGATCGCCGTACAGCCGCGCGAGCTTCTCTTTCGAGTCTGAGACCTGCTCACGCGCGCTCTCCAGCTCCCGGTTCAGCACCACCGTCTCGCCGCGGATGTCGAACAGCTCCTGCTCCAGCCTGGCGATCAGGCCCTCCAGGTCCTGCTGGGTGCGCTCGATGGTCTGCGGCTCGTAGATCTTGGTGAGCACGAGCAGCAGCAGCACGGCGCCGAAGCCGCAGCTGATCGCGTCCAGGAACGAGAGGCTGAAGCCTTCCGCGTCTCTTTTCCTGCGCCGCGCCATGATTCAGGGCCAGTCCTTGCTGATGCTCATGAAAGAGCCGCGGGTGCGATACGCGAGCTTCCAGAACTCGATGGGCGCCGCGTAGTCGCCTTCCATGGGGAAGAGCATGATGTTGATCGGCACGCCGCTCGGCACCTCCCGCACGGCCTGGGCGTGCAGAGCCTGGCGCTGGGGCCCCGAGATGGTGCGTCTGGCCGGCGGCTTGTTGCCGCGGGTGGGCAGGCTGTCCACCAGCAGGAACACGTTGTCCGGCCGCGGATTCATCTTCCTTATGACCTCGTAGGCGCCCTGCAGGTTCGTGCCCCCCTGCGGCACGGTGATCCGCAGGCGGCGGACGGCCTCGGCGAGCTTGCGGCCGTCGCCCACGTCCAGCCAGACGCCGTCGCTGCCGTCCAGCACCGGCTCGACCGTGTCGTTGAAGGTATAGATCTGGAACTTCGCGCCCGGCCGGAACTGGCTGGTGATCCAGTCCACCGAGGCGATGGCCTGGCGCCACTTCGCCGCCCGCAGTTTCTGCTCGTCGGCCATGTTGCGCCGGCGGATGACGTTCACCACTTTCTTGTCCAGCATGCTGGCCGAGGCGTCCACCAGCACCAGGACGCGGTCGCCGCCCACCTTCAGGCCGGTGAGATACTGGCGGTCGCCCTCGCCGCGGAAGGCGCGCACCTGATCGCCCAGCGCGGCCTCGCGTTCCGCAGCCGCCGCCTCCAGCCGCTTCTTCTCCGCCTCCAGCTGCTCGATGTCCGCGCGCAGCTTCTCGATGCGCTCGATGCGCGCCAGCGTGGTGTCCTCGTATTCGGACAGCTCCTCGCGGATGCGCTCGATCTCCTGCTGTACCCGCTCGGCCTCCCCCTCTGTGCGAATCCGCTCCTCCTCCGCCTCTTCCAGGACGTTGCGGACCTTCACCATGTCCTTGCGGCCCTCGAGCACCTGTTCCTCCAGGCGTGTCGTCTCGCTCATGAGTTCCGCGGTCTCGGTGTCGGCGTTACGGGAGACGGTGGCGTTGATGATCATGAAGAAGAGCACCACCGCGCCGAAGCCGCAGCTCATGATGTCGAGGAACGACAGGCTGATGGCCTCCGTCCTGCGCCGCTTACGCGTCATCGCTCTCCACCACCCGGATGAGCCGGAACTCCTGGCCCGGCGTTCCCACCCGCAAGCTGTCGCCCGCCTGCAGCACCGCCGAGCGCTCGATACGGCTGCCGTTCAGCCAGGTGCCGTAGCGGCTGAGATCCTCCACGATGCACTGGCCGTTGTCACGGCGCAGCACACAGTGGCGGCGGGAGACGCCGGCCATGTCCGCGGCGAGGGTGATGCCGCGCTCGCCGCCCAGGCTCGTGCCGATGGCGAGCCCTTCGTCGTCCAGCGCCAAGGCACGGTGCCCGTGCAGCAGATGGCTGGGCGACTCCCCGGCCTCGCGGACGGGCGCGGCGGGCGCTTCCACCGGACTCTGGTCCCAGGGCAGGCGCCGGGTCAGCCGGGTGGATCCCGCAGTGGCTGCGGCGGCCCGCGCCAGCGCGCCTCGCGCGGCCGCTGCCTCCTCCAGCACGAAGGGTTCGCCGCCGGCACGGGCCACGAGAAAGTCCACCAGGCCGGGCAGCGCGGCCGTGTGCCGGGTGAACTGCAGCGCCGGCGCCTCCGCGGCCCGGATCAGGGAGCGCACGTGCCCCGCGAGGCTCTGATAGATGCCGCTGACGGCCTCGGTGAAGGTCAGCAGCGGCAGCGCCGCCTCGTGGCCGTGACCGCCGAACTCCAGCTGCATGCGCACCTCGCCGCTCCTCTGCGCCGTTTCCAGCCACGGCTCCAGACGGTCGTACAGCAGCTGTTCCGACTCGGCCGTGTGCAGTGGATCGAAGCGACTCTGGCGGACGAACGCCTCGGCGATCACCGCCACCCACGTGTCCCGCAGCGCCGTAAGCCCGGCGGCGTCCACCAGCTCCACCCGGTCGGTCGCCGCGCCGTCCTCCTGGGCGATGCGGCTGATCGAGGCGGTATGCAGGGAAAGATCGATGTGCAGCAGCGAGCGGCCCGGATAGGCACGCCGGGAGCAGGCCACGGCGGAGTCCACCAGGGCCGTGACCGGCAGCTCCAGCTCGCCGGCGATGCCGAGCAGCACGCCGAGGCTCTCACGCTCCATCCAGGCGGGCACCGCGAACACCACGCCGTCCGCCGAACGTTCGCTGCGCCAGATCTCCTCCAGCTGCCGGGAGGCCAGGTCCGCCGGCGTCAGGTGGCGGAACTTCAGCTCCTGCACCGGCTCCACGCCGAGGTGGCGCCAGAAATGGTTCACCACGCTGCGCGGATGGCGGCGCGCCTCGGCTGTCGCCCGCCCGCCAGTGACCAGATCGCCGTCGCGGAGCAGCGCGAATCCGGGCTCCTGGTACACCAGCCGGGAGCCGGTCACCGCCGTGATGGCGGCGTCGTTGAGGGATATCGCGAGCGTCGTCAAGCCGTCTCCGTCAGTCGGACTTCATGTGGCGGATCAGCTGCTGGTCCACGTAGCTCTCGGTGTCGAACACGAGCCGCTCCTGGAACAGCTGCACCTGGTGGACGAGGAACATCAGCACGATGGACAAGAGCAGCGCGATGAAGGTGGAGTTGAACGCGACGCCCAGGCTCTGGGTGACGCCGGCGATGTCGCCCTCCACGGCCCGGTCGGCCTGGGCCAGCGCCTCCCCGATGCCGCGCACCGTGCCGATGAAGCCGATGGAGGGGATGGCCCAGGAGATGTAGCGGATCATCGCCAGCTCGGAGTCGAGCCGCTCGGCCTCGGACTCGCAGATGGTATGAGTGCTCGAGGCGACGTCCTGCACGTTGTGGGTTGAATTGAAGCGCTGCAGCGCGTTCAGCAGGGCGCGCGGCAGCAGCATGCGCCGCTGGTCGTCGTCCAGCGCCTGGATCTGGCGGGCGTACTCGCGGGTGTCCTCCGGCAAAACCCGCATGCCTTCCGCGACCGGCACCAGTTCCTGCTCCAGCAGCGAGCGCTCGCGCACGATGCGCACCGACTTGTAGCCCATGATGGCCAGCGCCCAGAACATCAGTATGAAACAGGCCTCCTGCTCGAAGTCCTTGATCAGCACCCACACGGAGCGTTCGCGGACGTAGTCCGGGTCTTCCTCCACCAGCCGGTTCTGCTCGACGATGACCTCCGCCGCGTTCGGCCGCACCACCGAGACGTAGAAGGTGTGCACGACGATGATCACGATGATCAGCGCGAACAGCTGATAGACGAACTCGAAAGGGATGTTCTTCTTCTGCATGGGTCCCTCAGATGTCCACGGGGAAATTCACTGACTGATCCGAGGAGACCTCCTGCGTGGGCACGAAATCGTCTTCCTCTTCCTGTTGGTAATCGCCGCTCGCACCCTGCTCGTCGGCGCCGACGATCTCGGCGAGCCGTTCCTCTTCTTCCGTCAGGCCTTCGTCCGCATCGCCGTCGGCACCTTCGTCGTCGCCGCCGGTGGTGCCTGCCGTGGCGGGCGCCTCGTCGTCGCTCGCTGCCGGGGCTTCGCCTTCGGCCTCCGGCGCCCCGCTCTCCTGTGCCAGCGCGACGGCGCCGGCCCACGGCCCGGCCGCAAGCGGCGCGGCGAGGACTATTGCCATGGCAATTGCCACGAGCAACGCCGCGCCGGCGGTCTTACGCGCAGTGGTCGATGCCATTATCGATGTCGTTGTCGATGTCGTCGTCGGTTCCATCTTCGATTCCATGGTTGGTGCCATGGTCGGTCCCATGGGCATGCCCGCTGCTGCCATTGTCCCAGAATCCACGAGTATGACAGCGCGCACGGCGAATTATTCCGCCGCCCTCACTCCGGCGCGTTGCGCACCAGCCGGAAGCCCAGGTCCGTGCGGGGATCGGTACCGAAGTCGCGGAAGCTCAGCCGGAGCTGGGTGATGCCGGAGTGCTGCCAGCTGGAGCCTCGTATCACACGGTGGGTGCCGCTGTCCGGCCCGAGGGGGTCCACGGCCACGTCGTCGGCAGGGCCGGTGTAGACGGCGTAGTAGTCGTTGGTCCACTCGGCCACGTTGCCGCCGGTATCGTACAGGCCCAGTGCGTTAGCCGGGAACGTGCCCACCGGGGCCGTGGAGGCGAAGCCGTCGCCGTAGCGCGGAAGGACGGTCGGCACGATCTCCTTCGCGGCCTGGTCGGCGTAGTTGCCCGAATCCTCCGGCGGCGGCATCTCCTGGCCCCACGGGTACTTCAGTTTGCCGGCGCCGCCCTGGTAGCGCGCGGCCCAGGCCCACTCGGCCTCGGTGGGAAGGCGATAGCCGTCCGGCAGGGGCAGGACCGGCACCAGCTTGCCGAACTTCTCCTCGTACACCGGCGTGAGCCCTTCCTTCCTGCTCAGCCAGTTGCAGAAGGCGGCCGCGTCCTGCCAGCTGACGCTGGCCACGGGGTTGTTGTCGCCGGCGAGGGCGGGATGGGTATCCGCGCCCGAGTCGTGGGCCTCCCGGAAGGCGAGGAACTCCCGGTTGGTGACCTCGTTGATGCCGATATAGAACGGCCGGGTGAGGCGGACGCGGCGCAGGTTCTCGTTGGCCCGCCGGCCCGGCTCGCGGCGCGACGCGCCCATCATGAACTCGCCGGGCGTGACGTAGCGCAGCGCGGCGCCCTGGGACGTGGTGACCCGCTGGGGGATGGAAGCGAGCCTCGCCTCCTCCACCGTGCGCAGCCGGATGTTCACGGTCTGCGGGAAGCCGGGCCGTGGCGTCACCTCGCCCCGCCAGGTCTCGTAGCCCTGCCGGCGCACCTCGATTGCCTGGGGCTCGGCCGGCAGTTCCAGCCGGGTGTCCCCCCGCCCGACGGAGCGGCCGTCCACCAGGATCTCTGCATCTCCGGGGGTTACCGAGAATCGCACCTCGCCGATGCGCGCGGTCAGGTCCACCCGCAGCGTCTCGCCCTGGGCAGCCTCCAGCACCACGTTGCGGCTGTAGGCCCGGTAACCCGCCTTGGACAATCCGACGGTGTATCGCCGGCCCGGCGCCAGCGAAATGCGCACGGGCGTCTGCCCCCGGTAACGGCCGTCCACGGTCACGTTGGCGCCCGCCGGCTCGCTGATCACGCGGAGCACACCGTCGGCCCTTTCCAGCTCGACGGTCGGCAGGGTCAGAGGAGTGTCGGCGAAGGCGGTTACGCGGCCCTCCCAGGGCTTGTAGCCTTCGAGCACCAGGGAAATCTCGTTACGGCCTTCGGGCAGTTCCACCGTGGCCGGCGTCTCGCCCAGGGGCTCGTCGTCCGCGAGGATGGTGGCGCCGGCAGGCCTGGAGGTGACCGTGACCGGCGCGAACGCCGGCACGAGCTGTACGGTCAGGCGCTGGGTGCGGTCGAGGCCCGGCACCTCCAGCCGGCCCTGCCAGGGCAGGTAGCGCTCGGCGAGCACCTCCACCCGGTACTCGCCGGGCTCGAGCACCCGCGGCGCCAGCGGCGTCCTGCCGACCTCCTCGCCGTCGATCAACACTGCGGCGCCGGCGACCGGCGCGGAGTCGACCACCACCCGGCCCGGCATGCGCTCCTGCTCGAGTTCCAGGGTCATGCTGTCCTCGTCGCCCACCTCGAAGCGCCGCTCCAGCGAGTGATAGCCCTCGCTCTGAAGAGTTACCGTGTAGACCCCCGGGCGCAGCAGGTAACGCTCGCCCAGCGGCAGACGGAACCAGCCGCCGCTGATCTCGATGCTGCCCGGTTCGGCGGGAACGGTCTCCAGCCGCACCGAGGTGGAAGTGAACAGCAGCCACGCCGTCGCGGCGAGCACCGCCAGCGCGGCACCGACCCATCCGTACCAGGGAACGCCGCGGCGCACCGTGGCCTGCTGCTCCTCGATCTCGCGCCGCCGATAGGCGATGGGCGCGATCTCTTCGGCATCCTCCGCCGCCTCGCCTTCCTCAGCGACCGGCGGGGCCGTGACGTAGCGGCTCTCGTCCAACGCCAGTTCGAGGCGCAGCTCGCCCTCCGCCAGGGCCAAGCGGATGCGCGTGCCGTAGGCGTCGATCTCGTCGCCGTCGCGCAGCCGTCGAGCGGCCGACAACGGCTCGCCGTTGACCTCCACCCTGCCCTCGGCGCCGCCGGGCTGGACGAAGGGCGCACCGTCCAGCACGTCGACGACGGCCAGCGGCAGCGCGGCCGCCGGACCGGGCACCGGGATCTGGCTGCCCGGGGCCGTGGCGATGCGCAGCGGCAGGTCGGCCGCGCCGAATTCGCGTTCGCCGACCTCGCTGGCGACGATGATCTTCAGGCTCAAATGGGTTCCTCGCAGCGGACCACGATCGGCTCGAGTTCGATCTCCGGGGCCACCCGGAAATCGATGCGCACGTCCCGGTAGCCGACCCGGGTGCCCATGACTGTATAGGTGCCCGGCCGGAGTTCAAGCTCCCGCCGCTCGAACGTGCCGAGCCGGCCGACCCGGAACACGGTGACCTCGGTCTCTCCGTCGGAGACGAACTCCACCTCCAGCGGCGTGGCCGCGCGCTTCAGCAGCCGGGCGAGTTCGCGGCGCTGGCTCGCAAGCCGCGGGCCGCCGTCCATCTTCGCGAGTTCGGTGAGTACCGTGGACGCCCGGCGCAGCGTGCCCGGCTCGCTCAGCTGGTCCGGGTTCGCGATCCAGCCTTCGAGCTGGCGATCCAGGGACAATCGACGGCGGGCACGGACGCGGCCCTCGCGGGCGAAGTCCAGGTTGGCGTCCTGCTCCAGGATCTCGCCCCAGGTGGCCAGAGCGGCCTCCCAGTCCTCGGCAGTTTCCTGGCGCTGCGCCTCGGCGGTCAGGCGCTCGATGGTCCGCAGCCGCACCGCCTGCTCCACCTGCAGCAGTCCGTCCCGGGGTTCCTGCGAGGACGGCCGCAACTCCCGGGCGGCCTCGAACGCCTGCCGGGCGGCATCGAAACGCTCGGCCTGCAGCGCCTCGAAACCGGCGGTCATGCGCTCCTCGAAGCGGCGCCGCTCCAGCGCGGCGCGCACGCGCTCCAGCCCGGCCGTGGCCCGCTCGTAGTACGGGTCCAGATCGGTCGCCGCCCGGAACCGCTCCGCCGCCGCGGCCAGCTCGCCGCGCCGCTCCAGCGCCTCGGCCTCGTCGGTGAGATCGATGACCTCAAGCAGGGTCTCCGCGCGGGCGAGGCCCCGCTCGGCAGCCTCGTTGTCCGGAGTGATGGCCAGCGCCAGCTCGAACCGGCGCCTCGCCGTCGTCACGTCCTCGGCCTCCAGCGCCGCCCGGCCCGCGGCCAGCGCGCGTTCGAATTCACTGTCGACGCGCGCAATCAGGCCGTCGAGCCCTGCACTGGCTTGCCGGTACCGCGCCTCGGCACGCCGGTAGTCCTTCGCGAGATAGGCCTCGTCGCCCTGCTCGTAGGCGGCGCGTGCGGCGGCGTAGTCCTCGCCGCCCCAGCGTTCCACGCCGCGCAGCTCCAGCACCTCCAGCTTGGTCAGCAGCTCGCCCAGCGCGCGGTCGGCCTGGTTCCTGGCCTGCACCGCCTCGTCCCGGGCCGCATCGTCGACCAGATTCTCGGAGAAGCGCACGGCCTCCTCTTCGCGCTCACCGGCCTCCTGCGCCTCGTCGGTCGCCTGCGCGGGTTCGACGGCTGCGGACGCCTGCTCACCGCCTTCGCGGCGCTCCTCGACCCGCTCCGGCAGGAAGGCCACCACCCAGATCGCCGCCGCCAGCAGCACGACCAGCGCCGCCCCGACGACAGTGGCCGGCACGCCCTGCCGGCGTGCGGGTGCGGCTGCCGGCGCGGCGGCGGCAGACTGGCGGCGGCGCGGCGCCACGGCTTCCGTCGGCTCGTCTTCCAGCGGCCGGGCCGGCGACGGACGCACCGCCCGCGCACGTGCCTGTTCCCGCGGCAGCAGACCGGCCGAGATGCCGAGGCTGCCGAGGGCGTCCACCACGGTCTCCGCGTCCGGGCGCGTCTGCACGTCGCCCAGCATGGCCTCGGTCAGGTCGCGGAGGCCCGCCACTTCGAAATCGTCCCGTGCCGGCCAGCGCGCGCCGGGCTCGTCCGGGGCGCGGCCGTGCCAGAGCTCGAAGATCAACACGCCGAGGGCATGGATATCGTCGGCAGCGGATGGGGGCCCATTGGCGCCCCGCTCCGGGCTGAGCGCTGCGGGGGTCCCGCCCGCGCTGCCGGCGGCGGCGAAATCGCTCAGCACCGTCCGCCCGACCGAGTCCACCAGCACGTTGCGCGCCGTCACGTCGCCGTGGGGCAGATGCCGGTTGTGGGCGTACACCAGCGCCGCGGCCACGCTGGCGATGCCGCGCAGCCATTCCGACGGCGGCCGGTCGGCGAAGGCGGCGATATCGGCGCCGTCGACGTATTCCATGCCGTAGAACGGACGCGGCTGCGCGTGGAACTCGAAGATCCTGACGATGTGGGGGTGGTTCAGCGACCGGATGCGCCGCCAGCCGGCCTCGAAGCGCTCGCGCTGCGCGGGATCGCTGCACAGCGCATCGGACAGCAGCCGCAGCGCGACGGCGGAGCCGGCCCGGTGGTCGTGGGCGAGCCACACCTCGGCCGTGCCGCCGGCGCCGAGGCGGCGGCGCAGCTCGTAGCGGTCCAGCAGTCGCAGTCCGGGATGCAACTCCATCATCGATGCGGCGAGTTCGGGTGTGGTTCCGGGCGGCCGTCTCAGCCGGACGGACCGGGCGACGATTCTCTGGAGGATACCGCGCGCGAGGGAGCGCCTACCTGGAAGTCTTCGGGGAACCCGGTCTCCGCCTCGTAGAGCTCGTGCAGAAGGCGGCGCCACTGTTCGTACTGGGCCTCGGCCGTGCCGGTGAGCCGCCGTGTCTGACCTTTCACCGTCACCACCATCGGCGCGGCCTCGGAGCTGAACGAGTCCGCCAGCTCACTGATCGACTCCTTGTGCAGGCGCGCCTCGGCCAGGCGCCTGAAGCTGCTTCCGATGGTCCTGAATCCGCCCTCGAAGACCATCGCCTGGGTCGCTCTCTTGACGCGCCGCTGGGTGCGGCTGTCGTCTTCGTCGTCCGTGTCGATCATCGCGCCGCCCGCTATGATCGCCACGCCCAGAAGTGCCCGGCGGAGTGCCGAGTTGCGCATTTCGCGGTGAGTCACCACCTGTTCCCGCGCGGCTTCGCGCCAGCCCTCGTAGGGTATGGCGATGCCGTAATAGAAATTCGCATAGTGTTCGTTGAGGGTGTCGACGAACAGGTTGTCCCGCTCGCGCACCTGGCGCAGCCGGCGCAGCATGGGATCGTTCTCAGCCGGCAATCGGCGTATCTCGTAGCGGCCGCGGTCCGTCTCCTCCACGTAACCCTCGAAGACCTTCGGAGCCAGATCTTCGATAAAGCGAAGTTCAGCCACCGTACGGATGCGCCCGACTTCCTCCGCAGGAATCTCGTCGAGCAGCGCCTTCAGGTCGTTCGCGATTTCGTTGTAGACGTTCTGGTAGGGGTCGTTCCGGCGGTCCCGGTTCCGCGCATAGTCCGCCCCCACCATGCGTGCCTTGTAGCGCTTGTCCATCCATTCCCGGCCGGTAACGTCGAACGCGACCACCTCCAGTTCCACCGTGTCCCCGTCCGACTCGACGATCTCTCCGGTCACGTAGAGGTCGGTATAGACCTCCCGGCTCGGCAGCACCCGGACCGCGCCCCAGTAACCCGTGCGCTGCAGCGTGTTCTTCAGGTGATAGGCGAAGTAGCGGGCCTCGGCCCGGCGGATCTCCGGGTATACGCCGGTCTCCTCCGGCTCGTTGTCCTCCTCGATGCCCGGGGCAAACTCGATGACGCCGACGTCCAGCAGGCGCGCCTCGGGCACCTCGACGGCGGCACGGGTCAGGTCGATATCCTCGCCGGCGCTCTCGACGCGCGCGACGCTGCACCCGGCCAGCGCGGAGACGGCCAGCAACAGCAGGGCCGAACGGCAGGCGATGGTTGCCGTGCTACGCGTCATGGTCTGCCGGCGTGAGTCGGTTCATCAGAGTCCCTTGTAGGTCCGGTATTCGTCCCAGAGACGCTCGCGGAGCTCCGGGTCTTCCTCGGCCAGCGCGGCCTCGCGCAGCTGCTTGGCGACGATGTCGTCGTCCACGCCCGTCGGGATGTCCTCCGGGGTGCGCTCGCCGATCTGCTCCTTGGTGAGCTGTTCCACCGAACCGGGCTCCTGGCGCATGCTCCCGCCGGCACCGCCCGCGGAGTTGTTCACGACGCCCACCGTGCCGCCGGTGCCTTCGCCGGCCTCGCCCGCCTGCTCGCCCAGGCCGACGCCGCCGCCCTGGCTGGCGCCGCCGCTCTCGAAGGCGCCCGTGTCGCGGCTCACCTCGGCTACCTTCTGCTGTTCCTCCAGCAGCGAGTCGTCGAAGTCCCCCAGGGAGCGCTCGAACTCCTCGTCCAGGGAACCCTGGCCGCCGCTGCCACCCGGCACGTCGGTCATGCCGCCCGGCCCCGGGCCGCGCTCGCCCACCGAGCCGACGGTACCGTAGGCACCACCCTCGCCGGTGGTCGCGCTGCCGCCGTCCGCGCCGACGCCGCCCTGGCCATCCTGGCCTCCCTGGCCGCCGGCAGCGTCACCCGACGCCCCTCCGGAACCCCCGCCGGACGGATCGCCGCCGGACATGCCGCCTGCCGGGCCGCCCGGCATCTGGCCCGACTGGCTGCCTTCGCTGCCCGGCATGCCGCCGGGCATTCCGCCCGTGGATCCGCTGGGAGAGCCACCCGGCGAAGAGGCGGGAGAACCACCGGCCGGGCTGCTGCCCGTCGAACCCGACGGCGAGCCGCTCGTCGGGCCGGAGGGCGAGCCCGTGGAGCCGCTGCTCGGGCTCCCCGCACCCGTGCTCGGGCTCCCGGAACTGCTGCTCGGGCTGCCGGAGCTGCTGCTCATCGAGGTCGAGGCACAACCGGCCAGCGTCAGGCCGGCCGCGCAGAGACCGAGGACCATCAGTCTGGTCGCTCGTGGATTCGGGTGTCGCGTGCTGCTCATGTCTCCCTCTTGATCGCCCGTCGAGGCGGGCCTGCGGCGGAAACCGGGCCGCTCGCCGCACTCGCGGCGCAACGACCTCCCGGATAGCTTTCGAGGCGAAAAACCGCTGCAGAGTTCCCGGGTGTCTACCAGGACCTATTTGCCACAGACGGGGGCCGGTATTCAATGCCGGCGGGCGCGCGGGGGCCGGGCCGGAGGACGGCGGGCGGGCAGATCGGCAAGGCGAGACGCAGAAGAGCCGCCCCGGGCGCGCCCGCCCGGGGCGGCGGAGGGTCAGAGGACGTCGTCCTCCTTCGCGCCTGAATCGTTGTCTTCGGGACCGGATCCGCGGCCTTCGCCGGCGCTTGCGCCACCGGGCGCCGAGGGCCGCCGGTGCGGGCGCTGCTGCAGTTTCTGCCGGCGCCGGTCCATGCGCGCCATGCGCTCGGCCCGCATTTCGGTCAGCCGGGCCTGCTGGTCCTCGTCCAGCACCGCCGCGATGTCGGCATGCGTCTCGCTGCGCAGCAGAGCCATCCGGCTGGTCAGCTCGCCCTGGCGCTGGGCCAGCGTACTGGCGAGCGTCTGATGATTCGGGTCCGCAGGGTCGAGGTTGCGCAATTCGCGGTGATTCGCGCGCAGCTGCTCGTGCAGCGTGCGGATCTCGTCGCGCCGGGACTCGAGGGCCTGGCGCACCCTCTCCCGCTGCTCGGCGGTGAGGTCCAGCTCCGCCGACATGTGAGCGAGCATGCGCGCGGCGTCCGGGCCGCCATGGTGGCCGCCGCCGTGAGGCCCCGCGAGAGCGGCTCCGGCGAAGAACAGCGCCACCAGCGCCGCAGCGCTCCGCCGCATGGCTCCACCGGTGACACGACCGCTGATAATGCCTCTCATGTCAGTCTCCTTTCCCGTCCGGGGGAGTGATTTCTGCCACACGCCCAGACTAGGCCTTGCAGCGCAAAGTTGCGCCACGGCCGTGCAAAGAAATGTCAAGCCGGTGCCTGCGGTCTTGCAGCTTCGCGGCCGGCAGCGGAGCATACGCGGATGAACAGCGCAGCCGCCGACAGCTCGGGCCGCGACGAGGCCGACGGACGCCTGTTGCTGGTGGACGACGACGAAGAGCTCGCCACCATGCTGCAGGAGTATCTGGAGCCCGAGGGATTCGCCGTCGAATGGGCCGGCGACGGCCCGAGGGCGCTGGAACGCCTGGAAGACGCCGCCTTCGACCTGATCATACTGGACGTCATGATGCCGGGCATGAACGGCTTCGAGGTGCTGCGCCGCATCCGTGCGGAGCGCGACACGCCCGTGCTGATGCTCACCGCCCGGGGCGACGACGTGGACCGCATCGTCGGGCTGGAGATCGGTGCGGACGACTATCTGGCCAAGCCGTTCAACCCCCGCGAGCTGGTGGCCCGCCTGCGCGCCGTGCTGCGGCGGACGAGACCGGCCGCCGCCGCGGAGACGGGCCACCTGAGCGCCGGCTCCATTGAGCTTGACCTGCGCACCCGCCGGGCCACCCGCGGCGGCCGCGAGCTCCGGCTGACCGGCACCGAGTTCCAGCTGCTGGGGCTGCTCGTCTCCGCTGCCGGCGAGGTGGTGAGCAAGGAGGCCATCTCCCGGGAGGTGCTGGGCCGGCGACTGCAGCCCTGGGACCGCAGCGTGGACACCCACATCAGCAATCTGCGCGGCAAGCTGACCGGCGACGACCGCGGAGAGAACCCCATCCGCAACATCCGCGGCGTGGGCTACACGCTGGTCCCGGACGAGCCGGATGCCTAGCCTGTTCCTGCGCATCTTCCTCGGCTTCTGGCTGGTCATCGGCGTGCTGCTCGCGGCGGCCATCCTGGTGGTCTGGCAGGTGGCGGAGCAGCGACGGGAAGCCTGGCAGCAGTTCGACCCGCGGGCCGTGCACATCGAGGCCTCCCAGGTGCTGTCCGGCGGCGGCCCCGAGGCCCTGCGTGAATGGCTGCAGGACGGCGCCGGACTGCCCCCGGAGCTGCGGCTGTTCGTCCTGCTCGAAGACGGCCGGGACATCCTGGGGCGGCCGCTGCCGGAAGTGCTGGTGGCCGAGCTCGCCCGCCTGCGCGCCGTGGCGCAACAGCTGAACAGGCCGCGTGCCCTGCCGCCGAACTTCCGCCCGGCAAGACCCATCCCCCAGATCATCGGCCCGGACGGGCGGGTCTACAGCCTGTTTCTGTTCCGCCGTCCCGGCGCGGCGCTGCGCCTGTTGCCGGATCTGCCCGTGCGCGTGACGCTGCTGCTGTTCGCGCTGGCAGTCAGCGCCGGGGTGGCCTGGCTGCTGGCCGGCACCCTGTCACGGCCGGTGAAGAGCCTGCGCGACGCCACCCGCGCGCTGGCGGGAGGCAGCCTGGATACCCGCGTGGGCGGGCCCATCGTGTCCCGGCGCGACGAGCTCGGCAGCCTCGCGAGGGACTTCAACGACATGGCCGCGCAGCTGGAGGCCTCTCAGCGTTCCCAGCGCGAACTGCTGCGCAACGTGTCCCACGAACTGCGCTCCCCGCTGGCACGCATGCGCGTCGCGCTGGGCCTCGCCCAGCGCGACGCCGGAGATCTGCCGGCGCTGGCGCGCATCGAGAAGGAGTCTGACCGGCTCGACTGGCTCATCGGCGAGATCATGGACTTCGCCCGGGCCGATTCCGGGCGCGGGCCCCGCAGCGAGGAATTCGATATGACCGCGATGCTGCGCGAGCTGGCTCGCGACGCCCGTTTCGAGGGCGGCGACGACGGCCCGCGCATCGAGCTGGAGGCGCCGCCTGGCCTCCTGGTCCGCGCCCAGCGGGCCTCGCTGGCGAGCGCCGTCGAGAACGTGCTGCGAAATGCGGCCCACCACGCCGAGCAGCGCGTCGACGTACGGCTGAGCCGTGACCCGGAGGGCCTGGCCGTCACCATCGCCGACGACGGCGGCGGCGTTCCCGACGAGGAACTCGGGCTGCTGTTCGAGCCGTTCTACCGGGGCGACAAGGTGGGCACGGCCGGACTGGGGCTCGCCATCGCGCGGCGGGTGACCGAGCTGCACGCCGGCAGCATCGTCGCCCGCAACCGGGAAGACGGCGGGCTGCAGGTGACCATCACACTGCCCGCGACGGCCCTGGTGAGTCAGAGAGCCAGCTGACGGGCGGCCAGGTCGCGCATGATCTCCTCGGAACCGCCGCCGATGGCGTTCACCCGCACCTCCCGGTAGATACGCTCGATGCGGCTGCCGCGCAGATAACCGGCGCCGCCGAGGACCTGCATCGCCTCCCGGGCGCAGAACTCCATCGTGAGCGTGGCCTGCACCTTCAGCATGGCCAGATCCGCAGCCGGGGCCTCGCCCCGATCGACGCGCCAGGTGCAGTGTTCCAGATAGGCCTGGGTCGCATTCACCTGCCGCAGCATCTCCACCAGCTTGTGGCGGACGACCTGGTGGTCGGCGAGCCGCCGGCCGAAGGTGTGACGCTGGCGCGCCCAGGCCAGCGCGTCCTCGATGCAGATCCGCGCCGAGGCGTTGGCGCCGGCCGCCATCGCCAGCCGCTCGGCGTTGAAGTTCTTCATGATCAGGGCGAACCCGGCCCCCTCGCTGCCGATCAGATGATCCCGCGGCACGCGCACGCCGTCGAAATGGATGGTGGCGGTGTCGGACGACCACCAGCCCTGCTTGCGGTCGAGTTCCGTGCGGCTCACGCCCTCCGCATCCGCCGGGATCAGCAGCAGCGAGATGCCGTCGTAACCCTCGCCGGTGCGAACGGCGGTGGTGAAGTAGTCCGCCCGCATGCCGCCGGTGATGAAGGTCTTCTCGCCGTCGACCACGTAGTGATCGGCCTCCGCCACGGCCCGGGTGCGGATGGCGGCCACGTCCGAGCCGCCGCCAGGCTCGGTGATGGCGAGCGACATGTGCCGTTCTCCGGCCAGCACCCGCGGCGCGATCGCCGCACGCAGCGGCTCGGGGCCGCCTGCCAGCAGCGGCGGCAGGGCGATGCCGTGCACCATCAGGCTCGCGTTGACGCCGCCCGCCCCGCTGCGGGCCAGCTCCTCGGAGACGATCAGGCGATGGAAGCCGTCGATGCCCTCGGAGACGCCGCCGTAGCGCTCCGGGTAACCCACCTGCAGCAGTCCGAACTCCGCCGCGTCGTGGAACAGGGACTCCGGGATGCGGCCGGCCTCTTCCCAGTCGTCCACGAACGGCATGATCTTGTCGTCGACGAAGCGGCGTACCTGACGGCGCCACTCCTCGTGGCTCTCCGTCATCCAGGGGCAGGGCGGTCGGGGCAGTTCGCTATCCGTCGGCATCGTCGTCACCTTGCTCCTCGTCCGTAACGTTCGCCGCATCTCCTTCCGGGGCCGCGGCGCCGTCCTCCGTGCCGGGTTTGCGGAACAGGATGATGCTGAGGTCGTCGGGCTTGCTCGGCGTGGGCGCCTCGGGCGTCAGCATGCGCTCGCGCGCGTGCGCGGCCAGCTGCGCCAGCGTCTCCGCCGCCGGGCCCTTGCGGGCGATCTCCACGATCTCGGCCAGGTGCAGATTGTCGGTGAGGCCGTCGCTCGCGAGCAGCAGCGTATCCCGCTCAGCCAGCTCCAGTTCGGCGCCCACCTCGATGCGCATGTCGGCGGTGCCGAGGAAGTTGAACACCAGATTGCGCTCGGCGTGATAGAGCGCCTCCACCTCGTCCAGGAAACCCGCCTCCACGGCGAAGGCCACCGGTGTGTGGGCGATGGTCTGCATCTTCAGGCGGCCGCGCTGGCCCGTCACCAGCGCAGCCGAGTCGCCCACGTGGTACGGGCGCACCAGCCGTCCCTCCACGGACACGACCGTCAGCGTGGTCGCCGATCCGTTGGCCAGCGCCATCACCGCCGCATTGGCTTCCTCCATGGCGTTCAGTATGGCCGTGCGCAGCATCACCGACGGGTCGCTGACCGCCTTCAGCGACTCGATCACGGTGCGGATCGCCGTGCGCGAGGCCCGCTGCCCGGCGGGCAGGCCGCCGGCGCCGTCCGCGACGGCGAGCACCACGGTGTCTCCGGCCAGCGGGATCACGGCGAGCGTGTCCTCGTTGCCGGTCTCCTTGTCCGGGCTGCGGCGGCAATAGACTGCGGCCTCGCCGCCGGCCGCCGCCGCCGTCAGCACCTCGCCGGAGTCCTCTTCCACCGGCAGTACGAGGGGCTCTTCCGGGGTGCCCCACGCCCGCGCCTCAGCCATTCCTGCGGCGCCGGCCCCGCGCCCGGCCGGAGACCGGCTGCCGGCACCAGGCACAGTAATTCCAGAATTCCGCCGCGATGCCCCAGCCGCAGGAGCTGCAGCACCGGTCGGAGCCGGGCAGCGCCCACTTGCGCTTCACCTTGGCGCGGCACCAGGGGCAGTAACGCATGAACGGCATCAGCGGCCCGCCGCAGCGCTTGTTGGCGCAGCGGGCCGTGTAGCGGCGGTCGCTGTAGCGCCGGTTCGTCTCCTTCTCGAAGCCGGGACCGTAGCACCAGGCGCAATAGTCCCAGTCGAGTTTCACGCCCCGCTCGCAGCGGGGGCAGTGGGCCGGGAATGTGCGCGTCTCGCCGGCGGCCGGATTGTCGGCGCCGCACCAGGGACAGGCCTGCATCACCTCGGCCACCGGGCCCTCGCAGCGCCGGCACTGATGGCGGGTGTCCAGCACCTTGCGGTAGCGGCTCTGGAACTCCCGCCACTGCACTCGTTTCCAGACCGGGCCCTCCACCTTCTGACTGTTGCGCCGGCGCTGGCGGCGCGCACGGCTGCGCGCCCGCTCGAACTCCGCGCGCATCTGCACGGCGTCGCGGGTGCGCGCGGAGATGTCCACCTGCATGGCCCGGCGCAGCACCTCCAGCAGGTCGCTGCTGGCGTGCTGACGGGCCCGCTCGATGCCGGGCGGCGGCCAGTCGAACGGCCATTCCGGCAGGCGGCCGGAGAACAGCTGGTAGAGCACGAGGCCCAGCGAGAAGACGTCGGACTGGAACTTCGGTCTTCCCATGGCCTGCTCGGGGGCGATGTAGTCGATGGTGCCGGAACCCGACGCCTTCAGCGTGCGCAGGTTCAGTTTGGCGAAACCGAAGTCGGACAGCCGCAGCCGATTGCCGGGGAAGATGATGAAATTCTCCGGCTTGATGTCGCAGTGGATGACCCGGTGCTCGTGGGCGTGAGCCACCGCCGCCAGCGCCTGGGAGGCGAAATCCATCCTCAGGCTCTGCGACATGCGACGCACCAGACGGTCCGCCAGCGACTCGATGCCGAGAGGCATGGAAATGACGAAATGGTCGCCGATGAAGGCCGCGTCGTACACCGGCAGGATGTTCGGGTGCTCGAACTTGGAGGCCATCCGCACCTCGTGCAGGAAGTCCTCGACGGCGGAGAGGCTCCTGGCCGTGGTCAGGGGCACCTTCAGCGCGACGTGGGCCGAACGCACCGTGTCGTATGCCTGATAGACATTGGCGAGCGGCCCCTTCGACAGGCAGCGGACGATGCGGTACTTACCGAGTTTCTGTCGCGCACGGAGCAATGCGTGCCGGTCCCCCCTGCTGGCCGGC
>Ga0209936_1000082_pt1 | contig 59632 bp, 54 predicted proteins | sample SalPonR1_A_D1_MG_FD_185694 | JGI IMG/M metagenome (GOLD analysis project Ga0209936, IMG submission 185694) | Salt pond soil microbial communities from South San Francisco under conditions of wetland restoration - Salt Pond MetaG R1_A_D1_MG... ...
GCCACCGGCTCCGGTCAGCCGGCCCGATGGGTTTGCAGGTCGGTTTTTCATTTCTTTTCCAGGGCCGACAGACCGGGGAAAGCAACCGTCTGTCCGGCATCATATGCTTACCAAAGAAAAAATTTGCATTCTCAGCTACACAACTCACCACCACCCGGGCGCCGGGCTGACGGTATTCGCAGCAACCAACCAGCCCTGCCCAAAATCTTGCCACCGGCTCCGGTCAGCCGACCCGGTGGGTTTGCAGGTCGGTTTTTCATTTCTTTTTCAGGGCCGACAGACCGGTGGGGCGCAGATTGCTTACTTTTCTGTTGAACTGTCGCGTTTCTTATCCTACCTTTCCTAAAAAAATTTCTTTGATTCAAACAGACACACTTACCCGGCGACTTTACGCCCAGGATGCCTCCATGTACGAGGAGCTTCCTTCAGGAGTTTCTTTTCCGAAATCGGCTAAAGAGATCCGGGAACTTGTAAAACTTTCCGCAGAGCAGGAGTTTACAATTACGGCTCGTAGTGCGGGCACCAGCCTGGCCGGACAGACAACCGGGGGCGGAGTAATAATGGATGTATCACGTCATATGACGGATATTACTGAAATAGACCCGGATCAAAAATTTGCCCGGGTTCAGCCGGGAGTCATCCGGGATACGCTGAACAGGGAAGCTTCAGGGTATAAGCTGCAATTCGGACCCGATACCGCCACTACCAACCGTTGCATGCTGGGCGGGATGATCGGAAACAATTCGTGCGGTTCGTTTTCCATCAAACACAAAACTACCAGGGAACATATTCTGGAAATTGATGCCGTTTTAAGTGACGGATCGGAAGCAGTTTTTAAAGCATTAGAACCGGATGAACTGGATGAAAAGCTGCAGCTTGAATCACTGGAAGGAGACATTTACCGGGGAATGATCCAGATATTATCGGATCACTGGAAAAAAATAATACGATCCTATCCCCATCCTGATATTATCAGGAGAAATACCGGCTACGCACTCGATCGCCTTTGCGAAATGGATCCGCTCAAACCGGGCGGGCGGCCATTCAATCTTGCCGAACTGCTTTGTGGAAGTGAAGGTACTCTCGCCATGACAACATCTGCCAAGGTAAGACTGGTTCAGCTTCCGACGCACAAGATTTTGTTTATTCCACAGTTTGAAAATATGATGGATTCCCTCCATGCAGCCGTTGAAGCTGTGCAATTTGAACCTGCGGCCGTTGAGCTTGTGGATGATATCATCCTGAATGCCACAAAAGGGAATATCGAGCAACAAAAAAACCGTTTTTTCCTTGACGGTGACCCCGGCTCCATCCTCATTATTCAGTTTGAAGGGGAAGATGAATCTGAACTTATTGAAAAAGCCAGCCGGCTCACATCCTCGCTTAAGAAAAGAGACCTCGGGTATGCATACCCGGTTTTGACCGGGCAAGATGAAATGCGGCGCGTTTGGGACCTTCGAAAAGCCGGGCTGGGTCTTCTGATGGGACTTGGAAAAGATTCCCGCTCTCCAACATTTGTCGAGGACACCTGCGTGCGGGTTGAAGATCTGCCAGACTATATCGCGGAGTTTCAGCAAATACTTGACCGGCATGAAACCCGGTGCGTCTTTTATGCTCACGCCTCCGTGGGTGAGCTGCACCTGCGCCCCGTAGTTGATTTGAGTACAACCGCGGGCGTGGAAACAATGAAAGAGATTGCACACGAAGTTTCGGTGCTGGTAAAAAAATATAACGGATCCCTCTCCGGTGAACATGGTGATGGCCGCGCAAGGTCTCCGTACATCGAAAAAGTACTGGGGCCAGACATGATGCCGATACTTCGCCGGGTTAAAGAGTTGTGGGATCCGGACTACAGGTTCAATCCCGGAAAAATTGTTGCTCCTGAACCGATCGATAACCATCTCCGGTTTTCTCCGGATTACATCAAACCGGATGTTCCAACCCTTTTTAAATGGCGGAAGGAGGATGGGTTTGATCACGCTCTTGAATTGTGTAACGGTGCAGGCGTCTGCCGCAAGCTGGCTGAAAGTGGTGGCACAATGTGTCCCTCTTATCATGCCACACGAGAGGAAGAACACTCCACCCGCGGGCGGGCAAATCTGTTCCGCCAGCTCTTCTCGGGAAAACAGGCAGATGCTTTCACTGATGATGACCTGCAGGACGCTCTTTCGCTCTGCCTGAGTTGCAAAGCCTGCAAAAGTGAATGCCCTGCCAATGTGGACATGGCAAAAATGAAGGCCGAATATCTCCACGGAAGGCATCAGGAAAAAGGACTTCTTCTTTCGGAACGGTTTTTTGGTCAGCCGGATAAATTTTACCCGCTGGCAGCAATTTTTCCTACTCTGACCAATAAAATATCAAAAACAAGCCTGTTTAAACGACTCCTTTCATCACTTGCCGGCGTTGATTCACGAAGAAATTTACCGCAGTTTGCGAAAAAACCGTTTCGGAAATGGTTCTCAGTTCATAAAAAGCAGTTTCAAAAAGGACGAAACGAGGTTGTCCTTCTGATTGATCCATTTACCAATTACCATGACCCTAAAGTTGCAATCGCTGCCTGCCGGGTCTTCGACAAACTTGGCTTTGATATTGTACTGCCCGATGTGAAGGCAACAGGGCGGCCCCAAATCTCAAAGGGATTATTAGTTAAAGCAAAAAACCTGTGTGAAAAAAACCTGGATTTATTGCTTCCTTTTGTTGAAAAGGGCATCCCGATTATAGGCCTCGAACCATCCGAACTGCTGACACTGCGCGACGAATACACCGATCTTTGCAGTGACAACCGTTTTGAGGAAGCCACCAGCATAGCCAAGAACGCTTTCCTGTTTGAAGAGTTTATATGCAGCATATTTGAAGAAACTGAATCGACACCTTTTGACGGAAAAGGCAAACACGTCTATCTGCACGGACATTGCCACACCAAGGCTTTGGTCGGTAACGATCCGCTGATCAAAATGCTGGAGCTGGCCGGTTTCGAGCCAAAAGACCTTGAAACCGGCTGCTGTGGTATGGCCGGTAGTTTCGGATATGAACACTACGATGTATCCATGAACGTGGGTGAGCAGGTTCTTTTTCCCAAAGTTCGTGAGTTACCGGAAGATTCATTAATCTGTGCCCCCGGTTTTTCGTGTAAGCACCAGATTTCCGATGCTATGGAAAGAACCACACTTCACCCGGCTGAAATATTAAACTCCGGAATGGATTTGAACACTGATCAATCGGTTTAATTATCACATTCTTTTGTAATGCGTTTTGTTACAAACTCAATATTTGCATCAATTTTTGGAGTTTTCACAACGTGATAGGGTGCGGTTATAACTTGAGTTACAACACAATTACTCCCGGGTTCAACTTCTGTTATTTTAACTCCAGCTACATTTTCAGCTCTTGATATTTGAGAAATTTCGATCGTAAATCCACCGGTCGACTTTATACCCATCAATGCAGCAATAACCGTAAATTCACTGAAGTCAATATCTGGAATTTCGGGCAGGGGATTTTGATTAGCATTAAGCTCTTTCCAGAATACTTCAAATGATTCCTGATCATTGATCACCAGGTTTTCCTTTTCTTCAAATTTATAATTGCCGGTTGACGATTGATCTATCGTTACAAAGTTTTGGGAAACCGTACTGAACTGAACCTCGGCCGCACTCTCAAAAAATGACTCATCAAGATCTGCATTATCATTTGTTCCGACGCTTGAGCATCCTGCTGTAATCACTATAAAAAATACCGCAAAAAATGTATTTAAAAACTTCATAAGTCTGTTTTCCTGGTTATTTATGAATAGAACTATTACTAATACACTTTGATAACGGTTCATACCTATCCCTATTTCTGAAATCAGGCATAAATTCTGCATAGAAAATAAAAAAGAGAAGATCATTTCTTTTTCTGATTCATATTTCGTAAATACAAGCCGTTTCAGATTAATTTTAATTTATTACGGGATTTATAAATGAAGAGAATTGTATCGTATACGATTTTACTGCTGCTGAGTACAGGTTTTATCCTGACCGTATCAGCCCAGCAAAATGATGAACTTCCAAAAAGAAGCAGCAATCTTGAAGTTCTTTCTCACGTACCTCTTGGTGCACCGTTAAGCGTCACAGACATTGTCGTTGAACAGGAGATGAACCGGCCCTATGCCTATGTTGGCAGAATGCAGGCGGAGAAGGGATTTGATATTATTGACCTTTCTACTCCTGAACGTGCGGAAGTTATTTACCGCTGGCGAATGCCCAACGAGGAGCTCCATGTGGGTCTTGGAGGCATGGATCCCAAGTACTTTAAACACAAGGGAAAATACTACGTGGTTCAGTCACTTCAGTTTTTCCAGGGCGGGCCTAACCAGGATGCGGGGGCAGTTGTTGTAGATGTGACCGGTCTGCCCGATGTGAGTAAGGTAAAAACCGTAGGCTATATCAGGAATGCAGAACATCCCGGTGGTTTTCACAACATCTTTATGTACAAACATTCGGATGGCCGGCCGTTGCTGTTTGCAACTACAACCGGCGACTCTGCACTCATTTATGATCTCGGTAAATTTGTGGAAGGCGAGGAGGATATCCTGGCCGGTGGCGTTCCAAATCCTGATGTCCCTACCCGGCTTGCAAGTGCATCCTTGGGTTACCATGATTTTTATGTGGGATATCATCCCGACAGCCAGCAGGATCGTTTTTATGGCGGCGGTGCCGGCGGATATTTCGTTTTCGATGTAACTGATACCAAGACACCGGAACTCCTGGTTACAGTCAGCAACGTACAGGGCGTTGTTTGGGGACACACCGTAACTCCATCACCAGATGGCCGGTACATGGTGGGAGAAACAGAATATATTCATGCACCCCTTCGTATTTTTGATCTGAAACCGGCACTGGATGGTGAAGTTCAGATAGTTGACACCCCCATAAGCGTCTGGAATTTTGACTACGAGAACCTGGTGCACAACCATGAGGTTCGCTGGCCCTACCTGTTTGTTTCAGGATACGAAGACGGACTCCTGGTTGTAGATCTATTCGATCCCGCAGATCCCAAAACTGTCGCTTATTACGATACCTTTCTCGGATCACACAAGTCGGGCATGTGCCGCGAAAATATTTGTAACGGCGCATTCGGAGTGGATATCCGGAACGAAGACGGTTTAATTGTTGTCAGCGATATGGGAACGGGATTCTGGGCATTCAGGCTTGAAGATTTCCAGGGCTGGAATGGCAGGGTCTGGGGTATGCCCAATATTTCAAGTGCACAGAACTGGGATGACGGACCCGCTCAAAACCAATAAAATGCCGGAAAAATCATGAAATCGAAACATTTCTTAATTTTCAGCCTGATTTTGACAATTTCAGCTTTTGGAGTCAGTGCTTCAGCTTTTGTGTCGACCGGGTTTGATTTAAATAACGAAAAGATCTTTACGTGTAAAGAGCCCGGTCTTTCCTACTATTCAATTGACCTGGTCACGACTAAGAATATACCGGGAACAGGCCAGGCCGGAGGCAAAGCCGTAATGAAATTTGATAGTTCGCCATTTGGAATTTCAATTACCAAAGACGGCTCCTACCGGCATCTTCTTGATATAAAGCTCGGAAACATCAAAAATCATAAAAAGGGCCGGTTTGTTGCATGGGTTACAACTCCATCTCTGGATCAAACCAAACTGATCGGCAGTCTTGACCAGGAGTATACAGTGTCTGGTGAAGTAAGCTGGAACAAATATATTGTGGTAATCACTCTTGAAGTATCAACACCGGAAGACGGGCAAATCTGGCAGGGGCCCATTGCTTTCCGGGGAATGTCGCGGAGCGGACTGATGCACACCATGGCCGGTCACGGGCCTTTTGAGCAGGAACCTTGTGCAAAGTACGGGTATTACTGATGTTTAAAAGAGTTTTGTTTACATTATTTCCGATTCTTTTTTCTTTCAACTCAATTGCCTTTTCTCAGCATGAACACCATGAAATGGGTCACTCCATGGATACTGCTTCCGATAAAGCAGCCTGGAGAATGCCGCCGATGGATATGGAGATGCCGATGCTGCCCGGGCTTCACAGTGAACTTCCCCCGGCTGAACCATTCCTGGCCGGACTTGGATTGAATGTCAGCGACCTTCCTGAAGCCGTTCCGCAAGAAACAATAAACCTTGCTGATGGCGATACAATCAGCTTGCAGGCGTCCATTATCCGGCGCACCATTCTTGGCCAAGATTATGCAATGTACGGCTATAACGGCCAGTATCCTGGACCGCTTATCAGGGCTCCGGAAGGCGCTACCATTGTAGTTGAATTTAATAATAAAATTGAGTTCCCGACAACGGTTCACTGGCATGGTCTTCGTCTCGATAATCGCTTCGATGGTATTCCGGGCATTACACAGGATGCAGTGGAGATCGGGGAGTCGTTTACCTACGAACTGTTTTTCAGAGATGCAGGCATTTTCTGGTACCATCCGCATGTGCTGGAGTATATTCAGCAGGATCTGGGCCTCTACGGGAACATGATTGTTGACCCGAAAAATAAAGACCACTACAGCCCGGTAAACCGTGAAGAGACACTGATCCTTGACGACATCCTGATGGACGAGCAGGGCCTTATTCCCTGGGGCGCCGATAACCCGACCCACACACTGATGGGACGTTTTGGGAATGTTATGCTGGTGAACGGTAAAACTGACTATCAGTTTGAAGTGAACAGAAATGATGTAACTCGTTTTTATATCACCAATGTTGCCAATACGCGGACCTTCAACACAGTGTTTGAGGGAGCAAAAATAAAACTTGTGGGTTCTGATGTCAGCAAATTTGAAAGGGAGCAGTTCATTGAGAATATCCCCATAGGTGTTGCCGAACGATATATTGTTGAAGTTCTGTATGAAGAGCCGGGTGTTTATCCGATCACCAACTCCATTCAGGCTATCAACCATTTTCGGGGAGAATTTTACCCTCACAAAGATACGCTTGGTACTGTACATGTTTCAGATACCAATACAGAGGAAAATTACACAGAAGCATTTCACTCTCTTCGCCAAAACAGGGATGTTCAGGATGATGTTGCCGATTTTGAACCCTATTTTGATAAGCCGGTTGATCACTCACTTGAACTGACACTCAGCGTAAGCGGGTTGCCTCTTGCCATCATGCAGTCGATGGCTATTGATACATTCTATGTTCCGCATGTGGAGTGGAATGATACTATGCCAATGATGAACTGGCTCTCAACCGGCTCACAGGTTGAGTGGATACTGTTAGATCCGGCTACAGGTAAAAAAAATATGGACATCAACTGGAATTTTAAACAGGGAGATGTGGTGAAAATCAGGATTTTCAACGATCCGAAAACCTTTCATCCAATGGGCCACCCGTTCCACATTCATGGCCAGCGCCACCTGGTACTTAGCATCGACGGTGTCCCCAACCCCAATCTGGTTTGGAAAGATACATCTATAATTCCTGTAGGGTCCACTGTTGACCTGCTTGTGGAAATGTCAAACCCCGGCGACTGGATGATGCACTGTCATATCGGCGAACATCTGGATGCGGGGATGATGCTGGGTTTCAGTGTTGAAGAGTAGAATTCTGACACACAAACCGGCTTCAAAATGAAATTAAAGTAATAACCATTACTGAATTATGAGCCATAAAATTGAAGCAGTTATTTTTGATATGGATGGAGTTATTGTGGACAGCAACCCGGTTCACAAAAAGATTCTACAGGAATTTTGTGAAAAATATGGGAAGAAGCTATCGGATAATTACATTCGTGAAAACCTTTTTGGAAGGACAAACCAGGAGTGGATTCCAAATGTATTCGGACCGCTAACTGACGAACAAATAGAAATACTTGCAGATGAAAAAGAGACACTCTTCAGAAAACAATTCAACCCAAAAAAATATGTAGTGCCCGGTTTCATTGATTTTTTAAATTTGATCAAACAAGAAGAAATTCAGACAGTTGTAGCCACATCTGCCCCGCCCGAAAATGTCGATTATATTTTAGATGAACTATCTATCAAAAATTTATTTGAAGCTGTATTAGATTCATCTCACTTTACCAAAAGCAAGCCGCATCCCGAACCATATCTGAAAGCTGCTAAAACAGTGGGGGCCTCCATCCATAATTGCATCGTATTTGAAGATTCAATATCCGGTGTAAAATCTGGTTTGTCAGCTGGTGCTAAAGTGGTTGGAATTACTACCACTCATACAAGAGACGAACTAAACCTTTGTCAACTCGTAATTGACGATTTCACAAAAATAATCACCTCCGATCTTGAAAAGCTGCTCTATCTGTAACCGTACCTTTCATACGTTTAACGATACAGACTAAATCGGGAATTTAATCCTGGGCAATTCCAATCACGCCGCAGCCAATCCTTGGACCGGCATTTCCGGTTGGCTGGGTTTCAAAATCATCTTCATTGGCATGAACGATGATTCCTCGTCCCAGGATGGTATCAAGTCCCTCAAGCTCAATTACTGTGTCCGTATACTCGAGAGTAGCAACACCTTCTTCATCTGAAACAAGGTTTCCCATATCGCCCATGTGCCTGGAAGCATCTGTAGGTGCCCCGTGCGGCATATTTTTGGGATTATAATGTCCGCCCGCAGATGTTCCGTCAGTTGCCGAACAATCACCATATTCATGGATATGAAACCCATGTTTTGCTTCAGGATTCAAACCTGTTACAGTTGCACTGACATCCACATTGTCACCATTCTTTGCAAAGGTAACAATTCCTTCAACTTCATTTCCTTCCGTAGGATGGATGACTGCGATCAGACTATCCTGACTTATCATTTCCGTTTGCACTTCTGTTCTCTCCTGCTCCTGCATACAATTTGACATGAAAACTGTAAGCAATATTATCATTCCAATTTTCTTCATAGATACAAATGCTTTAATTACTGATTATTACTTTGCCTTCTCTTCTGTTATTTAAAAACAACTTTTCAGGTTGTCTCATTCACTGCATTTTTTAAAATCTCATTATTTACTTAAGATCATCTTATAAACTCTTTTGGCAAATGTTACATTATAGATATGAAACCCGGTATCAGATTCATTATATACTATAAAATCTAATTTATTTATCTATGGCTTACTCAAAAATCAAGACCACGCTACTATTTTCACTTCTTTTTTTCAGTCACACTTTGGCATTTGCTCAGGATACAGAAATCGAAATAACAGCCGGGTTCCTTACTTCAAATGATATCCTGAATTACAATGACTCTGTTTTCAGCCAGGTTTTTCCGGATGAGGACGTTACATCTTTTGAGAATTTTTCAACCGGGATCGGCATTGCCTACCGGTACCTTGCTCATGACAACATCAGAGTCGGGGGACAACTCACCTATCAGCGGATTGACAAAGAATTTGTTCAAAATAACATTAAAGTTGGCGAGGGAACTACGGATTTCTTTACACTTTTGGGAATTGCCAGCTTCTATTGGTTTGAGTCGGATGTGTTTGGAATTTATTCAGGAGCCGGACTTGGTTTTAGTTTTTCTAATGATGACCAGTTTGCCCTGGAAGATCCGGAACGCTCCCGTACGGAAACGGATCTCTTTTTTGCGTGGCAGGCCAATGCCATCGGGTTTGAATTCGGGCGCAATATCCGGTTTCTGACAAATGCAGGTTTTGGTACGCAGGGTGCTGTTAGTCTTGGCCTGAAGTACAGGTTTTAAATAAAATCACCGGATGACTTATAGCATCATTGATCCAACACCTTTGCGCAAACAAGTCATCCGATGAATGAAATCCAGACAATCGATTAGTACCTGTACTGGTCAGACTTGTACGGACCCTCTTTAGGAACTCCGATATAGTCAGCCTGTTCCTCGCTTAACTCATCCAGTTCAACACCGATTTTACCAAGGTGCAATCTTGCAACTTTTTCATCCAGGTCTTTCGGAAGTACATGAACACCAAGCTCAAAATCTTCGGGACGGGTCCAGAGTGCAATCTGGGCCAGTGTCTGATTGGTAAAACTGTTACTCATCACAAAACTCGGATGCCCGGTTGCATTACCCAGGTTCATAAGGCGGCCTTCAGACAGCAGAATAATATCATTGCCATTTTCGAGGGTAAAAAGATCTACCTGCGGCTTTATGTTATCTTTGGTTGCATTTTCCTTCAGCCAGTTGACATCAATTTCATTATCAAAATGACCGATATTGCCAACGATAACTTTATCTTTCATCAACTCGAAATGCTCTCCGGTAATAATATCTTTGTTCCCTGTAGCGGTTACAACAATATCAGCTTCTTTAACTGCATCAATCATCTTTTTCACCTCGTAACCGTCCATCGCGGCCTGGAGTGCACAAATCGGGTCAATTTCAGTTACGAGAACCCTGGCACCTGCTCCGCGCATTGAAGCAGCAGAACCTTTTCCAACATCTCCGTAACCGGCAACCACAGCCACCTTTCCCGCAAACATAACATCCGTAGCACGCCTGATTGCATCCACACATGATTCGCGGCATCCGTATTTGTTGTCAAACTTAGACTTGGTTACCGAATCATTCACATTGATAGCAGGAGCGCCCAGCGTGCCATTTTGATGCATCTGGTACAATCGCATAACACCTGTTGTAGTTTCTTCGGATATCCCCTGGATTCCATCCAGCAGTTCGGGGTATTTGTCGTGAACGAGCTGTGTAAGGTCACCGCCATCATCCAGAATCATATTCAGTGGTTTTCCATCTTCAAAGAAGAGTGTTTGCTCGATACACCAGTCGTATTCTTCCTCGGTTTCACCTTTCCATGCATAAACGGGAACCCCGCTCTCTGCGATAGCTGCAGCGGCGTGATCCTGTGTAGAAAAAATATTGCAGGAAGACCACTGAACTTCAGCGCCAAGGTCTACAAGGGTTTCAATTAGCACTGCAGTCTGTACTGTCATGTGAAGACATCCTGCAATCCGGGCCCCTTTCAGCGGCTGCTCTTTTCCAAACTCTTCTCGTAAAGCTACAAGACCGGGCATCTCGGATTCGGCAATATTAATCTCTTTTCGCCCGTATCCGGCCAATCCAATATCTTTGACCTTATAGGGTAATTTATCTACTTGTTGTTCCATTAAATCAATTGTGTTTTTAGTTCGATTGTTAGTATGTAATTCATCTGGCTTCAGATTTAACAAATAAAGAAGTTATTCTGTTCACGCAAATAAAATATATCTGTCAGATGTATTCAAGGATTATGCTTTTCATCTGGTTATAATCTCCTTCGGTTCCTCTTGAACCCATTTCTATTTTAATCAATTCCCCATCGGGATTAACAAGCACTTTGAATGGGATCCCGCTCGCCCCAAGCTGGTCGAACACATTATTAGTATCAATCAGGTAATTAAAATCATAGTCATTTTCATTTGCAAAATTTCTTGCATCTTCGATTGAATCCGACAGTCCCACCGTAACGGCAAGTACTTCAAACTCATTTTCATATTCATCCCGAAGCTTATCCATTGCAGGAAACACCTGCAGACAGGGTCCGCACCAGGTCTCCCAAAAATCAATCAGTACAACCTTTCCTTCAAACCGGTCAATTGAAACTTCATTTCCCTCAAGATCAGTAAACGTTGCATTCTGAATCAGCTCTTTTGCTTTGTCTTCATCAACCAATCCGGGAGGTACTACATTCGATCTTGTTTGAGTGCCTTCAGATGCTTGTTTATCTCCGTTTGAACTACACGAAATAAGCAAAATTGCCGGGATCAACAGAGTCAGTATTCTTATATTTTTCATTTTGCCTAACTTTTTTCTTAAAGATAACAGAATTATCTGTAAATATTTCATAACGATTTATAACGAAATTATTTGTTAGTATCTTGCTGTTCTGATGTAAAAATTTCACTGAATTCGATAACTCATTCTATGAATTGCGATTTTTTGATAGTGGGTGCAGGTATTGTCGGTTTGTCTGCAGCTTACAAACTATCTGTCCGTTATCCTGATTCCAAAATACTGATCCTCGAAAAAGAGAATTGTGTAGCGGCACACCAAACAGGCCATAATTCCGGTGTAATACACTCCGGAATCTACTACAAACCCGGAAGTTACAAAGCCAGGAACTGTGTGGATGGCCGCCATCAGCTGGTTGACTTTTGCTCGGAGCATGGCGTTATGCATGAAATTTGCGGCAAGGTGATAGTTGCCACTGAAGATGATGAAACTGAGAGGCTCGAAAAAATATATCGCCGCGGCCTTGAAAATAAAATAGAGGGCATCCGGTTAATCGATAAGAAAGAGGTGGAAGAGATTGAACCTTTTGTCAATTGTGTTTCAGGCATTCATGTGCCCTGTTCCGGTATTGTTGATTACAGGGGGTTTTGTGAAAAACTGGCGGAACTGCTTGAATCAGCTAATGCTTCTATTAAATTCAATCATAAAGTAGACTCCATTCATCAAAGCGGGAATTCACTGAAGGTGAAAGCCGGCACCGAATCATTCGAAACAAATTTTTTAATCAGCTGCAGCGGTTTACAGTCCGATCTCGTTGCAAAATCTGCGGGAATATCCAGCCCTGTTCACATTGTCCCTTTCAGAGGTGAATACTATGAACTTGTGCCCGAGGCAGAAAACCTGGTAAAAGGCTTAATCTATCCGCTGCCAAACCCGGAATTTCCATTCCTGGGAGTTCACTTTACACGAATGGCAACAGGCGGTGTTGAATGTGGCCCGAATGCTGTATTTGCGTTTGAGCGGGAGGGATACGACAAACTCTCTTTCAATCTATCTGATACCATTGACACCTTTAACTTTCCCGGATTTTGGAAACTTGCAGGCAAACACTGGCGAATGGGTCTGGATGAGATGTACCGCTCTCTTTCAAAAGAGGCATTTCTGAAAAATCTGAAAAAGCTGATCCCCTCAATAAAAAAAGAACATCTCACAGGTTCTCCCTCCGGAATCCGGGCAATGGCACTTCAGCCCAATGGTGAAATACTCGATGATTTCTATTTTGAAAAAGAGAGAAACCAGATACACGTTCTGAATGCACCGAGTCCGGCTGCCACAGCCGCGCTCTCCATTGGAGATGAAATTGTGAACCAGGTAGAGATTCGAAATTGAAAAATTCAGAATTCAGAATTCAGAATTCAGAATTGAAGCAGATTTCATTTTTGTCTTCTTAAAGCCTGTTATTTCGAAAACATTTTATAAAATTGTGACCCCTTAGAAGATCTGGTTTTGTATAATGTTTGCTGAATATGAAGAAAACTCTCTCCATACTGCTTTCAGTATTGTATGTGGCACTGCTCTTTGCCCCGCTGATACCTTACGCGGAGTACGCATTGCACAAGGAGCATATTATGCTGCACTACTGTGAAAACCCTGACAGTGATTGTGAGGGTGCCTGTTATCTGAAAAAACAGGTGCAGCACCAGCATACAGATTCAGCTTTAATTGTTCAGCATATTTTCCAGGTGCTATTTGTATCAGAACATGGTTCATCTCCGCATCTGCCGGATTCAAGAGACTCAGCAGAACTATTCATATCTGAAGATGTGATAAATGTCCCCCCCGATAAACTGCTCCAGCCTCCCCGTGCATAACACCATATAGCAAACACCGGTATAACCTGCTTTCGCAGTGTCAAATACCGGGCTTTCCTTTTTAAAAATTATGCCCCATTAAATACTGAAGGCATGATTATCTCAATTTCAAACAAATTTATGGTGTAATGAAACGTAAATTCATTTTATTAACAACAGTTATCTCTTTTATTTTTAACGCTGAGGTTATTTCACAGGTGCTTGTGCAGGGAAGGGTTCTTGACCAGGTTACGCGTGAACCTCTCATTGCGGTCAACATCTCGGTTGAAGGCTCTTCAATCGGAACATCCACAGATGAAGACGGCCGTTTTGAATTGCAGCTGCCCGAAGATCTGGCTAACAACGCAATGCTGCAAATCAGGTTTATCGGCTATATTCAAAGTGATATCCGTATTAAAGATCCTGATGAATTTTTGAATATCGAAATACAGCCCGATAACATCGCCCTGAATGAAGTGAGGGTTATCGGTTTTGATACAAATAAGAAACTTCAGGAAACAGCCGGTTCGGTTGCCCTGGTAACCAATAAAGATTTTGACCGCACAAATCGCGTGAGCCTCCAGCCGGTCTTAAATACCATACCCGGTGTCCGGATGGATCAAAGCAATCTTACCGATGCACGGATTTCAATTCGCGGCGGCGGTATCCGTTCAAATTTCGGAATCAGAAATATCAAGATTTATCTGAATGAGATCCCTCTTACGGAGGCCGATGGATTTACACGAATTGAAGGACTTGATGTTGCCACCGTTGGCAGGCTGGAAGTTATTAAAGGTCCGGCATCGAGCATTTATGGAGCCGGTACCGGCGGCGTATTGAATTTTCAGACACAACGTGCAGGTTTCAGGGAGAACAGCCTTGAATTTTCATCCCTTGGCGGGTCTCACGGGCTCCGGCGTTTTGCTACCACCTACCGGTACGGAAGTGATTCCTTTAATGCCAACATAACATTTGGTGATCAAAATTTTGACGGCTTCCGGGAGCACAATAGTGATGAAAGACAGTTTTTCACCGGAACCCTTCGCTTCATTCCAAGTGAACAACAATCTTTTACCATCTTGTTGAGCCGTACCAGCCAGGATACCTACATTCCCGGATCGCTGACAGCCGACCAGGTACAGGAAAACCCAAAACAGGCCAATGCCCGGAACCTCGCACAGCAGGCAGGACGGTTCCAAAACTGGACCCGGGTGGGAGTTGCTCATACCTACCAGTTTAATGAATCATTTTCGAATGTGAGCAGCATGTTTGGCTCTTTTTACGACATGGATCATCCGCTGACTTTTGCCATTATCCGGCAACCGTATCAAAGTTTTGGCGGGCGCACCCGTTTTAATTTTGAACCTGCCATGAAAACACTTCAAACCAAATTTACACTTGGCGGAGAGTTTCTGAACGGCCTACAGGATTCCAAACGGTTTCAGAATCTCGGCGGAACTGAAGGTGACCTGATATTCAACCAGGAGCTGGATATGACTCAATACTCAATCTTCGCCCAAACCGAGACCGAACTCACCAACAAAACATCGATAGAGTTTGGTCTGAGTCTCAACAAAGTTGAATATGATGTAACAGATCTGCTTATTTCAGGCAACAGCGGTGTCCGGGATTTTGACCTTGAGTTTTCTCCCCGGGTGGCTTTGGTTCATGTATTCAGTGACGCTATCGCACTTCGGGGAGGTGTGAGCCAGGGATTTTCGCCGCCTACAGCCAATGAACTTCGCGATGTGGACGGATCCATCAGAAATGATGTTGACCCGGAAACCGGAACCAACTATGAAATAGGTGCACGAGGTAATCTTCTTGGCGGACTGAACTATGATGTAGCGGTATTTCATTTCAGAATGAAAAATCAGCTCATTCCACAAACAGTGGATCTGAACAATACCATATTTGTGAATGCCGGCCGTACAAACAGAAATGGTTTTGAAGGCGCTTTGAGCTACACCTGGGCAGGCGATTCCGGATCACTGATTTCACGGTTCCGGCCTTTCATCAATTATACCTATTCGGATTTTGAATTCAGGGATTTCAGAATCCGAAATGAATCCGGTACGGTGCTGAATGACTTTTCCGGCAATGATGTCACCGGGATTTCTCCCCATACGATTTCCGCCGGGTTTGATATCGATACAAACCCCGGATTTTACCTGAACACCACATACTTTTTTACAGATGATGCTCCTATCAGGGATGATAACTCCGTCTTCAATCCATCTTACCAGGTCGTTAATACCAAGATCGGTTACAGGGCACACGTTTTATCCTCATTCGAGGTGGATGTCCAGTTTGGTGTGGATAATCTTTTTGATGAGAAGTTCAGTTCAAATATCTCCCTGAATGCAACCGGCTTCGGCGGAGCTCAGCCCGCCTTTTTTAATCCCTCGCTCGACCGGAATGCGTATGTAGGCGTGGGAATCAAATATCTTTTCAATTAATAACGGTGTAAATGTTTACCATCATGAAAAATCTGTTTTTTTTACTGCCACTGCTTTTCCTGCTCTCCTGTGGATCTGCAGATCAAAATAGTGCAACAAATACCACCGGAACTCTGTCCACCGGTCAACAGCCGGATTTACCACAGATGATGTACCTCGAATCCGGTAAGCTGCTGGCTTGGTGGACAGAAAAAGACCCTGAAAACGGGGATGCTGTTGTTGCTATGTCAATTTCTGAAGATGAGAGCAAAACATTCAGCAAACCTGTGCAAATTCCTGAAACACGCGGGGTAAGTGCCGCACACGGTGAGAGTTTGCCTGCCCTGGTTCAAAAACCGGATCGATCTCTTGTGATGGTTTTTTCAAGTAAAAATGAAGAGGCTGAATTCCGTTTTGCAGGCAGCGTAAAATATATTCAATCTTTTGACGGCGGCGATTCATGGAGCAAACCGGAAATTGTTCATGTTAGTGATACGAACATCGAGAACAGTCACTCCTTTGTGGCTGCCACTCTTTTGGCGGATGGAGAGATCGGAACGGTATGGCTGGATGGCCGCCATAAGCTGGATCACTCTGTCATGTATTTCGCAAAAACTAACGGACGTGAAGGCTTCACAGAAGATTACAGGATTGGCGGACCCACTTGCCAGTGCTGTAAAAACAGTATGCTGACAGATGAATCCGGAACACTGCATATCACCTATCGCGGACTAACAGATGGTACCAGGGACATCATGCACTTCAAATCAAATGATAACGGCCAAACTTTTACAAAACCAGTGAAAGTCAGTGATGACGGCTGGAAAATTGATGCATGCCCACATAACGGCCCTGCCATGACAAAAGCTGAAAACGGGGATCTCCACTTTATCTGGTACTCACTTGCCGGAGGTGAAGGACTTTTTTACGCCTTATCTGTTGACAATGGCGAATCATTTTCTCCGCGTGTTCAGATCAGTGATAACCCGGTTGCCAAACATCCGCACCTGGTTGTGAATGGCGATAAGGCTGTTGCTGTGTGGGATGAGCTGAAAGGGAATGGAAAAGACGCCCGCAAGCGTGCAGTACTGTCTGTTATTAACGAACATGGTCTTGAAAAAACCATTCCGCTGTCTGCTGAAAATCAGGACGGATGGGCCCCGAATGTTATGAAACTTCAAAGCGGTGAGCTTCTTGCCATGTGGGTTGAGAGCACCGGCCGTGGACAGCGAATAAAATATAAGCGAATAGATACCAGATCCCTGGAACCGGAAACTCTTGCGGAGATTCTTCGGGCAGAATAGTTTGAATGACTCAAAGATCCCATTGAAATGAACCGTAAAGAATACTGCGAAAAAACCAAAACTACCTGTAACAAAAACTCTGCGTATTCTCCGCGCTCATTGCGGTTACCCTTTTCAGATTACCAAAAGTTTAAAAATTCATTCCGGACTTCGGAATTTAAATCGGGACTTCTGAAAAAAAATCAATCCTGTTTTATGACTCCTTCTTTAACAGCCAGTTTAAAAACAGAAACGTGCATATCCTCAGGATCAATCTCCTCTCTTTGGATGAGTTCCTCTACTTCATCGCCGGTGAACATCAGCAGGCAACCCAGCTCCCGAAGTGACCGGTCAAAATTTCTTGGATCCAGTAGTTTTACCTGTTCCGGGTTTATGCCATCCGGACTGACTTTACGATCAATGAGCAAATAGAACAGATCGGAAGGTGAATCACCAAACTCAAATATTTGAAGTTTTGTCTGATTTAAATTGGCCATTTTATTTAAATCGCTCCAAAAAGTCTCTTGCCTTTACAATTTCAATTGTTTCACCGCTCTCCTTATCTATCACGGCCACCTGGAACAGGCTGATAATTGCCTGGTTATTGAGACTTTCAATTGTATCTTTTTCATTGTCAAATTCTTCCTTCTCACTTACAAGATCATTTACGCCCTGCACCACGTAGGTAAATTCCCTCTTCTTCGCTTCCGGCTTTTTGGGATCTGACTCTTGAAAATAGGCCCGAATCGCCTCTTCCGTTACAAACCACTGCACCCCGAGTTTTCGCCCTTTCAGCTTGCCCTCCCTGAGATACGCCCGGAGTGTCATTTTACTCAGGCCAAGCAGCTCATGCAAGTCATCCACGGAGTAGAGTGTTAAATCTCCAATTTTTTTCGGCATCGTCGGATCTTCCTAAAATTTTAACTGCTTTTAAACTATCAATAACAAAACTTCAATACAATCTGGATATTGTTTGCTTAGTGATTAGTTCAGTAATATCTGCTAAAAATATTTGTTTTCTCAATTCCCTTTCTTATAATGAGTTAACTTATTTCAATATTGAAACGACGTATTAACTAACTAAAACTAACAATCCAAAACAGGAGGAGAATATGGGCATGTTAACTTCAACAGTTGCTCGCTGGCTTTATGCAATACCCATGGGAATTTTTGGCCTGATGCATTTCATGGCTGCTGATCAAATGGTCGATATGGTGCCGATACCGGGCGGGGTATTTTGGGTTTACTTAACAGGTGTTGCACTAATTGCAGCAGCTGTAAGTTTTATCATAGAAAAACAGACACGTCTTGCCGGACTTTTACTGGCATTGATGCTTGTCATTTTTGCTCTATCGATTCACCTACCCGGTGCAATGAGTGGAAATGAAGCATCTATGCCGAGTATGCTGAAAGACCTGGCTCTTGCAGGCGGTGCCCTTTTTATTGCCGGAAATTACGATGATAAAAAGGAATAAGATAAATAAGGAGAAGCTGATTTTTCAGTTTCTCCTCCTTATTTTCCTGCATGGAAAAAAATAAGTTACCCTCCTTTTTAAAACGCGTCCGGTTCGGCTACCTGTTAGGCTCCTCGCTTGTCATCATATTTCTAATTTTCGGTTTTTTTGAGATCGTTCAGCTGGTACTTTTTTCTGATCTTTCTGAAAACCAGATACGATGGCTCAATTTCAGCCGGGGCATCCTTACTGCTCTTGTCATTCTATTCTGGGCGACATGGACAATTTACCAGTACCGGGATATTTTTAAATCGGAACTTGAAGCTGCAGAAGAACGGTATTATAAACTTCTTGAACAGGCTGCAGACGCAATTATAACTACCACTCCGGATGGAATCATTACTTCCTGGAACAGGGGTGCTGAAAATCTTTTTGGATGGCGTGCAGATAAGATAAAAGGCAAACATATAACCATATTAATTCCCGATGTGCTGATAAAACAGGGAGAAATTGAATGTCTTACATACGGGCTTGAAGAAAATGGATTTGTCAATCATTATGAAACCGAACGTCTCCATAAAGACGGTTCCAAAAGATTGGTAAATTTAAGTGAAACCCAGATCAAAGACGCGACAGGTAAGGTAACAGGAAAGGCTCAGATTTTAAGGGATCTGACTGAAGCAAAACTAAAAGAACAGCAGTTTCAGCAATCGGAACGCCTTGCCTCAGTCGGACATATGGCAGCCGGTGTTGCCCATGAAATCGGTAATCCGCTTGCATCCATTTCATCACTGACCCAGCTTTTACAACGCAGAGCCCATGATCCCTTTTCCCAGGAACAACTGAAGAAAGTCCGTCAGCAGATCAACCGTATCAATACGATTGTACGGGACCTTGTTGATTTCTCAAGGCCTTCTAACCAGGATCCGACCGAAACAAATGTAAATGAACTCATTACATCGGCTGTTGGACTTTTAAAACATGACGCCCGATGCAGAGATATAAACTTTAATATCCAGATTGATCCACAGATTAACAAAGTCTACATTGTTCCGGATCAACTGCACCAGGTAATCGTAAACCTTCTTCTCAATGCGGCTGATGCACTTGAAGACACAGAAGACCCAATTATTTATATTAGCACAAAATCTTTTAAAGGCAGAATCAGGATAAAAATATGTGACAATGGCCCCGGTATACCTGAAGAGATCAGAGATCGCATTTTTGAGCCCTTTTTCACCACCAAGGAAACAGGAAGCGGCACGGGCTTGGGATTGTCTGTAAGCCATGGTATTATTCAGTCCATGAACGGAACCATAGTACTCGGAACAAAAGAGGGCCGGGGATCTTGTTTCAGAATATCTTTACCCGGAAGTAATACCCTATGAAAGCTCACATTTTAATCGCTGATGATGAACGTGATGTACGTGAATCGCTGGTACTTCTCTTGCAAGAAGAGGGATATAATGCAGTGGCGGTCAGTAACGGCGAGGAAGCCCTTGAAAAACTGGAGTCGTCAACGTTCGATATCTTAATTACAGACCTGAAGATGCCGAAAATGGATGGAATCGAGTTGATGGACAAAGCGTCACTGATTGCACCCAATATGATCATTATCGTAATTACCGCATTTGCGACGGTAGAAACGGCTGTAAAAGCACTTCGTAAAGGTGCTTCTGATTATATTATGAAGCCTCTGGAATTTGATGAAGTGATCATTCGCATTGAACAGCTTTTAAAACAGAAAAAGATTCTTCTTGAAAACAGGTATCTGAGAAAAAAAATTGATCAGAATTTTAACCTCAACTACATCATTGGTGAAAGCGACGCCATGAAAAAGGTGTACAAGATGATCGGCCGCGTCAGTGATGTAAAAACAAATGTTCTGATAACCGGTAAAAGCGGAACCGGGAAAGAGCTTGTGGCACGGGCTATTCATGCAAACAGCTCACGTAAAGAGGGGCCTTTTATCGCTATTAATTGCGGGGCCATTCCTGAAAACCTGGTGGAATCGGAACTGTTTGGCCATAAGAAAGGAGCTTTTACAGGTGCTTCCGAAAACAAAGATGGTGTATTTGTGGCTGCTTCAGGCGGCTCGCTATTCCTTGATGAAATCGGTGAATTGCCTCAGAATGTTCAGGTTAATTTATTGAGAGTTTTACAGGAACGCGAAGTAAAACCGATCGGCAGTAACCAGATCAAGAAATTTGACACGAGGGTAATTTGTGCAACCAACAGAAACCTGAAAAAAGAGGTTGAAGAAGGCCGTTTTCGGGATGACTTGTATTACAGGCTGAATATTGTTGAAATACCAGTACCCGGCCTGTCCGAGAGAAAAGAAGATATTCCTCTTCTGGTTGATCATTTTGTAAAGAAATATCAGAAAGAGCTGAACCGGGCAGTAAAAGGAGTTGACTCGGACACCATGAACTCTCTCATTCATCATGAATGGAAGGGTGAAGTAAGGGAGCTGGAAAACATTATAGAGCGGGCTATGCTTCTCACCGATAATGAATTCATCCGGCCGGAGGATTTACCGGACTCTGTTCACGATAGGGATGGTGACTATGTTCCTTCGACTCAAAATAGTCTGCAGGAGGCAATGCAGGTATTTGAGAAACAGTATTTAAAAAATGTTCTGAAAAAAACAGGCGGAAACAGAAATGAGGCATCCCGCCTGCTTGATATTGACCCTTCCACACTATACAGAAAAATGGAAAAGCTGGGTATAACCAAGACCAGTGAGAATTAATGTTTTAAAATTCCGGGATTGTTAATTTTTGACCCTTCAGAAATCTGCCTGATCCCCTGAAATCACAGGTTCATTTCATCAAGAGAAACAATCACATCAAACTTAATGGTGATATTTTCGTTGGCTTTTATCAGGCCTAAAAGCGCTTTTGGCGGGGTTACTCCAAATTCCGTCATATCCAGTTCCTTTTCTCCTTTTACATGGAACCGGTTGTTATCCAAAACCTTTCCCAGGATATTCACTTCAATGTTTTTATCCACTCCCGCAACTGAAATAACTCCTGTTGTATAGATATTCATCCACTCTACATTATTTTCATCTTCTACATAATTAATGAATTGAGCCTCATCCAGACTGTATGTGATCCTGGGATGTTTTTTAGCCTGCAGTGCTTCAAACATGTCGTTGTTCATTGCTCTCTTGCCGCAGTCAAGCTCATAGACAGGAATTTCCACATTGATTGATACTTTTCCGTGACCCTCAATGGAACCCTGTGGCTTTTCAGCATCATCCAGTTTTCCAAAACCGGACATGGTGTCGGCGGCACAGGAGTAGTTGTTTATATTCGTATCACCCTCGAGCCAAAGCCTGCTTTCATGGGACAAGTGAATGGGTTCGGCATTTCCGCCATTCAAATTTTGAGCCCCGGCCATATTGGAAGAAAACATCAGGTTTAGCAAAAGTATTAGGAGAAAGGCAGGGCAAAAGCTTGCAAACCAATTTTTGTTTTTATTAATCAGGGTTTTTAGAGGCATGACCGGGTCTCAATATTCATATTTAGCTTAATTTATTGAAAAATAATATCAAACCGAATGGTAACTTCTTCGCCGCTTTTGATTGTACCAAGCATTGCAGATGGCGGATCAACATCAAAGTTAGTCATGTTTACTGTGTGCTGTCCGCTGAATTTCAACGCGTTTGTTTCAAGAATCTCACCCAGCACATTTAAGGTTACCGGACGCGTTTCACCTGCTATGGTCATGTTACCATCAATTTTCAGCATTTTTGCACCAGTAACTTGTTCAGTTTCTGCATCCATAATTTCCATACCTGTATGTTCAAAAACTATTTGCGGGTGATCCTCACTTTCCAGGGCCTTATACATTCGCTTATCCATTCCGCCTTTACCGCTGACCAGAAACTCAACGGGCACGCTGACAGTCAGTTCCTCTACATCCTCAGGATTCCAGAAGTCCAGTCCTTTCACCCAATTTTGCGGAACTTTAAAATCAACTGTAAACTCTTCTGCAATAACAGTCCAGTCGTGGAGAGTGGATGTTCCATCAATTTCAATGGAACTTGCGTTGCTTATATCTAATCCTGCCATTTCGGTATCTTGTGAAAAGAGCTCACCGGCAGTAAAAGTTAATAGCAGTATAAAAGATAATATCAATTTCATAACGATCCTTTTCATTAATTTAAGATTTACTATATGTATTGCAAATGCTGTTCCAAAATTCAAGAAAACAAAAAATTTATATTTGTTACAAATAAATCTGATCTATATGCACCTACTACTGTTTCCTTGAATCTGTTTTTACAAACAATGTTTCATTTTCTTGTAAAGACGCAAAAATTTTTCAAAAAATCATTGCAATTCTGCAATACCGGGTGTATCAATTGCCAAAATGACTTTTGACGTCCACTCTAAAAGACACAATGTAAGTTCAATATCCTCTCTTTAAAATAAATTTTGTGAATCCCGATAGTTTGGTACAACTCTTGTAATTACAGTCAGTAAAGAAAACGGAGTGTTTATGCTCTTGTGATCAATGCTATATAACGATTAAAAAGAGATAAACGTATCCTGGAAAACTTTCAAAGATGAAAAATCTCATTTTAATAGTGGATGACGAACCGACAATTCTTGAGTCGGGAAAAATAATACTTGAAGATGAGGGGTATGAAGTAATTACTGCTTCAGACGGTCGTGAGGCTATGAACGCATTAAAGACAAACAATATCCATATTGTACTTACGGATTTTAAGATGCCGGGTCTGAATGGATTGGAATTAATAAAGTGGGTTAAAAAGTTTGAGCCGGAAATGCCTGTTATTATGATCACCTCTTACGTGAACAGAAGTATACAGGGGGTGGTTCGCCGGGCCGGGGCATGTGAATTTATGCTTAAACCGATCGACTATACTGAATTGGTTGAAAAAATTGAAGAAGCCATTGGCGATAAACAACAGAGTTAAAAAAAATAAATCCTGCCAAAGTCCATCTTTTGGTTGATCTTTGAGAGAATTTATACGATAATAATATAAGAGAGATTACCACATCGTATAAATAATTTTAGGAATCTTTGATTTCGGGAGATAAAAAATGAGTTATAGTATCTTAATTGTAGATGATGAACCGGCTTTCCGGAAAATGGCTGAATCTTTTTTTGAAAGAACCGGGTACAACATTTTTCTTGCAACCAATGGATGGGATGCAATTGAACAGATCAGTCAGCGGGATTTTGATCTGGTCATAACAGATTATCGGATGCCCGGGCTGAATGGACTTAATCTGATTAGCTGGATGCAGGAATTTAAAGCGAATGTTCCCGTTTTTCTAATGACCTCATATGTAAACAGGGACATGTATCAGATGGCTATGCAAGCCGGAGCTAAAAATTTCTTATTGAAACCGATAAATTTTTCGAACCTTGTCAAAAAGATAGAGAAGCAGCTTAATCCTTCTGCGAAAATAATCCCGTACTTGACGCCAATATAAAAAAACCGCAGGAACCTAAACTCCTCTGAATTGAGAAGTTTCAGCCGGTTCCCTGTATTGATTGCTCCGGTTCCGGAACTGCTATAAACTCACGTTTTTTCTCACTTACATAGAGAAGCAATTTATCTACACTAATATAGACCACGGGAATCAGCACCAGTGTGATTAAGGTCGAAGCAATTAATCCGCCGATAACAACTCTTGCAAGTGCGGCCTGGATTTCAGCTCCGGCACCCCACCCGAGAGCAAGCGGAAGCAAACCAAGTACCGTTGTCAGTGTTGTCATCAATATTGGCCTGAGGCGCAGCTTACCCGACTGAATAACAGCATCAAACGTACTCAGGTTCTGTTCGCGCCTCATGAGATTGATGTAATCAACAAGCACGATTGCGTTATTAACAACAATTCCGATCAACATAATAACCCCCATGATACTCTGCATATTCATGGATGTACCAGTCAGCAGCATGGTGGGAATAACCCCGACAATAGCTACCGGAACAGAGAACATGACAATCAGCGGGTCTGCAAATCGTTCGAACTGTCCGGCCATAACCATGTAGATCAGTATCAGTGCCATAATAATAGAGAGGGTAAAATCGGCCTGGGCTTTTTGCTGCTCTTCATACTCACCGCCGAACACAACAGTAAAACCTGCAGGAAGTGTAAAATCTGACAGCTCTTGCTGAATTTTTTCCACGGCAACACCGAGCGGCACCCCGCTTTCCAGGTTGGCCGAAATATAGGTAACACGCTGACTGTTAATTCGCCGGATCTCTTCCGGCCCTCTTCCCGGTTCCTCATCAATCACTGTCGAAACCGGGATATTTATCCCCTGGGGTGTCTGGATGGAGATATTATTGATATCAAGCGTACTCATCCGGTCTGATGGCTGCAATCTCACTGTAATCGGATACTCATCACCGCCATCACGAAATACTCCTGCCCGGCTTCCGCCGATATTGGTTTGTATAGATTCAGCAACCTCACGAACTGTGAGACCAAGCTCAGAAATTTTTTCTCTGTCAAACCTGATATTCTGTTCAGGCCTGCCCTCCTGTCTGCCCGGTTCTGCATCACGTACTTCAGGAACTCTTTCCATTCTCTTTACAATTTCATCTGCAAGCTCATCGGCCAGTTCCAGGTCATAACCGCGAAGCTCAAGCTGCACCGCCTCTTCGCCGCCACCGGAACCGAAGATCCTTCTTAATATCCACAACCCCGATTGGGCCCGCACCCGAATGTTGCCGCCGGGTATGGTGCCATCTATACGATCACGAATTCGGTCGGCCAGTTCATAACTGTTCGATTTTCGCTCGTCGGCACTCTTTAGTGCGATTTCAACAGAAGCGCGTCCATTTCTGACTTCTGTTGAGAAATGTTTTACATCTTCCATCGGCAGAACAGCTTTTACTTTTTGCTCAAGCTCCTTTACATATTCGTTGGCAACCGCAATATTCATACCGTCAGACAGGCGAAAATCTATGTCAATTTCATCCGCTTCTGTTTGCGGAGCAAGCTCCATGGGCACATAGCCAAATGCAAAAACACTTCCTGCCAGGAGTACCAGTGTAACACCGAATACCATCTTCTTTCTGCCAATAGCCAGTTCCAATAGATTACTGTATCGGTCTTCAACTCTCTCAAAGTATTTCTGGAACCGGCTTTTTCCCTTTTCGCCCAACTCGCTGTCAGGTTTAATCGACATAAATTTACTGGCAAGCATTGGAACCAGGGTCAGCGCAACCAAAAGCGAACAAAAAAGTGCAAATACTACAACGAGTGCCAGTTCCTGGAACATGGTTCCGGTTATGGTCTGCATAAACACGACCGGCAGAAAAATAACCGATGTTGTTAGTGTAGAGGCAATAATGGCACCTGACACCTGTTTTGTTCCAATCAGTGAGCTCTCCTCTCTTCCTTTGCCATTGCTTCGGAGCCTCACAATATTTTCAAGAACCACAATGGCATTGTCAACAATGAGGCCCACCCCAAGTGCCAGTCCGCCAAAACTCATCTGGTTAAGGGTCAGGTCATTGAAGTAGAGCAGTGCAAATGTAGCTACAATGGACACAGGAATGGCAAGTGAGATGATGAAAGTTGTGGATCCGTTCCTCAGAAACAGGTATAAAATAACGATTGCTAAAATGGCACCCCATGTCGCTGAATTTGTAACATTATCGATCGATGCCTGGATAAAATCACTCTGATCGGTAACAATCAGCAGGTTCACATCATCCCGCTCGCTGTTTATCCGGTCTATTTCATTCTGAACACCCTCCGCTACAGCCACGGTATTTGACCCGGTCTGTTTCCGGATAGCCATTCGGATCATCGGGATATCATCGATGTGAATCAACCTTCCGATCTCTTCATAGGAGTCATTTACAGTGGCAATATCCCGTACACGTATCGGTTTTCCATCAACCCGGGCAATGATCGTTTCAGATATCTGGTTAATTGATTCAAACTCTCCCAGCGTTCTGACATAGATATCGTTTAACCCATCTTTTACATTTCCGCCCGGCAGGTTATTATTTTCAGCTGCGATGGCATTTCTGACCTGGTTGGCAGTTAAACCGCTTGCCATCAGCCTGTCTCTTTTTAAATCAACCCGGATTTCGCGATTCACGCCACCCCAAACATCAATTGTTCCGACTCCCGGAACTTGTTCAATTCTTTTGGAAATTTCTCTCTCCAGGATGCGGGTCACCTCATCGAGTGGACGCTCTGACTGTGCGCCGATAATCACCACCGGGAAATCATTGGGATCCCACTTGCGCACCCGCGGCGCTTCGGCCTCTTCGGGAAGTGTTCTTCTGAGCCTGTCGAGCGAGGCACGAACATCATTTGCGGCTTCATCAAGATTCACACCCTGGGTAAACTGAAGATTTACCTGGCTTCTTCCCTCTTCAGACTCGGATGTCACCTGTTCCAGGTTAGCTACACCTGCAATGGCATTTTCAACCTGCTCCGTGATGGTAACCTCGATCTCTTCGGGGCCCACATTCGGATAATCAACCCAAACCGACATCCTGGGATATTCAATCGGCGGCAGCAGATCAACAGGCAGATACCTGAACCCGGCAACACCCAGCACCAGTATAATCAGGTAGACCATCGCTGTTGCAACAGGCCGTTTAATTGAGACTTCTGTTAAGGACATAATAAGAACTGTTTAAAGTGATTGATTAAAGGTAGAATCATCTCTTGAACTGATCAGATTTCCATCCATAACTTCGCGCAAAAGGTCTTCCGGGCGCATACTCTGCATACTTAATATCCTGCCCCATGCCGTAGCCCTTATTTTTGCTTTTCCATCACTTCCAACCATAAGGTTTTGACCTACAGTAACCACCCACTGTTCGTTCCGGACACCTGTCACCCCCGCAGCTTCACGTCCCTTTGCTACTACTGTAACAGGCACGAACTCTACGTTTGTCGGCTCACTCAGCGGCGGCGGATTATTTGCATCAACCTGAATCACAGGCTCCATCTCAAATCCAAAATCTTTTGCTACATATGCACCTGTTACCCCTGTTCTTGGGTGCCGGTAGATTGCGCTCAGTGGTACAATCGTAGCCTGTTCACTCTCTCCATAGAGAACATCAACTGTTACAAACATTCCGGGCAGCAGCAGCCTGTCATCATTTTCAACTTCAATTTCTGCAACCGTACTGAAACTGCCGGCTTCCAGGAATGGTGAGATACGATCTACTTCAGCCGTTATAACTGTATCCGGGAAATTTTCGGAGTAGACGCGAACGGTCTGACCCGTCTCAATATAATTGAGCATTTTTTCCGTCAGGTTGATCGTGACCTTGGAATTATCAAGGTTACCGATAGTAAATAGCCGGTTAGCGGTGTTTGCCTGCATCCCGACCTCAACATCACGCTGGCCAACCGTTCCGTGTATGGGGGCACGAATTTCTGTCTGGCCAAGTGCTTCACGCTGTTCGGAGACTGTTGATTCCGCCTGGTCGATTTGAGCCCGGGCCAGCTCATAATTTGCTTCCGCCGCATCATACTGGGAGCGAATCTGTTCCATCTCCAGGTCACTGATCAGATCACGGTCTGCAAGTTCCTGTTGCCTTTCAAGCTGGGCAGTTAGCTGATCAAGCGCAGCTTTTGCCTGTTTTGCCCTTGCCTGGTTTATTCTCAGGTTGGCCTGTGCCTGCCGAAGACGATCTTCAAATTCCCTTGAGCGCAGCCGTACCAGCAAATCACCCTTTTCAACACGTTCACCATTCTTTACCAGCACTTCTTCAATCGGGGCTGATATCCGGGGAAAGATTTCCACCTGGTTTCCGGCGGTCACAATCCCGCTCAATCTCTCTTCCAGCGGCAATGCTCCGAACCGGGCTTTCACTGCTTCAACAGATGGGAGCACTTCAGATGAATTGTCACTATTATTGTTCTCTGAATTGCTGCAGCCAAGCAACATAAGCAGTAATGTTAATATCGATAAATTCTTAAAATGTAATTGCATGATCTACAGGTTGTTATTGTTGTGCGATAAAATAACGCTTTTTACTCCGGACATATTCCCGCTAAGTTGTTAAAGAATTAAAAAGGAAACGTTACATTTGTTAAGAATCGTTTCACTGCAGATGTTAAAGAATGTATAACTGTCATTTACAAAATTTTAAATGGATTCAATAACCCAGGCCACATTAGGTGCTGCAGTAGGTGAAGCTCTGCTCGGCAAAAAAGCAGGATACAAGGCGCCGCTTCTTGGAGCCGTAATCGGCACACTGCCCGACCTCGACATCCTGGCCAATCCTTTTCTGACAGTTGTTGAGCAGATCTATTTCCACAGAAGTATTTCTCACTCTTTCTTTACAGTGATTGTTGCCGCTCCCCTGCTTGGACTGCTGCTGAACCGGTATATCAAGAACGAGCAAACCGGCTGGAAGGCCTGGTGGAAGTTCTCATTCTGGATTCTTTTAACTCACATCCTGATCGACATTCCCACAACCTACGGAACCCAGGTATTTCAGCCCTTTTCAAATTACCCGCTGGCAACGGATATCATTTTTATCGTAGATCCTCTTTTTACATTGCCGGTACTGACGGGTGTCATTATTGCACTTTTTATGCGGCGTGATTCAGGGATACGACTTTGGGTCAACCGGGCCGGACTCATCCTGGGAGCTTCCTATATGCTGTGGGCAACGGGCATCAAAGCGCACGTGCACTCATGGTTCAGCGCAAAATTTGAAAATGAAAACGGTTATTACGAAAAACTGAAAACCATGCCCAATGGTCCCACCACCCTTTTCTGGAGTGGGTTTGCGCTTAAAAATGACACCCTGAGTGTGGCCACCTATTCCGTTTTTAACTCGGCAGGTAATCCGGACAGCCACAAAATTCCGCGAAACAGCCATCTGATCCAAGATTTTCTGCATACCGATGAAATTGAAGTGGTTTTGTGGTTCTCCCGCGGGTACTATCATGTTGAAGAGACATCAGACGGTTTCCTCTTTTACGATCTCCGTTTCGGAAGATCCGATTTCTGGATCACCGAAAATCAAGACAGCGAATATGTATGGGCATATAAATTTACTCTCGATGAAACCCGGGAAAAGATTGTTGAGTTTGAAATGCGCGAACCGTCTTTTAATCTAAATTCAAATGTATTAAATTTGTACCTGGAGCGTTTGTTGTGAGTAGGCAGCGGTCAGCAGGCGCTAGTAGGCAGTAGGCAGTAGGCAGAGGTAGTAAGAAGTATGTAGTAGTTAGTACGTAGTATTTAGTGTGAGAGTTAGTTGATGTATGAATAGCGAATTGATATTATGGCACTCTTACATAAATCTATGCTTGCTTTGCGTAAACAACTTCGCGCCCTCTGCGAGAAACCCCAAACGAGAAACCTCGTGATACTCAATTTTTAAATTATCAGAAAATGAAACGAAGCTGGATCATCGGTTTATTGGTTACAACATTCATTGGTATTTTCCTTTACAATGCCATGGAGGAAGTGAAACCCAGGGAGATTGAAAATGCCCCGGAATGGGCCGATCTTGAGGTTGCCATGAATGAAGCGGCCGCCAAAGACCGCTATGTACTGGTCGATATCTTTGAAACCGGCTGCCAGTTCTGCAAGGCGATGGACCGTGAAGTCTACCCCGCCCCGGCCGTTCGCAATGTGCTCGATCAGAAATTTACCGTCACCAAAATCAATGGCCACTCCGATGACCCCGTCAACTTTCTCGGCGAAACCATGACCGAAAAAGAGTTTGCCGCCAAAATGGGCGCCACTGCCTATCCCTTCATCGTGGTACTCGACTCCAATGGCAACATCGTCAACACCCGCCGCGGCTACCTGGACGTGGTATCCTTTACCCGGTTTTTAAATGGTTCGGTGGACGGGGTTTAGGTGTTTATTTTATTAGTAAATGTTTTTTTAAAAAATCGCCTTCTTCAAAACCTTATCAAAAAAACTTCCTGTTGCGCACCCTTCTTTAAATATAAGATCTCCAAAAAAAATGAAAGGATTGAGCGCCAATAATACCGGTTGAAAACGGGTGATTGCGAAACTCTTGCATAACGATAACCCCTGAAAAGGTGAATGAACACACGAAATCAAACACCCACTCAAAAACATGATTTCACATTGCATTCTGAAGATCGATGCAATAGTAGTAAACCGGCCATTCTCCTTTAAAAATTCGACCAAATCAACGCCCTTTGATCAGGATTTTTTATTATTTTTCAGTTAATGTGTTCAATAAATAGATTTTTCATTGGTAGTTTACATCACAACCAGTGCACTATGTGAATGCAAATCTTTAACAAATGAGCTGTCACGTAAATTGTAATTTTTAATTCAACCAACCTGAATCCTATGAACAGATCCATGCATCATTCCCGCCTGATTAAAAAAACCCGGCAATTATTCATCTTCCTGTTTCTGCTGTCATCAACGCTTCATCTGAATGTTCAGGCACAAACCGTTCTGACACCTGATGATGTGGCAAAAATTAAATCTGTGTCGGGTGTTGATATCTCACCAAATGGTTCACATGTGGCTTATACACTTAGTGTGCCGGCTGATCCGTTTGAAGAGAACAGCCCCGCCCGAAACCAGCTCTACCTGCTGGATACAGAGAGCGGTGATGTGGTTCCCTTTTTTACGACCGGAAGCGTTGGAAGTGTTGCTTTTCGACCCGGACACAATTCGGTTACCTTTCTTACTCAGCGGGAAGGTGATTCAGCGAGATCTCTCTATGAAATGTCACTGAATGGCGGTGAGGCTATAAAGATTTTTGAACATACAAATAGCATTCTATCATATGAATGGCATCATGATGGAAATCATATTGTATACACGGCTTTTGAAGAGACGGAAGAATCTGAGTCGCCGCTGCCTTACTCTACCGTTGTATTTGAAGAGAACCAGGCCCTGAGAAAAGCGTTTATCACAAATCTTGATATGGAAGGTCATGAGCCGCACACACTGCAAGTTGAAGGATCTGTCTATAATACGGTTTGGAGTCCCGATGGTGAGAAAATTGCAGTTTCCGCGGCACCCACGGCAACTGTGGATGATCAGTTTATGGCGCAGCAGGTATTTGTTGTGAGTCACCAGGAACAGGAAGTAATTGCTGAAATTGATAATGAAGGCAAGCTCGGGCAGATCGTTTGGAGTCCTGATGGAGATCGCCTGGCACTTAAAGCCGGCATGGACATCCATGATCCGATTGACGGCAGAATACTGATCGTCTCTGCATCCGGAGGAACACCCCAGATTATTGACAAGGATTTTGAAGGAAAATATGAGCAGATAAGCTGGGCCGAAACCAATACGATTCACTTTCTGGCAAGTGAAGGTGTGTGGACCAGCTATGGCACAATACGTCCCGACGGTTCAAACAAGGAGTCGATCATCGCTGACAACGGACCAATCCTCACCTCCTTCAGCCTGGCGGATAATGGATCAGCCGCATTCCTGGCAAATACGCCGGCACATCCAAATGAAGTCTACTTCAAAACACGCAGAGGCCGGGATCTTCAGAGAATGACACACCACAACGAGTGGCTCGGGGAAAAAGAGATGGGCCGCCAGGAAGTGGTTCGCTATGAAGCACGTGACGGTGAGTTCGAAATCGAAGGATTACTGATTTACCCTGTGGATTATCAGCAGGGTACTGCTGTTCCGCTGGTCGCCCAGGTTCACGGCGGACCGGAAGCCCATTACAGCAATGGATGGCTCACTTCCTATTCTATGCCCGGACAGATGGGCGCCGGTAAAGGCTATGCTATTTTTTATCCCAACTACAGGGGAAGTACAGGCCGCGGTGTTGAATTTGCATACAGCAGCCAGGCCGATCTTGCAGGCAAGGAGTTCGACGATATCGTTGACGGCGTGGATTACCTGATTGATGAAGGAGTAGCTGATGAAGATCGGGTTGGCGTAACCGGCGGCTCCTATGGCGGGTACGCATCTGCATGGATGAGCACCTACTACTCCGACCGATTTGCGGCTGCTGTGATGTTTGTGGGAATCAGTGATAATATCTCAAAATGGGGTACGAGTGATATTCCTGAGGAGCTGTTTCTGGTGCACTCGCGCAAGCGTTTGTGGGATCACTGGGACTGGTACCTGGAGCGAAGCCCCATCTTTTATGTGGACCGTTCTGAAACACCGATTCTGATCATGCATGGGCAGGAAGATACACGCGTGCATCCGGGTCAGTCACTGGAACTGCACAGGCATCTGAAAGTGAGAAAGCCTGAAGTTCCTCTTCGTCTTGTATTTTATCCGGGTGAAGGCCATGGAAATGCACGGGCCAGCTCACGATATGAGTACAATCTGCGCATGCTGCGATGGTTTGATACATACCTGATGACCGGCAACAGAACAGCGGATGTACCCCACTGGGATGTGCCCGTTGAGAAATAACTTTGCGGCCATTGTGGTTAAATCCTTCCCGGGGCACAGATCCAGGGGTGAAACCGCTAAGAGCGCAGTGAAACGCCAAGGGGGTTTAGTCTTTGCGCACCTTGGCGGCCATTGCGGTTAAATCCTTACCGGGACATAGATCCAGGGATTAAACCGCTAAGGGCGCAGCGAAGCGCCAAGGGGTCCTTTGGAATACTTTCAGATTAAGATCAGAATACCGTTTTTTAGCTGAAAGGTGACATTGGGAATATCGATCACCGGGTCGGCATCATACGCAAGTGTAAAATTAAATGTGAAAACCAGGTTTGCTGACATCCTGAAATTCAAACTGTTTTCGGAAATGACCCTCGGTGTAAAAAACCGGTCGGGCCGGGCCTGGTAGTAGCCTATCATCAGCAAGTTAACCTCGTCTGTTAAATTGCCACGCATCACAATATTGGACGTGCTTTTAACAAATGAATTACTCACTTCCTGCTGTTCCGGTGTATTCCAGTTTTCATGCTCAAACATTATCCCGGAATTGATATGGCCACTAATACCAGGTCTTTTCAAAAATGTATAACGCATTCCGCCGCCGCCAACAGCCCGGTCCTGAAGCCCCAGGTTTTGATTGTACTGATACTGGACAAACAGTTCAGGCGACCATTTATCCCTGCTGAAAAAAGTGCCTCTCAGGTGAAAAAACCCTTTGCTGACCACATCTTCTGAATCAACACTTACAAAATCGATGCTGTTCAGCAAGAGGTACGTATGACGCCGTGAGAAGTAGGCGGCGTTCGCCTCATTACCCAGGTTGAGAACGGTCTCGCGATTCTTATCAAGTGATACATCAAATTTAACCTCACCGGCCCATGTCCGGGCTGAATCAACATCCGAGCGGACACTTTCCACATTCAGAACCTGAGCAATTACCGAAGCCGGTATACTTAAGGCCCCAATTATAAGCAGTAACAGAAACTGATGATTCAGCCGGTTGATAAAAAGCCTGGTGAAAATTATAAGCTTACGTTTCATTTTTCTTCAAGCTCATAGTAACGGCCGTCAAAATAGATAATAGCAGGATCTTGCTTAAACTGGTCAGATTCTACAATTTCACCAATTACGAGAGAATGGTCACCCGCCTCCACAATAGAATGACTTTTACAAATTAAAACTGCACTAACATCCTTAATCAAAGGTACGCCAAGTGAATGCATCTCATGTTTAACATCTTCAAATTGCTGCTTATCTGTCAAATCAGGAATAGCAAACCGGTTGCACAAATTCTCTTGTCCCGCATCCGGAATATGCACCGCAAAATGGCCGGTATTTATGATAAGCTCGTGCATCTGGGATTCACGGCCTACGTTAAATGAGATTAGCGGCGGATCGAGAGATAAACTTGTAAAAGAACCGATGGTGATTCCCCTTTTGGAGTCAGCAAATGCTGCAGTGACGATAGTAACAGGATAGGGAATGCGCCTCATAATATTTTTTAGCGCAGTAGCCTGCAATGGTTCTTTCTTCATAAGATTTTCTGCTTTCTTTTAAATCGTTTCAATTCGTGTTGTGAATGAGGTTCAAACAGTATTTCCCCTGAATTAATTTCAAAAAAGACTAAAAGAGAGAAGGCTGATCACTGCCTGGCCCGGATGATTTTTTAACTTCTTCCGAAGAAGGCGGGAAATGATACATAGACAACATCTCAGGCGAAAAACGTTTGCTGTAAAGCCGGCGGGCTATGCCCTGAAGAGCCTGTTCGCCCTGTGGCGTTATCATCAGAAATCCCTGGTCATTTTCATGGATAAACCCAAAATGCTTGAGATCATTGATAATTAAATAAGCCATCTTCGGCAAAAGATCTATGTTATTCTCCACATGTTCGCGATGCGGCGGCTCATCCTCAGATACAAGAACCAGACCCAGTATGTCAAACTCAGTTTCTGTGAGAGGGTAACCCTTTGAGTGTTTTGTCAGAAGTGAATCCCAGGCCGGCTGGCTGTAGTACAAACCAAACCACCATTTTGCCTCTTTTAAAAGTTCACCTGTCAGGGTACAGGCTATGTATTTACCGGGATCAGCTTTCCTTGGCTCCCCGCGTCCCCGGTACATACTCACCATCGTAGCAAGATCAAGTTCCTGAAGGTTCGGAGGATACTTTAGAATATGATCTGATTTTTTTTCCATCGCACTGCCACTCCACTAAGCTAATATTTCATTCCGTACAACAGCTGTCCATATTATATGTTACGCAGACAGCAGAATCAACAGAGTAAACCTATTTTTTGCCTTTTTCACTGATGATCGTAACAGCTTCATCGAGCGTTACCTTTTCGGGATCTACTTCTTTGGGAAGAGATACATTCTTTTTTCCGTACTTCAGGTAGGGTCCGTAACGACCATCCATAACTTTTATAGGATTTCCGTTTTCAGGGTGGGATCCCAGGTCCTTGATTTCAGAACTTCCCCTCGACTTCCCTTTCTCATTCAGGAGCTCAATAGCGCGGTCCAGCTCTATTTCAAGAACATGATCGGTTCGTTTCAGTGATTTAAACTTGCCGTCGTGCAAAACAAACGGACCATATCGACCAACACCGGCCTTCACCTCCTTCCCGGTTTCGGGATGTTTACCCAGTGTTCTCGGAAGACTCAGCAGTTTAAGGGCCGTCTCCAGGTCTACATCCTCCGGTTTCATTCCTTTCAGAAGTGATGTTCTTTTTGGTTTTTTATCAGATTCATCTGCTTCTCCAAGCTGAACATACGGACCAAAACGTCCCGTCAGAACATATACAGGCTTGCCTGTTTCAGGATCTTTGCCCAGGGCTTTCGGACCTTCTTTCTCAGCTTTCAGCAATTCTTTCAATTTATCAATGGTGATATCACCGGGAGCAAGGTCAACCGGAAGGGATGTCGTGATCTCATCATTGCCGCTCTTCATTTTTACGTAAGGGCCGAATTTCCCTACGTGAATCTGCATGCCGTTCAAACCTTCAATGGGCAAATCGAGCTCCCTTGCTTCCTGGGCGTTGATTTTATCCTCCTGCCTGTCAACCTTACTTCTCAATCCATTTTCGCCTTTGTAATAGTTTTCAAGATATTTTTGAGGATCGTGTTTACCGGCTGCAATCTCATCCAGCTTTGCCTCCAGTTCCGAGGTGAAATCACTGTCTATCAGGTCGGGAAAATGATTTTCCAGGAGTTCAGTTACCGCAAATGCCGTAAACGTCGGCACCAGGGTTTTCCCCTCACTTTTTACATAACCCCGGTCCTGTATGGTACTGATAATACTTGCATAGGTACTCGGACGTCCAATGCCCCGTTTTTCGAGTTCTTTCACCAGTGTTGCTTCCGTGTAGCGCGCCGGCGGTTTGGTTTCATGTGATATCGCTTCTAACTCTTTCAGATCCGTAGCTTCATTCTCTTTCAATTCGGGCAGAAATATCTCCTGGTTTTCCAGTGCTGCCTCGGGATCATCACTACCCTCGACATATGCACGGAAAAAACCGGGGAATAAAATCTTTTTACCGCTGGTTTTAAAATCTGCAGAAGTATCATCTTTTTCAGCAGTGATCACCACATTGGTAAATTCCAGCTCTGCTTCAGACATCTGTGTAGCAATGGTCCGTTTCCAGATTAAATCATACAACTTAAACTGCCGTCCGCTAAGACCTGACTTCTCGGGAAGTTTAAAGCTCGAGCCGGATGGCCGGATCGCCTCGTGAGCTTCCTGGGCGCCCTTCCCTTTTTTGGAATAATTCCGGACCCGTTCAAACAGGTAATCTTTGCCATAAATCTCCTCAACAGCATTTCTTGCAGCATTGATTGCCTGTCCCGACAGGTTAGTGGAGTCTGTTCTCATGTATGTGATATAACCGTTCTCATACAGCTTTTGCGCTACCGACATTGTATCACGTGCAGAGAATCCGAATTTACGGTTTGCCTCCTGCTGAAGCGTTGATGTGATAAAAGGAGCCGAGGGATTTCTTTTCTGCCTGTTTTTCTCAACTTTTGAAACATACCAATTCGCTTTTCCGAGCTTGCTGCTGAGTGTTTCGGCATCTTTTTTATCAAGAAGTACTACAGATTCCGGTTTTTTCAGCTTGCCGGTATTTTCGTTAAAATCTTTACCGCTTGCAAGTCTTTTGCCGTTGATATGAGAAAGATCTGCCTCAAAAACCTGTTTTGCGCCGGTTTTGGAAAGCTTAGCCTTCAGGTCAAAATAGCTCCCGCTTCTGAAACGCATTCGTTCCCGCTCCCTGTCTACCAGAAAACGAACGGCAACCGACTGTACCCGTCCGGCAGATAAGCCCGGTGCAATTTTTTTCCATAAAAGCGGCGAAATTGTATACCCGGCCAGTCGGTCGAGTATTCTTCTTGTCTCCTGTGCCTGCACCAGGTTTGTATCAATATCACGGAAATTATCGAGTGCCTGGGTAATTGCCTCTTTGGTGATTTCGTGAAACACCATTCTCTTCACAGGAACTTTCGGTTTCAATAGCTGCGTGAGATGCCAGGATATTGCTTCCCCTTCACGATCTTCATCTGTAGCCAGGATCAGTTCATCCGAATCTTTCAGCAGCTTCTTCAGTTTGGTAACAATTTTCTTTTTACCGGAAGGGACTACGTAGATCGGTTCAAAGTTATCCTCCACGTTGATTCCAAGATTCGACCACGACTCCTTTTTATACTTCGCAGGTATCTCTTTAGCGGAAGATGGTAAATCCCTTACATGGCCCATCGATGAATCAACGACATACTCCTTCGGAAGATACTTCTTGATCGTTTTGGTTTTTGTCGGTGACTCAACGATTACTAATGATTTCATGATATTAATTCTATTCTAAATTGATTCAACGAGCTCTTTCAACTCGTTAGCGTGTGCTTTCGTATCTATTTTCTCTATCACTTCCAGAACTGTTCCGTCAATATCAATAACAAATGCTGATCTCGACGGAGCATCAAATGTTTTTCCGTACATCTTCTTCTCGACGACAGAGTCTGTTGCTTTTGCAAATTTAAAATCCGGATCTGACGCCAGTATATAATTTATGCCCAGTTTTTTTGAATAGTTTTTGTGCGAACCGCAGCTGTCTTTACTGAGGCCTATTAAATTGAAGCCTTTGTCATCGAACCAACCGGCATTTTCGGCAAGACTCTGATTTTGGCGGTCACAGCCGGATGTATTGTTCCGCATGTAGACAGAAACAATAGTGGGACGGTTTAACAGTTCTGAGAATGTTACTTCTTTCTCATCGCCATCCGTCACAATATCCAGTGAAAAATTTGTATCTATTTTATTTCCTTTTGCAATCATATTATTTATATCAGGTTATTGTTCAGACAGAATAACCTGAACCAACCCTCTCTTCGTTTCGAATCCAAACTAAAAGTTTTTTTCAGATTTATATAATACACAATCTTCTTGAAACGGAACAAATCCGGATGCAACTATTTTTCCGGAATCAAAAATCGCCTTGAGGAGAGCGCAAGAAAACCAGTTTTAAAATTGTTACATTTTGCACATTTCAGGACGCTTCAGCAACATATTTGTTACAGCTGACAGCACAATGGCATGGTGTACTGTACCATTTCTGATCAGGCTTAAAAAATCCTTCAGATTCATGGTATGAACATCAATATCTTCGGTACCCTCCGTTTGCTGATCTTCTGTTTTCTTGCAGTTTTCAACGAGATAAAGATGGGTAAAATTGGTAAGAAAAGCAGGATTTGAGCTTGATTTTCCAATCAGTTCCCAGGAATCAGACGTAAAACCGGTCTCTTCAGCCAGCTCTCTTTTTGCAGCTTCAATCGGTTTTTCACCCGGATCCACCATTCCTCCCGGTATCTCAAGAGTAACTTCATCAATTCCGTGCCGGTACTGCTCCACAAGCACTATTTCTCTGTCGGGTGTGAGCGCAATGATGTTAATCCATTCGGGGGCATCCAAAACATAGAAGTCGGATGGCTGATTCTTGCCCGCCGGTTTTACCTCTCTTTCGTGAAGATTGAAAATCGGAGTTTCAAATACTTTTGTATCTTTGATGATCTGCCAGTCAGGTTTTGAAAAATGAAATATTGAATTACTCATAGCTTATATTTTAAGATGGATAAACGATTTGAATTTAAGAAGGATGAAACTGTAACCGGTTCGCAATTAACAAAAGTTATTGAAAAAGCATGCGATATCATGGAGACAATTTACAGTGAAGGGGATTATCCAAAACTATTGGTTAAACGAACCTGGTCGAAACACAATCCTATCATCACCGGCGAAATTGCTTTTCCGCATGCATACCGCTGGTATCTCACAAGAGAGCTCTACAAACTGGCCGAAAAAGGCGCCGAAATAAAGGTTTTCCCTTCCCGGCCAAAGGTAGAAATGACTGATCCTCTTATTTTTGAAAATGCGGATGAAGATGAATGGGATATCACCAAAAAGAAACTCTTTCTTTTCAGCCCTGAAAGAATTGACTTGTCACTGAATCGCCTTGAGCACTACACGGGTACGGATGCTAAAAATTTCCAGCGCAATATCCTCTTCACCAATTACGACATGCACGTTGACGTGTTTAAGAAATTTTTTCCGGATTGCCTGGCTCCTGAAAATAAAGTTCAGATGCCCGCTTACCATCATGTGCTGCCTGATAACAAAGGATACAGCCTTGTAAATATTGGTGTGGGTCCGTCGAATGCCAAAACGATCTCCGATCATGTTGCTGTTCTGCGGCCGGATGCCGTTATCATGGTGGGACATTGCGGCGGGCTCAGAAATCACCAGGATATTGGTGATTTCGTCCTGGCCACAGGCTTTATGCGCGAAGATGGCGTACTGGATGAAATTTTGCCGCTCAATATTCCCATTACCCCGAATCACCTCCTGAACGTATACCTGAAGGAAGTGCTTGATAAATATGAGAGAAACTATCGCCTTGGCACGGTTTATACCACTGCAAACCGCAACTGGGAATTTATCAAACGGCGCACAGTTGAACAGATTCACATGAGCCGCAGCATTGCCATCGACATGGAATCGGCAACCGTTGCCACAAATGGGTATCGATACCGCATACCTTTTGCTACTCTGCTCTGTGTGAGTGACAAGCCCTTACACGGTAAACCAAAACTGAGCGGCGAGGCACAGACTTTCTACGAAAATTCGAAGGAGCTTCACCTGAAAATGGTAATTGAGGCTCTTAAAATGAGTAAAAAAGCCTATCCGGATGGCCTTCCCAATGCCAGTATCCGTGCTATTAATGAACCCTTGATGGGCGGACCTGAATAAAACGTCTTTTTACAAAACTGCGAGCGTTCTCTGATTTAGTTTGAAGAGATCTTCAAGCATAATCAATTCATCACTGGGCACTTCATATATCCCAAACCGGCACTTGAATTTTATTTAGACTATGTTTAAATAGAAGTCATAATTATTTAGACGGATTCTAAATAATTATGACTGGGAGTTTTGTTTAAAATTGCCGGTGAAAAAACTAAACCTGCCAGGGTCATGACCAGTAAGGCGACTGCTAAATTCTATAATTTGTTGACCGTCAATGAATAACAAATATGTAAATCGTTCTAAGATTTCTGAAGCGAAATTCAGAAAACTGGTAAAGCTTTTCAGTCTCGATTTAACAGCAAAACAGATTTCAGAGCTAACGGATTTAAACAGGAATACAGTTAACCGATACCTGTCCGGCATCAGGGTGCGGGTGGCAGAACATTGTAATAAAATCGATCCGCACAGTTCAACAAACAACAGCCTGATCGAACAAAAAATTAAAGATCACACGGTTATTGGATTGTCAGAGAATCTCCAAAAGATCTTTATTTCTATTCCTGACCAATCCCTTATTTCCAAAATAAAAGAGATTCAAGAGTCTGAAAACAATCATTTTAATAGATTAAACCCTGATAAAGTTTTTTATGATGTTTTTTTTGATATTGAAAGTGAATGGTATTTTTCACTGAAGAAATTTAAAAATGAGTCTGATCACTCTTTTAGAAAAAAATACAACCGGATTGACGGGTTTATTGGTTTTTTAAAAAACAGGGTTACAAAATTCAGGGGAATGCGCAAATCCACACTCTATTTACACCTTAAAGAGACTGAATTCCGGTATAACTATAAGGACACTGATCTCTACTACCTGTTATTGAAAATTTTGAGAAACAATCCGCTGTTCTAATCATGAGCTTCTCAGAAAAAAAACGTGAGATGATTCCATCATGACTATTTGATATTTCCGTGCCCGGGGTTAATAAGCCGCCGTCCGGGTATCAGCCGCACAAAGCGGGTTAAATAATTCTTCTTTGCCTGTAAAAAATATATTCCAAAACAGGGTTATCAAAAACATTTAAAAACCTATTAATAATTATTGTTTTTGAATGATTCAGGGCAAGTTTTATAAAATTACAAAAGTCAAACCCCGAACAGGGGTTTCTTTTTGGTCAAGATTATTAACTTTGCTACGGATATAACGAACTCTCGAGTGTTTTAAATCGCAATCCGGGGGATCACATGAAATGTTTTGGACAGATGTGATTACGAAACTTCCTGAAGATATTGGTTATCATACAATGAATTGAACTTCCGGTGGTTATATTATCACCTAATAACAATCGTCTTTTATGCTTTTAAATCCCGATATACTTACACAACTTGCACCGCTTGAATTGAAAGCCCGTACCATTGTTGAGGGTTTTATCTCCGGTCTGCACAGAAGTCCGTATCATGGTTTCAGCGTCGAGTTTGCGGAACACCGCCCCTATAATCCCGGAGATGATTTTAAACATATTGACTGGAAAGTCTACGGAAAGCGTGAACGTTTTTATGTAAAGCAGTATGAAGCTGAAACAAACCTGCGCGCCTATGTTGTTCTGGATACAAGCACATCCATGAATTTTAAATATTTTGCGGAGTGGACAAAACTGCGATATTCTATCCTTTATGCATCTGCGCTGATGTATATGATGAACAAACAGCGCGATGCCACCGGATTGATTCTGTTCGATAAAGAAATACGTGATTTTTATCCTGCTAAGTCATCTTACAGCCACCTCAGAATGCTATTTGGCCAACTGGAAAATCTCCTGAAAAGCAGTGAGGCGCAACCAGATGAGAGACGTGTTTCTGCCTCGGCCGATGCCATTCACCATTTAGCAGAAAATCTGAAAAGCAGAAGCCTGGTTGTTATCATAACTGATCTTTTTGAAAATGTATCAGGACATGATCAGCTCATATCCGCCCTGAAGCATCTTCGTCACAGAAAACATGAAGTACTGCTATTCAATATGCTGGAACATAAAAGTGAACGAGAGCTTGATTTTCCCGATGGGAAATTTCTTTTTGAAGACATGGAAACCGGCAGTGAAATTGAAGTAGTGCCTGCCCAGGTCCGGGAAGATTATAAAAACAAGATTGAAGAGTATACCAAAGAGTTTAAAATAGCCTGCAGCAACGCACAAGTTGATTTCGTTGAAATTGATACCCAAAGTCCGTTCGACCTGGCTCTGCTTGCTTATCTCAACAAACGCAAAAAACTTGGCTGACCTGTCTGCCAATCAACAGAGTTGCTTACGTCACTTTGGCCCGCAGAAGTATCTTGTTCAGGAGACCCGGGAAAAACCGTTTTAAATAGATCGTTATAATTTCGAAGCCCCCGATGTAGATTTCGTCTTTCCCCTTTGAAATTTTCGGGAGTAGTTTGTTGGCAAACTCCTGGGGAGAGAGCGCTTTTTTGTGGGCATCTCCCATAACATTCAGCTTCTCGCCTTCTGCCGTTAGTGCATTGCGTGTCACATTTGTTCTTACATAACCCGGGCACACCATTGTCACATCAAGATTGTGCTCGTGCACCTCCTGGCGCAGGCAATCGAACCAGCCGTGCAAAGCATGTTTTGATGCTGCATAGGCCGACCGGTACTTTGTTCCTATTTTACCCATAACACTGCTTATTACTACAATATGACCGCTCTTATTTTCAATCATTTGCGGAAGGAGAGCTTTTGTGAGGGCAACAGTCCCGAAAAAATTTACCTCCATGATTTGCCTGATTGTATCCATGGTAAGGTCAACTGCGTAGGCGCGCTGACTTATGCCGCCGTTATTTATCAAAACGTCAATTTTCCCAAACATATTCACAGCCATTTCTGTCTTTTCATTCATGGCTTCGGTATCGGTAAGATCAAGAGGTAAAATTTTAATATCTTCAGCACTGCCCGGACAATTTTCACGAACTCTTTCTAATTCATTAACCCGGCGGGCAGATAAAATGAGTTTTACACCTTTTTCTGAGTATGCATACGCAAGAGCTTCACCTATTCCCGACGATGCACCCGTGATCCAGACAATCTGTTTTTGTAGAGACATAATAATAAGGTAGATTTAAGATGTTTTGATCCGGTTCATTATTTGAATCTTTTTAAAGTATTTATAATAATCCGGGCTATTGATTTATATTTAGTTCCGAAGATACTTTTTTCGTGTGATAAAATTGAACATTATTCAAAATTCAACAGGCACTGAAAAAATAATTCACCCGTTTTAAATCTGACTTTTACTTAAACTGACAAATAAAATCTGTGAAACGAAACCATACCATTCTCCTTGTTGAAGATGAGCAGGAATCTGCTGATATGCTTGCCAATTTCCTGGAAATGAATAATTTCCGGGTATTAAAGGCATACGACGGAAAAGAAGCTTTAACTATTATTCAAAATCATGCCAGCGATATACACATTGCTGTACTCGACATTATGGTTCCCTATGTTGACGGAAAGGAGATATGTAAAAAAATACGCGAACATCCTGTCCTGAAAGATATTCCGGTTATATTTTTAACCGCCAAAGACCAGGAAAAAGATGAAATTGAAGGCCTTGAGCTGGGAGCAGATGACTATATTTCGAAACCGGCAAGCCTCAATCTTGTAAAGGCTCATGTTGAAACTCTTCTTCGCCGGCAAGACCCTCAAAAAAGTAACTGGCTTCAATACGGCGACCTCTACCTTGATGTAGATGGAAAAGAGCTCTATCACAAAGATCGCCGTATTGAACTCACATCTACCGAGTTTACACTGATTAAACTCTTCTTTCAAAACCCAAAACATGTATACAGCCGCCAGAACATCCTGGAAAAAATTGGTGATGACGATAAATTCGTTTTTGACAGGACGGTTGATGTGCACATTAAAAACCTGCGACTGAAATTGGGGGAGGCATCTGATATTATTAAAACCTATCGCGGTTTGGGTTATGGATTGAACCGTGAAATTGTAACTGCATGAGTATTCGCTCAAAACTGGCGTGGACGTTTATCCTGCTGCTGATCTTTGGAATCACGGCAATCAGCAGTTACTCTATTCTTTTCATCAGAAATTTTTTAATTGATGAAGGCGAACAAAATTTATACAACGATACACGGTGGCTCGCCATCACCATAGAAAGCCTCCGCTACAATGATCTCTTTGAAACAAATCTGAATGAAGCCGCCCTTACATCCGGTTACCGGATTGCCGTTTATGATACAGATGGTGTACTCTTTGCTACTGTTCCCTATAACGAACAGGTTGAAGCTCCCGGTTATTTATCCAATTCAATTCAGATGTCATTAACAGGCTCCGATTCCGTTCTGGTTGAAAATAATCCTGATTCCGAAAAAATCGTTGCCTACTCCAGCCTCAGCAATGATCTCAACCCGGCTGAATATCTGCAGGTAAGCCAGTTAAAAGAGACATTATATGAACCGATAAAAACAATTCGCTGGATTATTTATACCGGGATGTTTATCTCGATCGGGCTGGTTATCCTGGTAAGCATCTGGTTTGCAAGATATTTAACGAGACCAATTCTGCAGCTTGAACAAACAGCCGGTGATATTGCTGACGGTGACATTTCTAAAACACTGAACCTGGACCGGAATGATGAATTTGGAAAACTGGCCACCTCGCTGAACAGAATGGCGTCCAGGCTTCAGGAAGACAACAGACGACTTCAGAAAATCTATGAAAAACAGGGACAGTTTTTTGCTGATATCACCCATGAACTCAGGAATCCCCTGCATACGATTGCAGGTTCACTCGAAATGCTTCAGCTGAAAAATATCGACGAAAAACAGAAGCAACACTATCTTCAAACTGCTATTCGTCAGACAGAACGTATTAACCGGCTCTTCAGGGACCTGGTTACTCTTCAGAGATACGATTCTGATGAGTTCTTTATTCAATTAAAAAGATGCGATCTGTCGCAGGTAATTGAGCAGATTCACGAACTCTTATCCCCGGCAGCAAAAGAAAAAAATCTTGACTTCGAAACCGATACAGATCCTGTGTGGGTTGAAGCTGATCCCGGTAAAATTGAACAGGTGATAGAGAATCTTGTCTCAAATGCTATCAAATATACCGTAAGCGGTAAAATTGAAATCCGGACATCCAAAACCCGGGATGAGGTTACCGTTGAAATTATCGATACCGGAATTGGTATTTCAAAAGAGCACCTCGACAGGTTATTTGACCGGTTTTACAGAACCGACAAGGCCCGTTCAAGAGATAAGGGCGGTACCGGTCTGGGTCTTTCTGTTGTAAAAAGCATACTGGACGCACACGGTTCAGATATTCATGTGGAAAGCAAACCGGGCAGCGGCACCCGCTTTTGGTTCACTCTTCCCAGGGCAAAAGAGAAGTAGAATCATACCACATATAAGATGCAGAACGAGTTCTTCGTGTTGCTTGGTGCCCTCGTGTCCTCGTGGCAAAAACCGGTAATTTCTTGCAACGAATTCGTCAGCTGACAGATCAATAGTTCGATCAGTAAACTTTAACTGGTAAGTCATCCATAAATTAAGCGCATCATTTTAGACAACTTTGTTAATTGAATGCTTTATCAAAAAGATAGCCTCTGACGCGGGCGGCCAAAAATTTTCTCTTTCAACAGATACCAGCACTTTTTATAGTCAGATTTTTCCCTTTCAAATCTGCCTTTCTATTCAAAAGGTTCAAAAAATCTGAATGCATATGCACCGGCCCAGCCGGCAATGAGCGGACTCAAAATATAGATCGGCAAGTGTATGTAAGAATCGCCTCCGAGCAGGATTTCAAATGTAGAAAACCCCAGCGACATTGCAGGGTTGCTTCCAATGCCGCTAAGAGGGGACGTTATAGCGATGATAGTATAAAAAGTGAACCCGATCACAATCCCGTATACCTGATTTTTGCGGAATCTCTCGGTATTAAACAGAATCAGGTAGGCCATCACAAGAATGAATGTGAAGAGAAATTGTATAACTGCAAATTGCAGAGGTGTTATGGAGTCGGAGGGAACGGGCATGAATGCGGCACCGCTCAGATAGAGAACAAGTTCTGACCCGGCAAAGGCTCCCATGACCTGGCCGGCAACAAAAACAAGAGCTTCTCGTGTTGACATTATGCCGTCAGACCAAAACGACAAAGTTATTGCCGGGTTGAAGTGAGCTCCTGAACAATTACCCCAAATATAGACAAGAGCGGTTAGTAAGATTCCGATAGCCAGCGGATTTGAAGTTAAACCTACCGAAAGAACTATAAAGAACGTTCCGATAAATTCCGCCGCATATTTTTTTATCATGTAATGACTTTTTTATACGGTATCTAATCTACTTTCAGATATACCTATGACGCAAGTCAATATATTGATTTATTCAGGAATAATTGTGAATTCCTGTTAAAAATCCTTTTGTTAATCAATATTTTATTTGGAACAGCTGTTTACGGTGCGCTGCTCTTCACGAACTCTTCACAAAAAAACAGTTATTTTGCACGTTGAATGCATGTCACTAAATTTATTCGTCACTTATGCGATTGGGAATTATTCTTATGAATTTGGGTGGACCCACCCATGAGGAAAATGTACGTGATTTCTTGTATAATCTTTTTAAAGATGAAGATATCATCAAGCTGGGCGGCGGCATCACTCAAAATACGTTCGCCACAATCATTTCAAAGTTCAGGGCGCCAAATGTAGCAGAAGATTACAAAGAAATTAACGGTTGTCCGAACGGCTGTACAGGCAACAAACACTGCCTGAACAGAAAAAACAAAATTGTTTCAGACTGCTGCTCCCCGATAAACGGTCTGACCGAATCACAGCGCCGGGGTGTTGAAAAATACCTCAGGAAGTCTTTGCCGGACCTGGATACGAAAGTTTATACATGCATGAGATACTGGATCCCGTTTGCGGATACCATAATGGATGAAATGGAAGCAGATGAAATTACACATGCCGTTTTCGTACCACTCTATCCACAATTTTCATGGACCACTACCGGCAGCAGTTTCCGCGACTGGGAGAGTAAACGCCTTGAACGATACGGCAAAAAGACCCCCTGGAAAGAGTTCCATGTGAAAAACTACCACCTGAATGAGTCGTACCTGCAGGCAGTAAATGAACGCATCGATGAGGCCCTCGAAGAGATGGATGAGGATACCCGCAAAAAAACACATTTTATTTTTAGCGCACACGGCACTCCCCTTCTTGAAGTGCGAAGCGGAGATCCTTATACTACAGAGATAAAGGAGACTATGGAAGCAGTTATGGAACGCAGGGATTCCGACAATTCTTACTGGCTCAGTTTTCAATCAAGGGTGGGGCCGCAAAAATGGACTCAGCCTAATACGGTTGATCTTGTTGAGCGTCACCTGCAATACGGTATAAAAAATCTGCTGATGATTCCCATCGCATTTGTAACAGATCACATCGAAACTCTTTATGAGCTTAGCGTTGAACTTCCGGAAGAGATGGAAGAAAAAAATCTTGAGTTCGAAAATATTAAAGTCATGGAAGGGCTAAATGACCATCCGCTATACATCAAGGCTCTTGCCGAGGAGGCCCTGAAAAAAGTAAAACACGAAATTCCGGACTATGCAGAAGTGGCATCAGAATTACAAACAGTGAAAGAAGCAGCACAATAAGTAATGAATCAACCGAAAATAGATCAGTTTACGGTTATCGGTATCAACCACTGGGAGGCTCCTGTTGAAGTGCGTGAGCGCTTCAGCCTCAGCAATGCCAATAAAAAATTGTTGTTAGACGGTTCCCGCCGCGAAGGCATTGAAAGCCTGTTTGTTGTCTCCACCTGCAATCGAACCGAAATAATTGCCGAAAATACATCCACCGAAGAACTGATTCGGCTACTTACCACCTACTCTGACGGCACCCTGGATGAATTTCACAGGTACGGATTTGAATTAGATGGATTGCATGCGGTTCAGCATATTTTTAAAGTTGCCACCGGTCTTGATTCTCAAATACTGGGTGATCTCCAGATTATCAAACAGGTAAAAGAGGGATATGAGCTTTCAACATCAGAAAATTTGGTTTCCGGTGAGATGCACCGGCTGATGCAGCACATATTCAGAGCCCATAAACGCTCCAGGAATGAAACCTCGCTGGGCCACGGAGCAGCTACCGTAGCATATGCTGCCGTACGTTTTGCTTTGAAAACGTTTGATAATCTTCAGAATAAAAATATTCTGCTGGTCGGTACAGGAAAAATCGGGAAGGTTACCTGTAAAAACCTCGTGAATCTTGGCGCAAGTAAACTGACACTGATAAACAGAACCCGAGACAGGGCTGAATTCGTAGCCAGCAAATTTAGCGTGGAAGTGGCTGATATGAACCGGCTGCCTGAACAAATTAAAGACGCCGACCTTATTATTGTAGCTACGGGAGCAAGCGACCCGATCATTACAATGGAGCATATGACTCCTTCTCTGCGAGATAAGAAGTATAAGATTATGCTCGATCTTTCCGTTCCGCGTAACATTGATCCGCAAGTAGGCCGGCTGCCATTCGTGGATGTGGCAAACATGGACATGCTCGGCGATGTAACTGATGAAGCGTATAGAAAACGGGAAGAGCAAATACCCCTGGTTAAAAAAATTATCGAACAGGAGCTCGACGACTACCGACTCTGGCTGAAACAGCAGCGGGTTGTGCCCACCATTAAAGCTTTAACACACAAATTTGAATCAATCCGCGATGATGAACTGGAATTCTTTAAGAATAAAATTTCTCAGACGGATATTGATAAAGTAGATAACCTCACCCGCCGGATTGTAAATAAAATTGCAGCCTACAGCATTGAACACCTGAGAGATCATTACGAATCGGATGAAGTGGCAGAAATGGTCAGCAGCATGTTTAAGCTCGAAATGGAACGAAGGGGAAAATGAAAAACCCGGTTCGTATTGGCACAAGAGACAGTGAACTGGCCACATGGCAGGCAGAATTCGTGAAAAAGTTACTTGAGCAGCAAAACATCTCTGCTGAACTCATTTATGTTAAATCCGAAGGTGATATCGATCAGACAACTCCTCTTACAGAGATGGGTGGTAAAGGCGTTTTTACCAAAGCTCTTGATGATGCTCTTCTTGAAAACCGGATTGACCTGGCCGTTCACTCCTTCAAAGATCTGCCGACCGAAAACCCGCTCCCACTTCAAGTCTCCGCGATTCTTGAACGGGAAGATCCGCGCGACACACTGGTAGCACCCGGCGGAACCTCTTTTTTGGATAATCCGGATATGGAGGCAGTAATTGCCACAAGCAGCAATCGCCGAAGGGCACAGTGGCTTCACCGCTATCCGAATCATAAAATTACCAATATCCGGGGCAATGTGAATACCCGGCTTAAAAAAGTACACGATAACAACTGGCAGGGCGCTATTTTTGCCGCGGCCGGACTGCTCAGAATCGGGCTTGAGCCCCATATCAGCCAGTATCTCGACTGGATGGTTCCTGCTCCTGCACAGGGAGCCATGGCAGTTATGATCCGGGATGATGATTCGGACATGTATAAAATAACAGCACCGCTGAATCACAGTGAAACAGCGATATGCACAGCGGCTGAACGAGAGGTTCTGAATGAAATGGAAGGCGGTTGCAGTGCGCCTTTGGGAGCTTTTGCCGAAATTCAAAACGGAAAAATTCATTTGTACGCCGTAGCCCTCACACTCGACGGCACCCTGCAGTATGATATTGAACTTACCGAACCGGTTTCCAAGGCTGCCGGTCTCGGCAGACACGCCGGCCGGGAACTCCTGGAAAAAGGCGCACGGGATATTATGTGAGTTATTAAGGCTTCTCAAAAATTTCCGATTCTGCGAAAGAAGAAAAAATATATAGCTCTCTTGGAGATCAAATTATCCTAAAGTTAATGTCATATAGCTTGGTAAGTATTTGTTTATTGAGGTCATTTTTTGAGCGCGTTAGCTCTCGATTTTCGAAAATTTAGTGAAAACTCCCAACCTTTATCAGTGGTTGGATGAAGCTTAAAAGTAGGGGGATTCCTCCACTCCGTCCCGACAGTGCTATATATTTTCCTAAGTGTATAATTTTTAATTGTCGGGACTGCGGTCGGAATGACAGATACGTTATTATTAGTGGGCGGCGTATCCAATCTTTTGCATTGCGCAACAAGTCGTTACGCCGCCGGACCGGGATGTTAAAACAGTCACGGCGCGGGGTAACCATTGTATAAACTGGATTCTAATGCGCCGCACACCACCTAAAATAAACACTGTCATCCCGACCGGCGTCCCGGCCTGTGAAATTAATCTGGAAAATGAGCTTAAACCGGGACAGAGTGGAGGGATCTTCTTCGTAATAGCAACCAATTTTACTTTTCCAGTTTACGAAAGTAAGGTATTAAACATCATCATTTTTTAAATTCTAACAGCTAACATCGATAACAAATACCAGATTACGTTTTTGAATACAGAGCCCTTACATACCGTACTCATAACACGACCGCTTAACGATGCCCAGAGTATATTTGCAGAGAAACTCGGATTACGACTCATAATACGAGAAGCAATTACCATTCGGTTTCCTGATGTAAAAGGCACCGTTGCCAAAACTGTTTCAGCCCATCCGAATTCACCCTGGATATTTACGAGTCAAAATGCAGTGGAAGCTGTCACAAGAGTACTGAGCTCAGACATTCAGTTGCCTCAGCCGCCGGAGGTTTTTGCGGTAGGCGGTAAAACAAAAGAGGCACTGCAAGAACATGGGATCCAGACAAAAGTGCCCCGGGAAGATCAAAATGCAGAAGGTCTCAGCCGCCTGATCCTGACCGAGTCGCACTCTGACACATTTATTTACTTCTGTGGCAACCGCACTCTCAGAACCATTCAGAAAGAGTTGAAAGAACAGGAACGCACCGTTATAGAGACAGAAGTTTACGAAACAGTTTTATTACCTGTTGAACTGCCCGGTGAGCCGGTCGAAGCCATTCTCTTCTACAGCCCCAGTGCCGTTGAGGCTTTTGCAAAAAGCGCTGGATTTTCCGGGAAATTGCCACATCTTTTTGCTATCGGACCTACAACCGCGAGAGCGCTCCAAAAGCGAACCCGGCAACATATATTTGTTTCTCCAAAGCCAGATACAGACATTTTTCTGAGATATGTGAGCCGGGTTTTAAAGAACAAAAGTTAAACAATTATTATTCAGATAATGGATTACAAATATCGGTAGAAGATTAAGAAGTATATTATGGAACAGAATTATTGCCAATTGAACATATATTTAAAACACAGACGACAGATACCGGTTTTACGCATCTCACACATCGGGTAGACCTGAATTCGACATTGGGACACCTGGAAAGATCATCAATAGTATGAAAATGATGTTTATTCATCTGCTCGATCTGAGCTTAAGGAAGCCCTGAAAGGGCTTTTGCAACAGCGCAGGGTGAAACCCTGCGGAATAATTGAACTATCAACAGAGACAGCCCCGCTTGCGGGGCACAAGCCGAATAAAAAACCAAGCCCATGCACAATAATTATCCCATCCAAAGGTGATAGTGAAGGAGAGAGCGTTTTGTATGGAATCAATATATGTCCAGTACCTGCAGAAGCAGAAGGCTTACGCCCGCGTTTGGGGCTACCTTTTTATATGGCATTCCATTAACGCGGGGCGATTGCCCCGCGCTGTTGCTGACGCCCTTTCAGGGCTGTTCTGGTTTTCTATACCGGAACACCCGAATTCTCAATTATAGGTCACCTAAAATATTGATTTTATGAATTGTTACTTTATTTGTTAAACAATTATTGAACTAAGGAAATAGACAACTGATACCGTTCAAGCACACTTCACACAGCGGGTGGTGTAAGGTATAATCTTCAGCCGCCCTAATGGGATTTCTCCTCCGCATTTCAGACATCTGCCCAATTCGTCCTTTTCGGCCCGTACTTCTGCACGTTCCAGCTTTTGAAGAATGCTCTTTTTTTCCCGCAGTGCCGATTCATTGATGGTTTTGTTGTTGATGGCGTCCATTCGCGACAACCTTCCGTAAGCGTTATCAGGGGAGACCGGTTTGGTCAGTTCCTGCAGCTCACTGATCTCTTCTTTTGTCTCTTTGATGCTTTCGTCAATCAATTTTTTAAGTTCTTTTCTTTCTTTCTTATTCATAGGTGACCAATATATTCACTTTTAATCTTTCAAAATACGTTTGTCGAGTTTATCAGTATCAGAAAATACAAATCGGTTCGACCAATTGATGGCAAGAAATACCGACAGGATTGTTCCTGAAAATATTGCAAGCATAATCATAATCTGGTACATGATGGCCGTCATAGGTGAACTGCCGCTTAAAATCTGTCCAGTCATCATTCCGGGCAGTGATACCAGTCCAATAGTTGCCATGGTGGCGATTGTCGGGTTAGCCGATCTTTTCAATGCCCGCTGATAAAAAGGATAGAGAGCCTCCTGTCGTGTAGCCCCCGCGGCAAGATAGAAATGATACCTCTCGCGGTTTTCTTTGAGGCTGTAGTAAAAATCATTGATCCCGATGACATTGCTTCGAAGACAGTTACCAAGAACCATCCCGGTTACAGGAATGGCGTATTGTGCCTGCAAAAACTGAGGAAGCCGGATTACCAGTTCAAGAAAAAAAAGATCGATCAATATAATCCCGAAAAAAGTTGCACCGAATATGGGTATAATAAGGGACCACGTCCGGTTCAGTTCGCTGCGGTCGATCGTAGCAAAATCAGCAACTACCACCATAACCATAATCCAGGCCAGGTTCACCCAGGCGTTGTCTAACTCAAAGAGATATTCAAGATAATAACCGACAAAAAGCAGCTGTACCGTCATTCTGAGGGTTGCAACAGCGAGCTTTTTATTCAGACCCGTTTTGTACCACCATAAAATGATTGCCGGCAAAATCAGGCTCAGAAAACCAATCCCCAGTTGCCACCAGCTCAATTGAATAATATCCATGAATTCCCTTTACCGGTTTTGATTTTGATATTTGGTTTCTATCTCAATAATTCTGTTGCAGTACTCAAGCCAGGCCGGATCATGAGATGTCGATATCACGGTGCGGTCATCCCTTTTCCGGAGAACTTCTTTCACCCTGCTAACAGATTCTTCATCCAAAGCTGAAGTCGGTTCATCCAGGAAAAGTATGGGACGGTCGAGCAGCAGACAAATGGTTAACCCGATCCGCTGACGCTGGCCGGTCGAAAGGTCCCGGAAGTTTTTTTCAAGAACAGAGGGCTCAAGACCAAGTTCATGCAGCATAGATTCGGCTTTGGATTTCTCAAACTGTTGTGAATTGTTGTTCCTGAATTCAAGTGGGAATTTTATGACATCCAGAACCCGGCCACTGCCCAGGTTTAAATCCTGAGGTAGCCATGCAGACTCCCTGCGCAACTGCTTTACGGTTTCTGCATTCATCGGTTCCTCCTTATACCGGATTTCCCCGCTGTCCGGCTGTTCAAATCCAAGTAACAGCTTCAGTATCGTTGTCTTTCCGGATCCGGATTCACCCTTAAATGCAATAACATCGCCACGCTCTATTTCAAGGCTGAAATTATCAAGAATAATCTCCTCTCCGTATTGAAACGAAACCCGGCGAAATAAAAATAACTCTGTATTCACAATATAAATATCATTGATTCGGAGGCATTAAACTATCGATCACCCAAGTATTTCGAATTCAGATCCTTCCACTCATCCGTTTGTATATAATCCAGCAGAATCTTATTCATCTCATCGCGATATTCACTGTTTGGTGGCAAGACGATACCGTAGTACTGGTCATTAAACGTATTAGGCAACACGCGGACCTTGTTGCGGAAATCCCGCTGTGCATAGAATTGGATAATCGGTGCATCATGCACAAATGCATCGATCTCATCGCGCTCTACCGCCTGCAGTCCCGCGTCAATGGTTTCGTAGGTTTCAGCTCCGATACCTTCACCACGGAGAAATGTAAGGGTGGCTGAGTTTTCAAGGACACCTACCCTCACGAGGGGCAAATCCTCTGGACCGCTTACGCGCGTTTCAAGCTGTGTCACTGTCAGGCTCGATGCAATGGAAGCCGTAAAAAAGGATACCACAATGATGGCAGTAAACATCCATACAAAACCAATCACGCGTCCCCAAAAAGTTCGGGGTGCTTTATCGCCGTAGCCAACGGTTGTCATGGTTACTGCGGCCCACCAAAATCCGCTGCCAATACCCTCGGAAGGAGTTCCGCCAAACTCTTCACTGTTCTCTTTTCGTTCAAAGAGCCATACAAAAAAGCCCCAAATAAATAGCAGACCCAGTAACAGAAAAACAACCCATAAAAAATCTTTTGAAAAGAGAGCTTTCACTGCTTCCAGAAGGCCGGCCGGTTTATAGGATGTTGCGATTCCAAGTCCTGTGATGATGTAAGGATGAGTGAAGTCTGTCACCTCTTCCCTCTCGGATGTTATGGTGAGGGCAGATGCCGAGGCAAAAAGATTACCATCCGACACCCCGTCAATCATTCCCTGAATACTCTCCTCCCGGAAGCTGTAGTCAAGATCCAGTTCAGCTGCAATATGTTCCCATAGCGAGATCGTAATGCCGCTGTAATTTCCGTTATCATCCTTCATCACAAACGGAGGAACAACCCGTGTGCCAATCACTCTTTCATCCTGTTCCGACTGAATTGAACTCACTGCTTTTGATGCATCAGGCAATGAAAAAATTATCATCAGCACCAGTAACACAAAACCGGATCCTTGTTTTATCATATCTCCTATATCATTTTTTAATGAATTAGACAGATCTCAAAATATATTAAATAACTGTTTTTCATAAAATTAAATCATCATTTCTATAAATTTGTGAATAATTCAGGTTATAAAAGCTATGATTGTTTTCTGAATACCGTTAAATCAGAAACCAAAAGTTTTTGTAAATTGATTTCACAAGTTGTCATGCTAACTTCCCATACAAATGAAATCCGTTATTTTATTATCAGCCACACTTTTATCTATGATGATATCCTGCAGTGAAAAACCTGTTCCGGGAGTTAAAACATCACCGGCTGAACTAAACCGGGTATCCTATATGAGCAGTGCTACGGGTGAAGAGAGAGATTACTTCTTGTATTTACCGGAAGGCTATCACAGTAACCCGGAAAAGAAGTGGCCGGTCATGTTGTTTCTTCACGGTAACGGGGAGAGGGGTGATGCCAAAAATGAACTTGACTATGTTCTGATTCACGGACCTCTCTATGAAGCCTGGATTCAGAAAAGAGATCTTCCTTTTATCATGATTGTACCACAGCTGCCGATGTATGGGATGGATGGGCAGGCGGATTACATCAGGAACCGGACGACCGATGATATTCCCAAACGCCTTGATGAAGGCGTGCCGCCGAGACCGGAGGAATTTCCAACTCCTCAGCCTATGAACGGATCGCATCTGAACAGCAATATTGATATACCTCCAGAAGGACCACCGATGGGATGGTTTATGCTTGAGGAAGATCTGATTTACATGATTGACAAAACCATTACGGATTACAATGCTGATCCGCAAAAAGTGTATCTTACCGGCATCAGCTACGGAGGCTTCGGCACCTGGTATATGGCGGGTACATACCCGGAAAAGTTTGCAGCGATCGCGCCGGTTGTAGGGTACGGCCATCCGGATTTAATGCAGCCGATTGCTGAGGCTGAGCTTCCGGTCTGGTGCTTTGCCGGCGGCAGAGATCCCGTTGTTCCCATTGAGTTTTTCTATCCCGGGCTGAACAGGCTGGAAGAGCTGGGCCACGATAAATTGCTCTTCACCAATCACGAAGATATGGGGCACGATGCATGGAGAAGAATTTATGCCGGGCGTGATATTTACGACTGGATGTTAATGCATAAGTTAACTCCATAAAAAGTATAGAGTTTTTTAAAAAACCTTTTTTATCACACTAATTTTATCCGATTTACAATACATAAACTATGAGCCAAATAATTACAAAAGCTGACGAGATTGATTTTTCAATAGATGACCTGCCGGTAATGCCGCAGCCCAATCGTGTTTTAATGGTTAAACCAACCTATTTCGATGTGGAGTATGTCATCAATCCGCATATGAAAGGATTCATCGGCGGGGTTGACAAAATGCAGGCTCAAAATGAATGGGAGCATCTGGCCGATGCTTTCAGAGAGTTTGGATATAAAGTGATTATAATTGATGGCCAGAGAAACCTGCCCGATATGGTTTTTTCAGCGAATCAAAGCCTGCCTTTTATTGATGAAGACGGCAGCCTGAAAGCTGTTATGGGTATTATGCAGAGTGACGAGCGAAAAGACGAAGTTCCACATATTGAAACGGCCCTTCAAGCGCTTGGCTACGAAACAGTTCATCTGGAAATAGACAGCGTGAGTGAATTTGAAGGCATGGGAGATGCCATCTGGCATTTTCAGCGAAAACTTTTATGGGGCGGATACGGTTTCCGCACATCATCAGAAGCATACCGGCAAATTTCAGGTCTTTTTGACATTCCTGTTGTTGCCCTTGAACTTACCGATGATTATTTCTACCACCTTGACACCTGCTTCTGTTCACTGAATGAGACCTCCGTATTGATCTATCCTCAGGCATTTACAGAAGAGGGACTTGAAATTATCCACAAACTCTATCCGACAGTAATTGAGGCCACTACATATGAAGCCAAAAGTCAATTTGCCGTGAATGCGGCATGTCCCGACGGACGAAACGTTTTAATTCAGCAGGGATGCACTGATATTAACAGAAAACTCCGCAATCACGGATTTAAAGTTCATGAATTCAGCACATATGAATTTATCAAAAGCGGGGGAAGTGTTTTTTGTATGAAATTAATGCTGTGGTGAGTTTGCCTTGATGATCATCCGGCAGTAAATTACAACTCAGAACCCGGAATAATTACTTTTTCATCAAAACCATGCGCAGAAAACTTCCATTTTTCTTCTGGATCACAGTTTCGATACTCGTTATCTATGGCCTGTCGGTACCCATCGGCCCGTTACCGGCCGCCGGCTCTTTTTTTAACCCGGTTCACGGGTTTTGGGCCAATGCAGAGACAAGAAACCTGGAAGGAGTCATTTCTCTTCCGGCAGACATGACCCAAAATCCGGTTGATGTCTTTTACGACGAAAGGGGCGTTCCTCATATTTTTGCTCAAAATGATGACGACCTCTACTTTGCACAGGGTTATGTAACCGCACGCGACAGGCTTTTTCAGCTGGAGTTACAGGTTCGCGCTTCCGGCGGCATGCTTTCCGAATGGCTGGGTGAAGGTATGGTCGATTATGATCTGAATCAGCGGCGAACGGGTATTCTCTACGGGGCCGGGCTGATGCTTGACAACCTGGAAGGAACTCACTCTGAAGAGATCATAAACGCGTACGGAGACGGAATAAATGCATACATAGAAAGCCTCAGGCCGGATCAATTTCCTCTGGAATTTAAACTTCTGGGTGTTGAGCCACGATCGTGGGAACCCATTCATTCTGCACTTCTTCTGAAATATATGACTGAAATGCTTGCCGGGCGGAATGATGATGTTACCACATCCAATACCATCGCTTATTTGGGAGAATCCTTTGTTGAAGAATATATTTCTAAACGCTCAAAATGGACGGAGCCGATCATACCGCCTGAACGTGAATGGGATTTTGATCAGCTGCAGTTGCCTGAAACTCCGGAGCCGTTCACCCCGCAAATTTCGAAACAGGTACAGCCTTACCCGCCCGATCCTGACAATGGAAGCAACAACTGGGCTGTTTCAGGTTCAAAAACCAAAAACGGGTCTCCACTGCTTGCAGGTGATCCCCATTTGAATATGTCACTTCCATCCATTTGGTATGAAATACAATTACATGCTCCCGGTGTAAATGTGTATGGTGTAAGTATTCCCGGCGCTCCGGGTGTGATAAAAGGGTTTAATGAATCTGTAGCCTGGTCAACAACCAATACAGGTGCAGACGTAATGGATGGTATGAAATCGAATTCAGGGATGATTCACGGAGTGAATATCTCCACGACGGCGAATGGCTGCCCGTTGAAAAAAGAGTTGAAACGATTCAATTAAAGTATGGCGAGCCTGTTACTGAAACCGTACTCTACACACATCACGGACCGGTTGCAAGCATCGCCGGTGAAGAGATGATCACTGATGGCAACATTGGACACGCCCTTAAATGGATTGCACACAAACCCTCGGATGAACCCAAAGCCTTTTACATGCTGAACAGGGCAAATAATTACGAAGAGGCAGCTGAGGCCCTGTCTCATTTTGAACAGCCTGCTCAAAATATTGTTGTTGCAGACAACAGTGGAAATATTGCCATGTTTATAGCCGGAAAACTGCCCTTGAAGTGGAACGGGCAGGGCATGACAGTCAGCGATGGCAGAAACCCGGCTTATGACTGGCAGGGCTGGATTCCAAATGATCAAAATCCGCATATTGTAAATCCGGAACGAGGGTTTGTCAGCTCTGCAAATCAAGAACTGACATCCGATGACTATCCCTACTATCTCGGTGAACGGTTTGCTTCTTTTGAGCGCGGAAAGAGAATCAACGATTTGCTGCGCGAGGGAAATGAATTTACCGTGAAAGATATGCAGCTTATGCAGCTCGATGATTTTAGCTATCGTGCAGAGGTTATTTTGCCTGCAATGCTCGATAATGTAAATACACGAATACTGCCCGAAAACAAACTTGAAATGCTTCAAATACTGAAAAATTGGGATTACACCAACAAAGGAAGCAGTGTGGCTCCAACAATTTTTAAGGCCTGGTTTGATTTGCTTTATGATGGAATATGGGATGATGAACTGGATGCCTCATACCCGCTCAGGCGACCAGCCGGTGAGCTGACAATTGAAATGCTTTTGGATAATCCCGGTGCCAAATGGATTGACAATATCAACACCGAAAAGATTGAAACAATATCTGACCTGGTAACCGCTTCTTTTGTACAAAGCACAACAGAACTGGAAGAGCGCTTCGGAGAGATTGGCGATACATGGCAGTGGGCGTACTATAATGAAACCGATCTGAATCACCTTGCACGTATTAACGGCCTTGGTGAACAAGACCTCTTTACTGATGGTGCACGTGAAGCTATCAACGCCATTCGCGGAAGCCATGGGCCATCCTGGAGGATGGTCGTTGAACTGGGGCCTGAAGTAAAGGGGTTCGGTGTCTACCCCGGGGGACAGTCGGGAAATCCGGGTTCTGCATCCTACACCCAATTTGTAAGTACCTGGAGAAACGGCGGTCAGTTTG
>Ga0209936_1000084_pt1 | contig 58698 bp, 45 predicted proteins | sample SalPonR1_A_D1_MG_FD_185694 | JGI IMG/M metagenome (GOLD analysis project Ga0209936, IMG submission 185694) | Salt pond soil microbial communities from South San Francisco under conditions of wetland restoration - Salt Pond MetaG R1_A_D1_MG... ...
GGCCAGAAACAGCATTAATTTAGCTACTTCTTCGTTGGTGGCATAGCGGCCAAGCGGAATGGATTGCTCGAAATTTGTTTTCGCGTTTTCAGCTTCTCCCGGAGCAAAACCTTCCTCCAAAGAGCGCATCATTCGGTTATCTACCGGTGATGGATTAATTGTGTTAACGCGTATTTTGTGAGGAGCTCCTTCCAATGCTGCTGATTTCATCATGCCAATAACCGCATGTTTGCTGGTTACATAAGGTAGTACATTAGGGGTTCCTGCAAGTCCGGCTACCGACGAAGTGATGACAATGCTCCCACCATTCTTCTTCATATGGGGGAAAACATGGCGTAAACCATAATAGGCCCCCTTTACATTAATATCAATAACCTTGTTAAATTCATCCAACGGATATTCATCCAACGGAATTACCTTCCCCTCAACACCTGCATTGTTGAAAAAAACATCAATGGTGCCAAATTTTTTAATGGTTTCATCCACGTATTTTTTGGTTTGTTGCTCATCGGAAACATCAGCAACTATATAAGCCGATTTATCTTTTCCAATATCATTAATGGTTTCTTTTAGCGCATCTTCGTTAATGTCGACAAGCATTACTTTAGCCCCTTCATTTACCAGCATTTTTGCAGCAGTAGCTCCTATACCACCAGAACCTCCGGTAATTAAAGCAATCTTATTTTCAAATTTTTTCATCATATATGGGTTTTAGTTTGTTCTATTTAAATATATAACAACGATATATTTTTATTGTTTAACCCAAATGCTTATTTATTAACGCTTTTTTTGAATTTTTTTCATTATTGTCCGGTAAAAAAATAAATAAAATAAAGGCTTCATATCCAGTGGTGTATTATGATTTCACTATTCCGCAGCATGTTTGTTATCTGCAAGGAATAGTCTGTGGTGCTTACCGCAGACTAACCTTAAGGGTTATAATTTGTGGTTTGTTTTCGGATTGGCATTGTCCGGCGAGCCGAAAAACAAGCACAGTGAGCGTTAAAAAAAATCTGCTGTTCGAAGTACAGACCGGAGGGAAGTGCAAGTTTAGATTTTTTAGCTCACATCGCGTAGTTTTTCGAGTGAGGCGGGCGCAGCCTCGAATTTCTTTGCGTACTTTCTTGTTTCAAGACAAGAAAGTATGTGGGGTCTGGGGCAAAGCCCCTGGAATAGGAAATTGGTAAATGGCAAATAAAATCAAGGCTTCAGAATGGATTCAATATTTTTATCGGACAACAGTGATATTTATTGATTATTCATTGCAAATTTTACTGTTTTTTCGGCATGTATAGTAGTAGTATCAAACACAGGAATTGAAACGTCCTGTTGTTTAATAAGCAAAGGAATCTCTGTACATCCTAAAATAACTCCTTGTGCACCTTTTTTTGCCAGTTGTTCAATAATTTGCTTATATTTTTCGCGCGATTCATCCTTAATCTCACCTAAAACCAATTCATTGTAAATAATGTTATGTACCGCTTCCAAATTATCATCTTCAGGGGTTAAGACTTTTATTCCATGCTTTTTTATTAAACGGCCTTTGTAAAAATCATGCTGCATGGTAAATTTCGTTCCAAGCAGAGCTATGGTTTCCAGGTTCATCTCTTTTATTGCATCTGCGGTTGCATCGGCAATGTGTAAAACAGGGATGGAAATATTCTTTTGAACTTCATCATACATTTTATGCATAGTGTTGGTGCAAATGGTAAGTATTTGAGCTCCTCCTTTTTCAATTTTTCGGGCTGCTTCAATCATTATTTGGGTGAGTTCTTCCCACCGATCTTCATGTTGTAATTTTTTTATCGGGTCAAAATCTACCGAGTACATTAAACATTCGCATGAGTGATGTCCTCCTAATAACTCTTTTACTTTTTTATTCACGATCTTGTAATACGCTAAGGATGATTCCCAGCTCATTCCGCCAAGTAAACCTATTGTTTTCATCTTTTTTTTGTTTTTAATTATTAAGTTAATTCCACTTGGACACATTTAAAATAGTTGCCAAAATAAACCGAGTTTTCTAAATAAAACGATTGTTTTTTCGGCTTTCTTCCTTTAGGGACGGGGTAAAAAAGGCGGAAAAACAATTTTTGGTTTAGTCTGTCAAAGTAGAATTAAATGCAATCTAAAAGGTTAAATACTAATTTCCTACAAAATTTTGGATTATTTTTGAAAAAAGAAAAGGAATGAAATTATTGATTGTAGAAGATAATTTTCAATTAGCCGATGACTTATCCAGGTTTCTAACTGAACAGGGTTTTATTGTTGAAATTTCCGACACCCTAGAGTCAGCCAGGAGTAAGATTGAATTATATGATTATGAGTTAATAATACTTGATATTGGATTGCCCGATGGAAGCGGTTTAGATATTATTAGGCAGTTAAAGAAAAGAAAATCTGATACAGGCATTTTAATTGTAACGGCTAAAAATGCGATTGAAGATAAAGTAAAAGGACTTGAATTAGGTGCTGATGATTATATTACCAAACCCTTTCATAAAGCTGAGTTAAATGCCCGGATACGATCAATTATTCGTCGCAAAAATTTCAACGGGAGTAATATTATATCCATTAATAAGATTGAAATCGATTTAAACTCGATGGCGGTAAAAGTAGATAACAAAGAACTTGATCTTACCCGAAAAGAATACGATTTATTGTTGTATTTTATTTATAATAAAAACAGAGTGCTAACCAAAGAAAGTATTGCCGAACATTTATGGGGTGACCATATTGACCAGGCTGATAATTTTGATTTTATTTATAATCATATTAAAAACTTGCGGAAAAAATTACAACAGGCAGGGGCAGATAACCATATTCGCTCGGTATATGGCATGGGATATAAATTTTATGAACTTTAATTTTAGATATGTTTAAATTTAGATCGTTTCGACTGTTAACGAAAACCAGCTTTTTTTATTTGTTATTTATTCTGGTAACTTTTTTTATCAGTGGCAGATATCTTATCCATAAAGCGGATAGTTACATTAATGAGGAAACCGAACATTTTTTTAGGTTTAGAGAACAACATGTTAGCAGATATTTGGAAAGAGACAAAGATCCATCTAGATTAAAATATATTGATATTGCCTTACTCGATTCAACAGGTATTTATCCAAATTATCCCAGATATTCTGATACCCTTATTTATGTTGAAGAATTAGATGAGCAACAAATACATCGGAAAAAAAGTGTTATTATTGAAGCGAACGGGAAAGCCTATTTAATACAAATGCTGATTAATATTAATGATTTTACAAAATTGAAATCAGATGTGGCAGGTAGGATTGTTCCTGCATTTATTATTTTAGCCTTAGTGATTGTTTTGTTTACTACCTTTTTATCCGGATTTTTATTCCAGCCTTTTTATCGGATATTAAGCCATATTGATCGCTATAAAGTAGGTAAAGGAATGAATATCCCTAAAGTTAAAACATCAAGTAAAGAATTTCAGAAACTACAATCTCTTTTCCGAAATATGGTAACCCGCATTGAAGACGATTACCGAAACCTGAAAGAATATACTGAGAATATGGCGCACGAAATACAGACACCGCTTACCATCATACGTAATAAAACCGAGCGTCTCATTGCAGATGAAAAATTGATGAAAACAAATGCTGATACCGTTAAAATTATTTACGAAGAAACAAACCATTTGTCTAAGTTAGGAAATGCTTTAAACCTGTTAACCAAAATTGAAAACGGTGAATATAATAATACCGAAGTTATAAAAACAAATGATCTAATATTAAAACATATCGATGCTATTGATGAATTGCTACAATTAAAATCGATGACCATAGAAACGGATTTAGACCGTGAGCATCAAATTGTATTAGATCCATTTTTATTTGATATTTTACTTAAAAATTTGATTCGTAATGCGATTAGATATGGCAGTAACGAAGGTCCTATAAGGATTAAAACAGGAAAAGAAAAATTAGTAGTTAGTAATTACGGAGAAAAACTTACCGTTTATCCGGATAAAATATTTGAACGTTTTTATTCCTCCAATTCAGCAGGCCAATCCCTGGGCTTAGGACTCTCATTAGTCAAAAGAATTTGTGATTTGAATCATTTAAACATTGGTTACGAATACCTCGATGGGCAGCATTTCTTTTTAATTTCTGATAAAAAGTAATCCTGGGTTAAACTTTTTAAATACTTTTTTGTCTTTTATGCTACAAAAAAATGGTGTAGGTATGTAATAAATACACGTACAATTTGTCCAACTACAATATTGCTACAAAATTGATATCAAATTGCTACAAATTCATTGTTTAGGTTTGTTGCAGAAATTAATTAAAAAGGAAATTAAATTATGCTAAGAAAGATTATTATTGCGTTTTTGATTATAGGACTATCATTACATGCATTTGCTGAAGAAATAAATAAAACCGAGCTGAGTAAGGGGAATCTTACCGGTTATGTTTATGATTCTGAAGTAGACAAACCCCTGGAATATGCAACGGTATCCATAATTAACATTGAAAACGGAAGTATTGTAAATGGAACTATTTCCGACGAATCAGGATTTTTTCAGTTAAAAAATATTGACCCCGGTGTATATCGTATAGAAATTACTTTTATTGGTTACGAGAAAAAAGTAATTAAAAAATTAGAGATTACCAATAAGAGTAGAAAAATAGAGTTGGGACAGGTAATGATTAGCCCTGCTTCTGAATCAATAGACGAAGTGGTTGTAACTGCTGACCGTCCTACGATGACTTACAAAATCGATAAAAAAATTATCAACGTAAGTCAGCAGCACACTTCAGCCTCCGGGACAGCTGTCGAAATACTTGAAAATGTACCCTCGGTAACCGTTGATATTGAAGGAAATGTTAGTTTACGCGGTAGCCAAAGCTTTACCGTATTGATTGATAATAAACCCACGGTATTGGACCCGAGTGATGCCCTCAGCCAGATTCCGGCCAGTGCTATTGAAAACATTGAAATAATTACCAATCCATCGGCTAAATACGATCCAGACGGAACTTCCGGGATTGTTAATATTATTACCAAAAAGAATAAAATGCAGGGAATAAATGGGGTAGTTAACTTAAATGCAGGAATGTATGATAGATATGGAGGCGACTTTTTAATCAACTACCGAAAAGAAAAATTCAATGTATATGTAGGCGCTGATTTAAATACAAGGAATATGTATGGCTCGCGTGAAACAGAAAGCCGTACCTATCAAAATGATACTACATCCTATATCTTATCCGATGGGGAATTTAACCGGGGAGGATCTTCTTATAGCTTTCGTGGCGGAGTTGATTATAATTTCAATGCTTTTAACACCCTTAGCTTCGAAGCTCGTTATGGAAATCGCGATGGTAATTCTGATAATGAAACCAATTATCATGAGTTTATAAATCCCGGCACTTTCAATGAATATTATACCAGCAAAGAAGAATCTGAAAGAGGAGGGGATTACCTTTCTTTAAACTTGAGCTATATCCGTAAATTTAATAAAAAGGGGCACGAGCTTTATGCATTAGTAAATTATAGTAAAAGAGATTTTGATTCAGAATCTACCAATCGTTTAATTAACCAGAATAATGAAATTGTAAGCGGACAAAGATCCATCGAGTCCGGACCAAGACAACCATTACGATTTCAACTGGATTATACGTTGCCTTTAAACGAAACCAATAAGTTTGAAGCAGGATACCAGTCCCGAATGGCAGATAACACAGAAAAAGCCGAAATGTTTATGTATGATACATCGGCTACTGTGATGGATTTTGTGTTTGAAGATCAATACTCGAATACATCAAATTATCGTAGAAGTATTCATTCGTTATATGCCATTTATTCAGGCGAATTAGGAAATTTTGGCTATCAGGGTGGAGTCCGAGGAGAATATACTTATCGTGATATAACCATTGATGAAACGGATGAGAATTTTAATATCGACCGTTGGGAAATTTTCCCTACAGTTCACATGTCTTATAATTTGCCGAAAGAAAATCAGGTTATGGTAAGTTATACACGCAGAATTGACAGGCCCAGAGGATGGTATCTCGAACCCTTTTTAACCTGGTCTGATGCTTATAATGTACGTCGGGGAAATCCAGGGCTTGAGCCTGAATATATCGATTCATATGAGTTAAGCTACTTAAATAAATTTGGGCGTAATTCTTTTTCTTTTGAAGCGTATTACCGGGTTACACACAATAAAATTGAAAGAGTACGAAGTGTTTATTCTGAGAATGTATTCTTAAGCTCCTTCGAAAATGTGGGGAAAGATTATGCGCTGGGAATTGAATCCATGCTGGGATTAGATCTTCAAAAATGGTGGCATGTTGATTTAATGGGAAATCTCTACGATTATCGTGTGGAAGGGCAGTTAGGAGGCCGTGATTTTTCTGAATCGAGTTTTAACTGGAATATCCGTTTTAATAATATCTTACGGTTTGGAGATAATTCAAGATTGCAGTTTAATGCCATGTATAATAGTCCTACGATTAGTGCACAGGGCGAACGTAGCGATTTTTTCATGACCAGCCTGGCTTACAAACATGACTTTATGAAAAAAGCGTTTTCAGCTACCTTACAGGTAAGGGATGTTTTCGGAACCATGAAACATTCAAGTACATATAGTGGAGATGATTTTTATTCGTATAGTCATTTTGAACCCAAAACCCCTTTTGTTTCTGTAACATTAACCTATCGAATTAATAATTACCGTCAGGACAGGCGCCGGGGAAGAAGTGGTGGTGACGATATGCAGGACTTTGATGAAGGTGAAGGTGTAGAATTTTAGGTTAGATTAATAGTAAATAAAAAAGCGAACCAAATTAACCGGTTCGCTTTTTTATTTTTTAATCAGCCTTTTTCATCGGGCATGTGCTTATTCCAAATAACGCATACAACCCACAAAAGTTAATGATTGCTGTTATTAATAAAATTGCACCAATAATAAGTAATACAGTGCCTAATGTACCTGTTATTACATTAGTAAAATAAAGAATACCAATAATTAAGGCAATAATAATACGAATAATTCTGTCGGCTACTCCAATATTTTTCTTCATCGCTTTTAGTTTTTTTTACTTGATTGTTATTTAAGAGTATAACAATGGGATGTAAAATTTGTTTAATTTGGCAGGTTAAGTTATTAACAAAAAGTTTTAAAATACAGTTTGTCTGTCTGACTAAAATAACAGATAGATGAAGGCAGGCTGAGTACACAAATAAACCAGTAATTAAACTTGCCAGCAGCAGGTTATAACCATAGATATGGTAAACGGCATTCCCGGGTAGAGAAGAGTTATATTAAACATATTTATTCATTCCAAAATCGAAAAATATCTTCAACCGTTTCTCTTTCTTTTATAATAGAGTAATGATCTCCTTTTTTACCAATGATTTTTGGAAACATTCGGCTTACATATTTTGACCACATGCCAAAAGTATATCCTCCGGTATCATGAATAACCAGGTAATCGCCTTCATTGGCTTCAGGTAATTCAACATTTCGGGCAACAATATCGTTGGCAAAACATAACGGGCCTGCAATATGATACTTTTTTAATGTTTTTGATCTTTTTAGTTTCCCATTTTTGTCTAATAATGAAAGCTCATGAAACCACTGCCCGGGATTTAAGCATTCTCTTAAAAGCAAATCAGCTCCTGCATGAACAATGAGCGTGTTGTCGTTTGGATAATGTTTGGCATATTCAACTTTGGTAAGGATGTAACCTGAGTTAACATGTAAATAACGGCCAAATTCTGTGATTAGTTTTAAATTTTTGAGATTGTATTTTTGAAGTGATTTTCTTATTTTCCGCCCATAGACCTTTATATCAGGCGGGTTTTTGTCGTGATGATAAGATACAGGCAACCCCCCGCCAATATCCAAAAAATCAGTACTCCTTTTTTTTGTTTGTAAAGCAAGATTTATTTCTTTTATCAGTTGCAGTCCTGTTTCTATTCCATTGAGCAACAGTTGCATTTCGCATCCTTGCGACCCTATATGCATATGAATCCCGTTTAGCCAGTGATAGTTTTTAAAATATTTAATGATTTCATCTTTGTAATGCTTTATGGGAACACCAAATTTAGAGTATTCTCCGGCTAACGAGGTGGCAATAATTTTACCGGTACCAACTTGCGGGTTAATTCTTAAACCTACAGGGCTTTCTGAGTGGAGGGTTTGCTTTAACCGGGCTATCCTGTCCAATTCCATCAGCGAATCGGCATTAATATGAATATTGTTCTGAAGGGCATAGGTTAACTCAGCGATCGTTTTTGCCGGCGAATCAAAAATAATTTGTTCATTCTTAAACCCAGCTTTTTGGGCAAGATACCTTTCACCTTCCGAAGCTACTTCTGCCCCTAAACCTAAAGCCTTAACCTGTTCCAGAATTTTCACCAGAGGATTTGCTTTTATTGCGGATGTGTGTAATGTACTTTTGGGAAAGGAATCCATCAGTTCCTGAGTTTTTTCTTTTACAACATCATAATCGTAGAAAATGATTGTTGTATCTTTTTCAGGATTTATTAATCTATGATTTATACATTCATTGAATGAGTGACTGATAGATTCTAAAGGTATAAAATGGTTCATTTTACTTATCTAACTTTTTAAAATCCAGGTTATGAAAATGAAAATCGTGATTGGGAAGATCGATCTTAAATCCATTGACCTGGTTCGATAAAGTATCTAGATCAAACCGAATAATCCCGAAAGGTAAAAAAACATCATTAAAGGTGACTTTAAATCGGTTATCATGCCAATGTTCCATCTTGCTCTGCAGAAATTTTGATGAGGGCAAAAATGTAATGCTTAATTCATCTTTTTCCAGGCAAATTTTAGCTTTGCCGTACATCATATCTTCGTATACTCCGGCATATTTACTCAGCGGTAAAGAGGGCTTCGTATTCAATTTCCGATGGGCAGATCTTTCATTATTCAATTGTTTTCTATGGTCGTTAAAGTCGCGTTCTTTCTGCAGATAGTATTCAATCCAGTTATTGATTTCTTTTTCCAGGATTATATCTAAGTAAGAATATAGCAAAGCGTTATTGCAAAATAAATCAAAGCCATTGTTCAGGATGATTATTCCCGTATTTTTTTCGGGAACAAAAGCTACTTTGCTAATAAATCCCGGCATACTACCACTGTGTTCAAGGATCTTGTGTCCGGAATAATCGTAAGCAACCCAGCCGGGGGTATAGGCTCTGAAATGAGTGCCAAAGCTTTCTCTTTCATCAGAAATATTAAGTATGGTTTCGGGTGTGGTTAAACTTTTAATGATTTCGGGCGAAAGAATCTGGGTGTTTTTCCATTTGCCATCATTTAAAAACATTGTCAACCAACGACTTAAATCGCGCGGGTTTGACCAGACAGAAGCAGCCGGTTTGCCTCCGGCAAAATAATAGGGATGTAAAACAGAATCATTGTAATGCGGGAAAGCAAGCGATTCACTTCCATCGAAATCATCAACCGAGGTGCGGGTGTCATTCATTTCTAATGGAGTAATAAAATGTTGTTTGATAAAATTTTCCCACGATTGGCCGGTAACCTTTTCAATGATTTCGCCCGCCAACGTATACATATTGTTCTGATATCCATATTCAGAACGAAACTGGTTGGTTATGGGTAAATGTTGCATTCTTTGTAAAATCTCATCATTAGAGTAATTGGTGTGATACCAAAGTAAATCGCCATAGAATGTTCCTAAACCGCTTCGATGAGTTAAAATATCTTTTATTGTCAAATTTTTTGTGATACATTCATCCTTTAATTTAAATTCCGGGATATAATCTGTCACCTTATCATCCCATGAAATCAATCTTTCTTGTACCAGCTTCCCCATTGCTGCTGCAGTAAAAGTTTTGGTACATGAGGCTATATTGAAAATATTTTTATTATCCAGAAAGTTAATTTTTGCTGCATTTTTATAGCCCAACGTTTTATCATAAATAATATTCCCATCTTGAACTATAGCTACACTGAGGCCTGTCGGACTAAACTGGTCAAATACCTTTTGAGTTATCCGGTCGATTTTTTGAATTTCATTTTCATCTTTTTGAATAAATAGAATAATTGGAAAGGCAATAACCAAAAGCAGTGGAATGATGAATCTTACAATGTTTTTCATTTTTGGTAAAGTAAGCGTGACGGGTTTGTTTTTTTGCTTAAAAATATCAAACAGAAAAGCGATAAGCAATATTCCTTAGTTCAATATGTACTTTGTTTCTTTAAAAAGTTGTTTAACAAGTAAAAAATAGGAATAAATTATTTTTTCTTAAATAATGAAAATAAATAAATACTAAAGATAAGGGTTGTAGTGACTTGCATAGCTATTGGGGTGGATATTAACCCCGATTTTAAAATAGCTAACTGGATTAATCCAAATTTAATCCCGTAATAAACCAGCTTACTGGCAATTATACTAATAAGTATGGGGAAGAAAGTATGCTTAAATTTATTTACCAATGCAAAAAAGATAAATACGTTTAACCCTAACTCAAAAGTGATTAAAAGCATTTTTGGAAATACAGGGTGAGCTGAAATTAAAAATGAAAACAACGGGAGTGTTAAAGCAATTAAATAAGCATTTCTTTGAGTAGTATGTACCAGGGCAAGAATTAACATTAACCGCATGGGTTCGATATAATAAACGGGCAGACTAAGTAAATGCGAAATAGCAGGAACAAAATAAATAAATGCAATGGCTGCAATATCAAATAGTATACTCCGTATATTTTGTTTGCTTAATAGATACGTTGCTCTGGTTTCCATAATTTTTATTCTTTTATAAATATAATCCGTTGATTCTTTATTTATTAACCAAATTTAAGGATTAATTTTTAAAGCTATTGCATTTTTTGTAAATTTATGGTTTAAGTTTTACTAAAACTACTGTTTATGAAACGTAGAGATTTTATTATAAAATCAATAAATGCAGGAATTTTTACCGGAGCAGCATTAAGCTTTGGAGGCTTTGGGAGAATTTTTGCAAATACCGTAAATTCCTCACTCCCATATGATTTGGTGGCCGTTCGTGATGGTGAACCAGATTTAATGCTCGATAAAGCATTAAAAGCGATGGGAGGGATTCAAAATTTTGTTAAAAAAGGACAAACGGTGGTTGTAAAACCAAACATAGGCTGGGATGTTTCTCCAGAAAGAGCAGCCAACACAAATCCTTTATTGATTAACCGAATTATAAATCACTGTTTTACTGCCGGCGCAAAAGAGGTTTATGTTTTCGACAACACTTGTGATAAATGGTCAGCTTGTTATAAAAACAGTGGAATTGAGAAAGCAGCAAAAGATGCCGGAGCAAAAGTGGTTCCTGCCCATAGCGAAAGTTATTTTCAAAGTGTTGATATCCCCAGGGGGAAGAATCTTAAAAATGCAAAAGTTCATGAATTAATCTTAAACTCCGATGTTTTTATTAATGTACCTGTCTTAAAAAATCACGGTTCAGCTCGTATAACCGTTACCATGAAAAATCTTATGGGGATTGTTTGGGACCGAAGATACTGGCACCGGAATAATTTGAATCAATGCATTGCCGATTTTGCGACCTATCGAAAACCCGACTTAAATATTATTGACGCTTATCAGGTGATGACTAAAAATGGACCGCGTGGCACTTCCACCGCTGACCTGGTAAAAATGAAATATTTAATCGTTTCGAACGACATGGTAGCTGCCGATGCTGCCGCTGCAAAAGTTTTTGGTATTGAACCTCAGGAAGCAGAATATATCCCTTTAGCCAATCAATTGGGGGTTGGACAAATTGATTTAACCAAACTTAATATAAACAGAATAAGAGTTTAATATATGAAGCTTGCTGTTTTAAAAAAATTGAGGGTTGTATTTTCAATCCTCTATTTTTTACTCATTCTTACTTTATTTATTGATTTTACAGATCTTATTCCCGAAAAATTATACGATTCGGTGCTGTTTCTTCAGTTTATCCCTTCCTTACTTACATTGGTAAATGTATTTGCTATTGCCGGGATAGGATTTCTAATCATAATTATCTTAAATATACTTTTTGGAAGAGTTTATTGCTCGTTTATTTGCCCGTTGGGAATATTGCAGGATATCTTTAGTTATATATCCAAAAAACTCCGAAGGTTAAAAAAATACCGGTATACTTATATCAAACCTTTCCGTTGGTTACGGTATTCGTTTTTAGGGGTTTTTGTTATAGGATTAATATCCGGTGTTACCGTTTTAATTTCGTTCTTAGACCCTTATAGTATTTTCGGACGTATTGCCTCCGGTTTGATACGACCTGTTGTTATTGAAGGAAATAACCTCTTAGCTTCTGTTTTTCAGAAATTTGACATTTATACTTTTTATGTTGTTGATTTAAAACCACAACACTGGCAGGTAATTATTGTTTCTGCCTTTTTCCTGTTATTGATCTTATTGTTTTCTGTTTTTAAGGGACGATTATATTGCAACACCATTTGTCCTGTGGGAACATTGCTGGGATTTTTTTCCCGATTCTCGATATTTAAAATTCATATCAATAAAAATACATGTACCAGTTGTAAGTTGTGTGAAAAAGTATGTAAAGCAGGGTGTATAAATATCCCGGAACAAAATGTTGAGTATGACCGGTGTGTTAATTGTTTTAATTGTCTCACCGTTTGCCCGGTTGATAGTATTCAATATACTTTTGAAAAGAAAAAAATAAAGCAGAAAAATACGCAGCCCTCTGAACAAAATCCGAATAACAGGCGACAATTTTTTGCCTTATTAGCTTTAATTTTTGCCGCAGGAAAAACCCGGTCGCAGGATATTGAAGTACATGATACAGCAACTTTTCCCGCTAAAAGAACAGTAGCAGTATCTCCTCCCGGTTCTGATTCTATCGAACATTTTAATTCAGCTTGTACAGCTTGCCATTTATGTGTGAGTGCTTGCCCCACACATGTTTTACAACCTGCTTTTACCGATTATGGTTTAATTGGCTTTATGCAGCCTGTTATGGATAATCATGCGGGATTCTGTAACTTCGATTGTATTAAATGTGGCGAAGTTTGCCCTACAGGTGCCATTCAGTTATTGGATTTAGAAACAAAACGACAAACACAGATCGGAATAGCTCAATTTGTTAAACAAAATTGTATTGTAGAAACTGAAGGTACCAATTGTGGTGCTTGTGCCGAACATTGCCCTACCAAAGCTGTTCGGATGGTACCCTATCAAGGGAGTCTGGTAATACCCGAAGTTACCGACGATATTTGTATTGGTTGTGGTGCATGCGAATATGCCTGCCCGACAACTCCTTATAAAGCCATTTATGTTGAAGGAAATGCGAATCATCAGTGGGCACAGAAACCTAAAGAGATAGAACAGGATAGAGAAGTTGAGGAAGATTTTCCTTTCTAACCCCTCCTCCCTTAAATATGTTCTTAATTTTTAGTAAAGTATTAAATATACCCCTTGTTAATTTATTACTCGTTAAATTAATTCTTAAATTATTTTAAGAATTTTTATTTATTTTATTTTGAATAAATTAATTTTAAATGTTTAGAACAATTAAATTAAAAAAATTGTTTTTATACTAATGAATTGAGTTTAGAATTACATTAACAATAATTAAAAATAGTATATTTAACTATAGAAAATAAAGGAACATGAGCTCAACACCAACTATTAATATTCTTACAGGGAGAAATTTGTATTATATTTTTCTGGCAGGAGCACATAAAATTATCGAACATCAAAAGGAGTTGAACGATATTAATGTTTTCCCTGTTCCCGATGCCGATACGGGCTCAAATCTTGCATCAACCATACGTTCTATCACAGAGAAAATCAGACCGGATAAATCCTACAAAGAAACAGCTGATTCTATTGCCAATGCTGCTTTAGACGGTGCGCGAGGTAATTCAGGAGTAATTTTTGCTCAGTTTCTTTACGGAACAAGTAACGAAACCTGCGATTGCCATGAAATGAGTATTGAAAAATTTGCCCAATCCGTTAAAAATGCCGTCGATTATATTTACGAAGCCATTGCTGAACCTGTTGAAGGTACCATGTTGACCGTTATACGTGAATGGGCAGAGCATATTTATTCGAGCAAAGAAAAAGTGAAGGATTTTCAGGAATTACTGATTGATTCGTATCTGGTGGCTAAAGAATCATTGGCTCAAACAACGAATAAATTAAAAGTTCTGACGAAAGCAAATGTTGTGGATGCCGGGGCAAAAGGGTTTGTATTATTTCTTGAAGGCATATTAGAATTAGTTAAAACAAAAGATATCCGTAAATTGATTAACTCGAAGGAAGATACCATTGAATTAAATTTCGATGATTCAATTTCACATGATACCCTAACCTATCGTTATTGTACCGAAGCGCTTATTAAAGCTGAAAAAATTGATAAAACCGAATTAAGAAATATTATCAGACATTTTGGAGATTCCCTGGTTATTGCCGGTTCAGAAAAAATGGTACGCATTCATATCCATACCGATCAGCCACAAAACCTTTTTAACGCAGTTAAAGATTTTGGTGTAATGACCTATCAGAAAGCGGATGATATGTACCGCCAATATGAAGTTGCTCATAAAAGAAAACATAAAATTGCCCTTGTTACCGATACTGCTTGTGATTTATCCTCTGAGTTAATTGATAATCATCAGGTTCATTTTATTCCCATTAACATTTTTATTGGCGAGAACCATTATCTGGATAAGGTTACTATGCATCCTGAAAATTTCTACGACCTGGTAGATCAAAGTAATGAATTTGCAAAAACAGCACAACCTAACGAAAAGGCATTCGAAAATTTATATGCTTACCTGGCTTCGCATTATGATTCTATAATTGCTGTGCACTTAACCAGTAAGTTTAGTGGAACCTATCAGAATAGTGTAAAAACAGCCGATAAAATTAGTAAAGAGTTTAATAAAAAGATAACGGTTATTGATTCACGCAACCTATCAGGTTCTCTGGGCCTAATTGTTTTACGAATAGCTCTGGAAATTGAGAAAGGAATCGGGCACGATGCCATTATTCATCAGGCAGAATCGTGGATTAGGAAATCTAAAATTTTAGTCAGTGTTAAGAATTTAAAGTACATGGTTCGTGGCGGACGTGTAAGCCCAATGAAGGAGAAAATAGCGTCTTTAATGAATGTAAAACCCATAGTTTCAATGAATCCGGATGGGACATCCAATCTTTTAGATAAGGCATTTACTCAGAAAGGAAATATGAAAAAAGTTATCAAACATGTTGAAAATAACCTGAAGGATAATAAATTGTGGAATTATATCGTATTACATGCCAATAATATGGATGGAGCTAACTGGTATATCGACAAAATGCAACAATTAACCGGAAAAGATCCTGTTTCGGTCGTAAATATCTCACCGGTTATTGGTTTAAGTGCAGGACGTGGTGCCGTTTCTGTTGCTTTTATGACTGAATAATTAGTAACAATCAGTATACAAAATGATCTCTTTCAGGCATTACAATCCATAAAATTATATAGACAATAATACCCGGAAATGCTGCGCTGAAAATACTAATGAGTAAATACAAAATACGAACTAATCCAATATCCCAGCCAAAATATTCTGCAATACCGGCACAAACACCAGCAATTACCTGGTTATGCGAACGGGTAAGTTTTTTTTGATAGGTCATAGGGTCTAATTTTTATCAACAAAATTAATTCTAAATTTTATAGTTAACAAAATCGCAAGAAATGAATTATATTTACCATTGTATTATTAAAATTAAACATGAATCAACATGAAAGATAAAAAATTACTAAAAGTTTCTGTTTTTGTATTATCTGGTTTGCTAATGATTACTGGATGTAAAAACACTAAAGATATTCAACCACCTGATGCTATGAAAAAACCAAAAGAATTAACGATACATGGTGATACACGAATTGATAATTATTTCTGGTTAAACGACAGGGAAAATCCGGAAGTTATTGAGTACTTGGAAGCTGAAAACAGATATACCGAATCTGTTTTAAAACCAACGGAAGATCTTCAGGAGAAGCTTTTTGACGAGATGAAATCACGGATAAAAGAATCAGACCAGTCGGTTCCGTATTTTTATAATGGTTATTACTATTACAACCGATTCGAAGAAGGGAAAGAGTATCCGATTTATTGCCGTAAGAAAGGAACTTTGGATGCTAAGGAAGAAATTATGCTCAATGTAAATGAAATGGCTGAAGGGTATGATTTCTATCAGATATCCGGAGTTGATGTCAGCCCTGACAGTAAGCTTCTTGCATATGGCGTTGATACGGTTAGTAGAAGAAAGTATACGATTTATGTAAAAAACCTGGAAACGGGTGAGTTATTATCTGAAAAAATTCCGGTAACAACCGGTTCTGTTGCCTGGGCAAATGATGGTAAAACATTTTTTTATACCCGTAAAGATGATGGTACGCTTCGTTCGAATAAGATATTTAAACATATTCTTGGTAATGATTTTACTTCTGATGAAGAAATTTACTACGAAGAAGATGAAACATTTAGAACCAATATTTACAAGTCCAAATCACAAAAATATTTAATAATTGCTTCAAGTAGTACTTTATCTAATGAGTATCGTTACCTGGATGCGAATACTCCTGATGGTGAGTTTAAAATAATCCATCCCCGCGAACGAGGGTTGGAATATAGTATAGCTCATTTAGGAGATTATTTCTATATCAGAACCAATTTAGATGCACAGAACTTTCGGTTAATGCGCACGCCGGTTGATAAAACAACCAAAGAAAATTGGGAAGAGGTTATTGCTCATCGGGAGGATGTATTTCTTAACCGATTTGAAATTTTTAAGAATTTTCTTGTACTGCAAGAACGTGAGCAAGGGTTAAATAATATAAGGGTTATCAATTGGAAGACTAAGAGTGAGCATTATGTTAATTTCGACGAGGAAGTATATATGGCTTATGTTTCAACCAACCCTGAATTAGAAACTAATATTTTACGTTTTGGATATACCTCTTTAACAACACCCCGCTCTACTTACGATTACAACATGGAAACCCGGGAGCGTGAGTTGAAAAAGCAGCAGGAGGTGTTGGGCGATTTTGACCCCTCGAATTACGAAACCAAAAGATTGTGGGCTACTGCCGATGATGGTACTGAAATTCCTATGTCTGTTGTATATCGAAAGGGTATAAAATTAGACGGGAATAATCCTACACTACTTTATGGGTATGGTTCTTATGGAGCTACCATGGATCCCTATTTTAGTTCTATCCGTTTAAGCTTGCTTGATCGAGGGTTTGTTTATGCCACTGCTCATGTCCGCGGAAGTCAATATTTAGGACGTCAGTGGTACGAAGAGGGTAAGCTGCTGAAAAAAATAAATACGTTTACCGATTTTAACGATTGTGCAGAATTTTTAATCGAACAAAACTATACTAATCCCGATAAACTATTTGCCCTGGGGGGAAGTGCCGGTGGTTTATTAATGGGAGCAATTGTAAATTTACAGCCCGAATTATACAAAGGGGTCATTGCAGCGGTTCCTTTTGTTGATGTGGTTACCACCATGCTTGATGAAACTATCCCTCTAACAACCAGCGAATTCGATGAATGGGGTAATCCTAAAGTTAAAGAATATTACGATTATATGCTTTCCTACTCGCCTTACGACCAGGTGAAAGCGCAGGACTACCCGGCAATGCTTGTAACAACAGGTTTACACGACTCGCAGGTGCAATACTGGGAACCGGCCAAATGGGTGGCCAAATTGCGTGATGTAAAAACCGACGATAATGTATTGTTGTTGCATACCAATATGAAAGCAGGCCATGGCGGTGCTTCAGGCCGGTTCGAAGCACTAAGGGAAACAGCAATGGAATATGCATTTATATTCCAACAGCTGGGTATTAAAGAATAATATTGTTTTTTTTATCTTAAAAGCCTGTTAAAAGTTTAGCAGGCTTTCTTTTTTGATGATTTTTTTGTAATTTGTATAAAATAATAAATTAAATATAAACAAGATGAAACATCGATTTCTAACAGGATTTACTGTGGGGTTTATTATCGCATTTTTAGGAGATATCATTATTGTATCATCTGATGTTAGAAGCCTTTGGGCCAGAATAATTTTATTTTTAGTTGGAGTAGCAATATTTGCCATTCTTTGGTTTATAAGAAAACGTCCCGAAAAATAACATTACCTGGTTTCAGGTTGCCTTTGATTCCTTTGGTAAAAAATCCAAAACGTAAAAATAAGAACCAATACTCCGGTTAAGAATATGAACCAGGGAAACTTAAAAGGCATATATTGTACCGATAAATCAAATAGTTTATCGCTAAACGATTTCTGTTGAATTTCATTCATAGAGATGTTCCGGATTAAAAATCGACAATAATCCCAAATAAATGATAAAAAAACAATAAAAGCCCCTGCAATCAATAAAAGCCACTCTTTTTTAATAATTCTGGTTTTGTTTCCTGTTTTTAAATTGAAATGATAGATTATTATCGAAAGAATAATCATTAAAACAGAGATGATAACCGGAGTAATTACCGGCCCTGTCCAGGTAACAGGGATTAAAAATAAAATATCCCAGGTCATTAAACTGTCCGGCCATCCCAAAAACAACCATAAATGGATATAATAAATGATATCCCAAACGGCAAAAGTGTAAATAAACCATGCAAATCGTTGCGAGAAGTTTTTGCCGGCAATAAGGGCAACACTTAAAAGCATGAAAAGTGAAGCTATTTCTCTAACCAATTCAGTTAATGCGATATAATTATCAATAGGATGCAAAGGAAAAGCAAATCCTTCAGGATAATAAAGTGCTCGTAAATATACCACAATTGAACCTTCGAATATTCCCATCGAAACGGCAAATAGGGTAATCCACAGGATTATTTTGTGCTTATTGAAATTCATGGTATTGATTTTTTGAATATTTTAAAAGTAATGCAGATATTGGAAAATATCAAATATTAATTTATGAATACGTCAGGTTAAATGTTAATTTTGTAACGTTTACCTGATAAATAACAAGATAGTGCTATATCCAGAAAATTTTGAAAATAAAATAGGTTTCGATAGAATCCGGGAGATGCTTAAAGGTGGCTGCCTCTGTAATCTTGGGCGTAACCGTGTGGATAAAATTCGTTTCTCGAAAAATTATACGTTTATTCAAACCCTGGTAAGCCAGGTAGATGAATTTAAACAAATAATGGCTATGGAAGAGGATTTTCCCTTAAATCACTTCTTCGATGTTACGGATGCCATAAAAAAAATCAGGGTCGAAGGAACGTATCTGTTACCCGAAGAATTGTTTGACCTTAAACGTTCGCTTGAAACCATCAGAGCAATTCTGAAGTTCTTTAAAGCCCGCAAGGAAGAAGAGAAGTATCCCTATTTACAGCGGTTAACTGAAAATGTAAAGTTGTATCCTTTTATTTTTGAACGTATTGATGGGATTATCTCCAAAGATGGAAAAATAAAAGATAATGCATCACCTGAACTGGGTACTATCCGTAAAGAAATCAGTCATAAAGAACGTACGGTATCCAAACGATTACATGCTATCCTTAAAGAAGCCCAAAAATCGGGTATTGTTGAGCCGGATATTAGTTTATCCATTCGTGACGGACGTGCCACCATTCCGGTGGATGCATCCCATAAAAGAAAAATTAAAGGGTTGATACTCGATGAGTCGGCTACCGGAAAAACCGCATATATCGAGCCGACAGAGATTGTTGAGCTGAATAATGATATTCGGGAACTTTACTACGCCGAAAAGCGTGAAATTATTAAAATTCTTACCTCCATTGCCAACGATTTAAGGCCTTATAGCGATGATCTATTGTTGGCTTATGAATTCATGGGCACTATCGATTTTATACGGTCAAAAGCCTTATTAGCTAATAAATTAAATGGGATAAAACCGGTATTTGTCAATCGTCCTTATCTGCAATGGAAACAAGCTATACACCCGCTATTGTTTTTATCTTTTAAAGACGAAAACCGGCATGTTGTACCTTTAGATATTGAGTTGAATAATGATAATCAACGGATATTGTTAATTTCCGGGCCTAATGCCGGCGGGAAATCTGTTTGTTTACAAACGGTTGGTTTGTTACAATATATGTTTCAGTGTGGATTATTGGTTCCCATGCACGAAAACTCAGAGATAGGCTTTTTTCAACATCTGTTTATTAATATTGGCGATGACCAGTCTATAGAAAATGATTTGAGTACCTACAGCTCACATTTGTTGAATATGAAATATTTTATCAAATCGGCCAATAAAAAAACGTTGCTGCTGATTGATGAGTTTGGTTCGGGTACAGAACCTATGCTGGGTGGGGCGATTGCCGAATCAATTCTGGACGCTTTGAATCAGCAACAAACATTTGGCGTGATAACAACCCATTATACCAATCTTAAACATTTTGCATCATCGGAACAGGGCATTGAAAATGGAGCGATGCTGTTCGATACCGACAAAATACAACCGTTGTTTAAGCTATCGATAGGAGAGCCCGGGAGCTCTTTTGCATTTGAGATTGCCCGAAAGATAGGATTGCCTGAAAATATTCTGCAATCCGCTACTTCGAAAATAGGGAAAGACCATATTAATTTTGATAAGAATCTGAAAGATATTATCCGGGATAAACGGTATTGGGAGTCGAAGCGCGAAAGTGTACGAAAGTCGGAAAAAAAGCTGGAGCAATTGATAACGACCTATTCGTCAGAGTTGGAAGATGTCGAAAAATCGCGCAAGGAGGTTCTTAAAAAAGCTAAGGAAGAAGCGCAGCAAATGTTAGCCGAGGTGAATAAACGAATCGAAAATACCATCCGTGAAATTCGCGAAAGTCAGGCCGACAAAGAAAAAACAAAGAAAGCCAGAATGCACTTGTCTGATTTTAAAGAGCAGTTAGAACATATTGATAGCGGAGAAGAGGAAAAAATACAGCGAAAAATTGAAAAGTTAAAAAATCGGGAAAAGAGGAAAAAAGTGCCAAAACAACCGGTTAAGGAAAATCAAAAAGCAGAATCAAAACCTGATATTTTTGAGAAAGGAGATAAAGTAAGGCTACATGGGCAGGAAACAGCAGGAGAGGTGTTGGATGTGAACGGACAGAGCATTATGGTAGCTTTTGGCAATATGATTACTACGTTGGATAAAAAAAGGCTGGATAAAATTTCAGAGAAACAGTATCAACAGTTGGCTGGTACTGATGGTCAAACTTCTTCAACAAAATGGGATTTTGGCGAAAAAAGGTTAAATTTTAAACCGGAAATTGATGTTCGTGGCAAACGAGCCGACGAAGCTCTGCAGGCGGTTCGCGATTTTATCGATGAGGCTTTGGTAATCAATATAGGAACCGTGAAAATTTTACATGGCAAAGGGGATGGAATTTTACGCCAGCTCATCCGTCAATACCTCGAAGCGGTTGATTTGGTTAAAAACTACCACGATGAAAGCGTTCAGTTTGGCGGCTCGGGAATTACCATCGTGGAATTTGAATGATGAATAAATTTTGTAAATTTGGGTAAACCAAAACCACAAAAAAATTGATACTGATTTATTCACCACAAACAACACCCAGGCTCGAGTATATTTTTACATTCATTTTTAACAGAATACATGGTGTTCAATTTAACATTGTAAGTGATAAAGATGAATTCATAGCATCCAATTTACCCAAAATTAATTATTCAACACACCATTTTGAGAATTGTATTCAAATCAAACCGGTTGATTTACTTTTCGAATCGAATATTCTGCAAAAGAAAATAGAGGTGTCGGAATGGAATGGTAAAAAAATATTTTTTGAAACCAATAGCGAGGCAGATATCCCATTTGACCTGTTTGCTGCAAGTTTTTTTTTAATAAGTCGGTACGAAGAGTATCTTCCATTCAGCGCTGATCAGCACGGACGGTTCGAAGCCAGCCAGAGTTTGGCAGGGCAAAATGGTTTTTTATATGATCCGGTTGTTGACCAATGGGCTTGTATGCTGGCTGAAATGCTTGAGCAAAAATTTCCGGGATTTAAAACCTGTGAGCGGGAATTTAATTATATATCAACTATTGATGTGGATAATGCTTACGCATATTTGTACAAAGGAACCGTACGTACATTGGGAGCTGCTATGCGTGATTTGTTTAAGCTCGATGTGAACGAAAATATCAAGCGCTTTCAAACACTTCATGGAGAAAAAGATCCTTTCGATACCTATGGTTACCTCGATGCTTTGCATCACAAATATAAAATTGACCCGATTTGGTTCTTTTTGGTTGGAAATTATAATACCTACGATAAAAATTTACCACTGGATAATGAAGCATTCCAGCAACTGATAAAAGAAATTGCACAACGGGCAGAGATTGGAATTCATCCGTCATATGAATCGAATAAACGATATAGTCAGCTGAAAAAAGAGTTTGATTATTTGTCAGGGATTTTTCAAAAGCCCGTTACAAAAAGCAGGCAGCACTTTTTGAAGCTTATGTTTACCGAGACCTACCAAAACCTGATTAAGTTAGGAATAAAACAGGATTATACGTTGGGTTATGCAACCGATGTTGGTTTTAGAGCCGGTACATGCACCCCGTTTAATTTTTACGATTTGTACAACGAAAAAGAAACTGAACTGGAAATTTTTCCTTTTCATATGATGGATACTACGCTTAATCGATATTTAAAATTAGATATTGACACAGCGGTGCAAAGAATCGAAGAAATTATCCTGAAAGTAAAAGAGGTAAACGGAACCTTTATCAGTCTGTGGCATAACGAATCAGTAAGCGACCACGGACACTGGAAAGGATGGGAGCCGGTCTATAAGAAAATGCTGGAAATTATCTTTGAAAAGTAGTTAAATCCTGAACGATGACTCCTTTTATGAAATTTAGGTTACTGCTAGTAATAATTATGTTGTCTTTAGTCGTAATCACTTTTTTTTATGTTGATTATGCTGATTTATCTATTCAGAACAACCGGACAGAGTATCTATCGGTTACCACCGGGTTGTTAATAGCAGGAATAGGGTTGTGGTCTAATAAAATAGAGGTTAAGCGCAATAATAGGGATAAAAAATAATTCGAGCATTTTAAAGAATGAGTTATCGGAACGTAAGAAATTTTTTTATTATAATAATAGATACATTACTGTCCGATAAAAAATAAATAGAATCAAGGCTACAGATCCGGAGGTGTATTATGATTTCAATATTCCGCGGCATGTTTGTTATCTGCAAGGAATGGTCTGCAGGCTAACCTTATGGGTTATAATTTGTGGTTCGTTTTCGTATTGGCATTGTCCGGCGAGCCGAAAAACAAGCACAGTGAGCGTTAAAAAAAATCTACTGTTCGAAGCACTGACCGAAGGGAAGTGCAAGTTTAGATTTTTTAGCTCACATCGCGTAGTTTTTCGAGTGAGGTGGGCGCAGCCTTGAATTTCTTTGCGTACTTTCTTGTTTCAAGACAAGAAAGTATGTGGGGTCAGGGGCAAAGCCCCTGAAACAGGAAATTGATAAATGGTAAATAAAATCAAGGTTTCAGAATGGATTCAATATTTTTATCGGACAACAGTGTAATAGATAAGAATATTTTTTCGTTATATCGATAAATTTAATCATTGATGATTATGAGAAAAAAACTTTTTTATTTTGGATTACTTTGTACTTTTTTTATTCTTCTGGCAGGATTTAAACCCGGAGATGATAAGCGTTTTGTTACGTTTGATGATGGTTTATTTGTTTCAAAATTTGAAGTTACAAATGGGGAATATAAGCTTTTTATCGAGCACCTAAAGAATGAATATACTATGGAGGAATTGAAAGATTTGCTGCCGGACTCTGCTTTATGGACTGAAAAATTTGATTATTCTTTTAATGAACCTTTTGAATATTTGTATTACTGGCATCCGGCTTACAATAATTATCCTGTAGTAAATATCAGTAAGAAAGCTATGGAAAAGTTTTGTGGCTGGTTAACAGAGCAATATCAATACGATCCTAAAAGAACTTTTAAGAAAGTCATCTTCAGGCTTCCTACTGAAAAGGAGTGGATGCTTTTTGCATCCCCTTTACCAGACCATCGGCTTCCATGGTATGGGGATTTCTCATATCGGGTAAATGAGAAAAATGAAATTATTTACCTGGCAAATCTGAAGTATAGGAATTATGCTTCAGATAGTTACGATTATGTTCAGGATGAGGCATTAATCTGTGCTTCTGTAGGAAAATACCCTGAAAACAGAATAGGTATTTATGATATTATAGGAAATGTGGCCGAATTAACCAGCGATAATACCATAAAAGGAGGTAGTTGGTATAATACGCTTACTGATTGCTATATCGATCAAAGTCAGCGTTATGACCTTCCGGATCCGAGGGTTGGTTTTCGTTTGGTTATGGAGGTGATTGAGAAATAAATAACCCTTAAGTTTTTAAATTTTTTTACTATGTTTACAATAAATCACCCGCAAAACGCACAAATCGACAAACAAAAGTAGGATTTAGCTATCGAAAATTCCCATAATGGGTTAGTATATGCCCCTGGTGGTATCTCGATAGAGTATATTGGACAGATATGGTTTAGATTTTATAAACCAGTTCGGTTAATTATTTATTTTACATATTATTGTGCAATTAATGTTTGATATATATAATTGCTTATGACTAAAAGAGAATTATACTATCTTTTAAATCCTAAATTAAGAAGAACTGTCAGGAGATTATATTATTATCCTTCAGACTTCATCGATAATATTTTAGGAAGAAGGGATAAGTTAATACCTCCCAAAGGAAAAATATTTATTGGACATGGAGACTTTAAAATGCAAGGTGATAAATTATTAGATCAACTAATTAAGCATGCAAATTTACAGCCGGATCAAAGAGTGTTGGATGTGGGTTGCGGGATTGGAAGACTGGCAGTTCCTTTGACAAAATATCTAAATAATCAAGGTTCATATGAAGGCTTTGATATTGTAAAGTCCGGAATAAAATGGTGTAAAAAGAATATTAGCAAATCATATCCAAATTTTAAATTTAAGCATATTGACTTAAAAAATGATTTATATAACCTGAGTACTGATAAAGAAGCTAAGAATTTTATTTTTCCATACAAGGATAATGAATTTGATTTAGTTTTTCTTTTTTCGGTCTTTACACACATGACCCCTTTAGATGTAGATAATTATTTAGAACAAATAAACAGAGTGTTAAAACCAAATGGGATTTGTTTTGCTACTTTTTTTATTTTGAATGAGGAAATTAAAAAATTGATGGATAATTATGATGGCTTAAAATTTATATATGATAAGGGAGATTATGTTTTGCTCGATAAAAAAGTTCATGAGGCAAATGTTGCATATAAAGAAAACTATTTAAAAGATTTAATTACTAAAGATAAATTTAAAATTGAGCAGATTTATTATGGATGGTGGTGTGGGAGAAAAAGAGATAAGTGTCTTGATTATCAGGATACTTTAATTCTAAGAAAGGTTGCAATTAAATAACTAAATAAGAAAATAAATTATACTTGAAAATACAATATCTAAAACAGCATCAAATAGACAAAAAACTATGGGATAAATCCATCGAAAATTCCCGCAATGGTTTGGTATATACCCTTTCGTGGTATTTGGATATTGTTTCGCCAGAATGGAATGCTTTGTTGCTGGGTGATTATGAGGCGGTAATGCCCTTGCCTGTTAAGCAAAAGTTTGGATTGAAATACCTGGTGCAGCCCCCTTTTTGTCAGCAATTAGGAATTTTTTGTTCCTATGAAAATGAAAATAAATACCACTATTTTTTAGGCAAGATCAAAACATTGTTTCGATATATCCATATTCAGCTTAATGCAGAAAATGAACTTACGGTAGCCTGTCCACAAAAGAAAAACTATGTTTTAACTTTAAGAGATAGTTATAAGCTACAATATGATTTGTATCATAAAAACACCAAACGGAATTTGAAAAAAGCATGCAACTATTCATTGAACATAGCCTTTGATGTTGATGCCAGGAATGTATGGGCCTTTAAAAAAGCAAATCCCGTGAATAATCTAAAAGAGGGGCATTATAAGATTTTATTTTCGTTGATTAATACCATTCAAAACAAAGCCGAATACGAAAGCATTGGTGTTTTAAATGAGGAAGGGAATTTAATCGCTGTCGCTTTTTTTGTGATCTTTAAAAAACGGATAACGATGTTGGTTTCATCCTCAAATAACCAGGGAAAGAACAAAGCAGCGATGTTTTTAATCATAGATACCCTTATAAAGAAATATGCAGGCAAAGATTATACCCTCGACTTTGAGGGGGGAAATGTAGAAGGCCTCGCCCGATTTTTTGCAGGATTTGGTGCAAAGCCTGTTTTTTACAGTGTATACAAACAAAATAATTTACTCTGGCCTCTAAAAAAATGGTTCTAATGCTTCAAAAACTTATTCAAATATCAAATAAACAGTTGCTTGTCCCTTTATACCATGCTATAAGTGATGAACCTCCGGCTCACCTTAAAAATTTGTATCGGTTACGTTCTATAAGCCAGTTCAAAAAGGATTTAGCGTTTATTTTAAAATTTTTTGAACCCATAAGTGCCGAAGACCTGGTGTATTCAATAAAAAACAGTAAGCCTTTAACTAAAAACAGCGTCCTTTTTACTTTTGATGATGGTTTAAGAGAGGTGAAAGATTTTATCGCCCCGCTCTTAAAAGAAAAAGGAATTCCGGCCATATTTTTTGTTAACTCAGCTTTTGTAAATAATAAAGATTTATTTTATCGCTATAAAGCCAGCTTAATTGTTGAAAGATTAAAAAATGAAGATACTCGTGAATTAACAAGGGTGGCAGAGATTTTAAACATCAATTCACCTCTTTTTAAACCGGTTAAAGACGCTGTTTTGCAAGTTAATTATTTGCATAAGGATGTTTTGGATAAAATAGCAGGTTTGTTAAGTATTGATTTTGATGATTTTTTAAAAAAGAAAAGTCCCTATTTGTCTACCGATGAACTAAAAACATTAATGAAGCAGGGTTTTTATATTGGAGCGCATGGTGCAGACCATCCTGAATTTTTTAATATATCTTTACAGGAACAATATCGCCAGGTAAAAGAAAGTATAATCTGGGTACAAGAAAACTTAAATCCGGATTTTAATCTTTTCGCTTTTCCTTTTACTGATTTTAACATTTCCAAACAGTTTTTTGAAAGCATTTATGCGGATCAGGAAATGAAACTGGACTTGACTTTTGGTTGTGCCGGGCTTAAAGATGAAATTTTAAGCAGCCATTTACAACGGATACCTTTTGAAAAAAAGGCTACCTCTGCAAAAACAATTATACGTCGGGAATATGTCCGTTACCTGTTAAAAAAAGGTATCCGGAAAAATGATATCAAAAGGTGATATGAAATTCTTTTTTAAGGTTTTCCAAATCTTCAGCAAAATAGGGTGCTACCCTTTCTTTGTCTACCTCTGAAAGTTTGGTGTAATTCGTTTTTTTTGCATTTAATTGATTGATTTTTTCAATAATATCTGAATTAAATACTATCTTTTTAATACAAACGGGAGTGATAGATCCGAAGAATTTTCTGATTGAATTATTGCGGTCAGTAAAAAAACGATGCAGAAACATTGATTTTACACCTGAAGCTTTATTAATATGTATTTCGTCAATATTTTTAAAATCAGATATACCTAGGAAAGAACTTATAGTGCTCAACGTTTTTGAGGGTTTGTTTTTTAAATCTGCTGTTTTTAACAAAAGGAAGTTCTTTTCAGGAAAAAATTTCATCCAGTATTTAATATGTTGGTAGTACAAACCCGAATAAAAATGGCCAAGGTTATTTTGTGTAACGATATTTTTCCGGTTAATATTTTCATTTTCCAGCAGGAGTGATTCTTTGAAATTTATTTCTTTTTTTTGATGTCCGTTATTGATAGCATAAATATATGATGAATAGGCTCTTTCCACAGGTTCTCGCATGATAATGATAATTTTCATATCCGGATTATATTGTTTGATTTTTCCGGGCGCTTTCTGGTCTATTAAGAGGTAAGTATCGGACGATGCTATCACAGGTTTTTCGGGATGTTTAAAAAAAGAGTGATAATACTTGTATCCACGTTGATATATCTCTTCTATAGAAAAAAATGGAATTTCTTTCGTTGTTGAAAAGCAAATTTCCGGATGACGTTTTAGATGTTCGCAAAGGCTGGTTGTTCCGCTTCGTCCTGCTCCTATGATAAGCAAATTAACTTTCATGCTTTGTTCATTATATATTTTTCAATAGTTTTGAGTATATTTTTATTTTATGCAATCAGATAAATATACAATACTTTTTCTTTCATCCTGGTATCCTACCCGATTATTTCCTTTTAGAGGTGATTTTGTGAAACGACATGCAAAAGCTGTTGGTTTGTATACTAAAGTTTTATGCTTGCATGTTATTAAAGACCAAGGACTTAAAAGGAAACATGAGATTGTTGAAAATAATAGTGAAGAAAATTTGGTTGAAGTGATATTCTATTTTAGAAGTAAGTGGTTGAGTAAGTTAATGTATCTTTACTATTATAAACGAGGAATGCATTATATACAAAAAAAGTTCGGTAAGCCCGACTTAATTCATGGAAATGTATTATATCCTGTTGGGAGTATTGTGTTTATACTTTCCGTTCTTTATAAAATTCCATATATTTTTACCGAACATTGGACCGGATTTTTAAATGGTACTTATCAGCGAATTAATCTGTTTAAGCGGTTTTTGTATAATTATATTGGGCGAAAGGCAAGAAAAGTTATCCCGGTAACGGCAAATTTAAAGCAGGCAATGATGGTGTCAGGAGTTCATGGAAAATACGCAGTTATTCCTAATGTTGTTGAAACGGAAGTTTTTCAAACTCAATCAAATCCGGATGAGCATAAAAAATCGATTTTACATGTTTCAAACATCAGAGACGAACATAAAAATATTTCGGGTTTATTACGAAGTATTTCAAAGCTTCGTTTGATGAGGCAGGATTTTGTATTAAATATAATTAACTCAGAAGAAAATGAGGCTTTAATAGAGATTTCTGATTCGTTGGGATTGACCGGAAAATATGTTAATTTCTGTGGAAAGAAAGAATATGCTGAGGTTGCTCAATTTATGGCAAAATCAGCTTTTTTAGTTTTATTTAGTAACTACGAAAATCTTCCATGCGTAATTGTCGAAGCTTTTGCTGCCGGTTTGCCTGTTCTGTCAACTGATGTAGGAGGAATTAAAGAACATTTGGATAAAGAAAAAGGGATATTAATAAAAAAAGGAAATGAAGAACAATTGGTAGATAAACTAAATTTTATGCTTGATCATTATCAGGATTATGATAAACAATTGCTTGCGAATTATGCGTATGAAAATTTTAGTCTCGAAAAGGTAGGATTTAAGTATCAAAAAATATATCAGGAAGTTTTAAATGTTTAGACAGATAGTTAATACATTTTTCACAAGAGTATTATCCGGAATTTTTAACCTGGTAATTGCGATTATTATATCCAATTATTTAGGTGCAGAAGGGAAGGGAATTCAGGGGTTAATCATTACCACCATTGCATTTATTATCATATTTGCTGGCATCATAGGCCCCGGTGGATTAACCTATCTCTTACCCAGGTTTCATTTTTCACTATTAGTAATACCGGCTTATTGCTGGTCTGTGGTAATGGCTCTTGGGCTAAAAGTGTTTTTATCTTTTTTCGAAGGAATTCCTTCCACTTATCATTTTGATATCGTTGTGTTGTCTTTAATTCTTTCATTTACAGGGATTAATAATGCGATCCTTCATGCGAACAAGAAAATCCATCAGGTTAATTATGTTACTATAACACAAATATTAACTACTTTAATGGTCATTGTTTATTTAATGATCTACAAAAAAAAACTATCTATTGATTCATATCTAACCGCATTGTATTTTGGTTATTCTCTTTCTGCCATTTTAAGTTATATATTTACTTATACTGATTACACAGGAGCAAAATATCTTTTCCCTTTTTATAAGTATTTTATTGGCATTAAGAAACATTTGAAATTTGGTTCGTTTAATCAGCTTGATATTTTAGCTCAGGTTTTAAGTTTTCGGTTAGCCTATTATTTTCTGAATCATTTTGTTAGTATTGCTGATGTAGGTATTTATTCCAATGCGGTTTCTTTAGTTGAGTCAGTTTGGATTCTGAGCAGGAGTATTGCTTATGTTCAACATTCAAGGATAGTGAATTCCAGGAATAAAAAATACACCATCGATTTAACGATTAAATTTATTAAGCTGACAGGGATTCTCGCTTTATTTGCCATCTTTGTTTTGGTTTTAATTCCTTCAGAGGTATATCAGTTTATTTTTGGGAAAGAGTTTATTCATATGCAAGCGATTGTTCAATCGCTATCACCGGGTATTTTTTTCTTTAGTATATCCTTTATTATTAGTGCTTATTTTTCGGGTATAGGAAAGCATTATATCAATAGTATAAGTAGTATCGTGGGTGTAATCGTAATTATTTTGTTATCTATTCTTTTGATACCTGAATATGGCGTAATTGGAGCTGGGGTTGCTGCTTCGCTGTCCTATTTTTCTGCCACAATCGTTAAATTAATCAGTTTTTGTAGCATTGGAGAGATATCCCTGAAGAGATTTTTCCTGACAAAAAATGATTTCACAGAGATAAAAAGCATGTTAAAAGGGAAAGAAGGTAATTAGGATTCCTTCAAGCGTTCAAAATCAATCTCTTGGGTATGATTTTGTTCACTGACTTTTCCGTCTTCAAATTTAAAGGTTCGGGCGGTAAATTTTTTTACCATGTTATAATCGTGGGTTGCCATAATTACAGCACGGCCGTTGTTGCTAATGTCAAATAATATTTTCATCAGGTTTTCCGAGGTCTCGGGATCCAGATTTCCGGTAGGTTCATCGGCTAAAATAATTTCCGGATCATTAAGCAGTGCACGTGCAATAACCACCCGTTGTTGCTCGCCGCCCGAAAGTTGATGAGGCATTTTGTATCCTTTATAACTTAATCCTACACGCTCAAGTACATCGGCAATACGGTCGTTAATTTCATTTTTGTTTTTCCATCCGGTAGCCTTTAATACAAACTGTAAATTTTCAAATACAGAGCGGTCGGTTAATAATTTAAAATCCTGAAAAACAATGCCCAGCTTCCTGCGTAAATGGGGTACCTGTTTTATCTTTACCTTGGTCAAATCAAAACCGGCAACTTTCCCTTCGCCTTCATTAAGCGGTATCTCGGCATTCATGGTTTTGATTAAACTGGTTTTGCCACTGCCCACTTTGCCTATAAAATATACAAACTCACCTTTGCTTACAGCAATATTAACATCTTTTAATATTAAATTGTCTTTCTGAAAAATTTGTGCATTCTCAAATTCAATGATTGTATCAAGTGCCATGTTTTATAATTTATAAAGGGTCCCAAATAGTGCTTTTTTGGTTAATTCTTCAATACGTTCTTTTAATGTTTCTAATCCAAATTTTTTAATTTGATTCTCCGGGTTTGTTGTTCTAAAATGTGCAATTAAAACAAAGTTATCATCTCTGATTTGAATATAATCAGGGATTTTATCTGTTCCTTCTGTTTTTAAAAAATACATGGTATACTATTTGCTTATTCACAAATGTAGATAAAAATTTAAAACCGCAACAGAAATTGTTAATAAGTAAATATTATTTGGTTTGAAAACATAATATTTTTGGAAATTAACAGTTTTATGTTAATTAAAATCACAGGATATCAAGTCCTGTTCCGTTTATTCTTTTTAAATTAGTGCGAATTTCAAGATATAGATTTATGATACAGGCAAAGCACATTAAGATTATACTCGCAACCATTATTTTATTGTTCCACATATCATTATATGCCCAGGAAAATTTGGTGTTCACAAATCCTGATAAAGAATATAAAAAGGGGGTCGAGCTTTTTGAAAAAGAGAAATATGGAGTTGCACAAAAACATTTTCGAAATGCCATAGAGTCATATGGAGATGCCCGGCATGAATTTAAAGCCAATGCACGATATTACGAAGCTTTATGTGCAATGGAACTTTATAACGAGGATGCCGAATATTTAATCTCAACATTTATTGCCGAGCACCCAGAGAACTCAAAAATAAATATGGCCCGTTTTCATATGGGTAAATTTCAGTACCGCCAAAAGAAATATCGTCAGGCCATTGATTGGTTTCTCCGCTTAGATAAAGGTCAGCTGGATAATGAACAACTCTCAGAATTCTATTTTAAGCTGGGATACAGCTATTTTATGATGGGTGATTATAATGAGGCCGGTTCTGCTTTTTATGAAATTAAAGATATAGATACGAAATACACAGCACCTGCACTTTATTACTTTTCTCATATTGCATACGATGAGAAAAACTATGAAACGGCTTTGCAGGGATTTCAACGATTAAGCAATCATGAAACATTTGTTGCTGTAGTTCCATATTATATTACCCAAATTTATTATTTACAGGGCAAGTATGATGAAGTGATAGTGTATGCTCCCAAGCTTCTTGAATCGGCCAGTGCTAAAAGAGCACCTGAAATTGCCAAGGTGATTGGTGATTCGTATTATAAAAAACAGGAATTTGATAATGCTTTACCCTACTTGCAAAAACATGCTGACGAAGCTAAAAATATTTCCCGCGAAGATTACTACCAGCTGGGGTACTGCTATTACCGGGCTGAACAATATGATAGTGCAGCGGTTGCTTTCGAACAGGTGATTGACGAAAAGGATGCATTAGCTCAAAATGCATACTTCCATCTGGCCGATAGCTACATTGAGCTTGACCAGAAGAAAAAAGCACGCTTTGCTTTTGAGTTTGCCTCAAAATTCGATTTTGACCCGCAGATAAAAGAAGAAGCCCTTTTTAATTATGCTTTATTAACCTATGAATTATTTCATTCCCCTTTCAACGAAGCCATAGGTGCATTTCACGATTTTATTGAATTGTATCCCAATTCATATAGATTAGATGATGCATATAACTTTTTGGTTATGGCTTATATGTATACCAGCAATTATAAAGAAGCCTTACATTCATTAGAGAATATTTCCGAGATGGATCATTCTATGAAAGAGGCTTACCAAAAAGTAGCTTATTATCGGGGGTTAGAGCTTTTCAATAATTTGCATTATGAGCAGGCCATTGAAACCTTTAATAAATCATTGCAATATCCCGGATATAACAAAGCAATTTATGCACAGGCTAATTACTGGAAAGCTGAAGCATATTATCAATTGAATGTATATGAAAAAGCGGTTGAAGGATATGATAATTTCTTGTTAACCACAGGTGCTTTTGAGCTTGACGAATACGAGTTGGCACATTATAATATGGGATATGCTTATTTTAAACTAAAAGACTATCCTAATGCAATTAAATGGTTTAGAAAGTATACAGGTATTACAAAAGATAATAACACAAGAACTGTTGCTGATGCTTATAACCGGATTGGGGATAGTTATTTTATTAGCCGTAGCTATTGGACAGCCATTGAATACTATGATAAAGCCATAGAAAATGGATTGCTCGACCGGGATTATGCTTTATTTCAACGTGGTTTTGCATTAGGTTTGGTAAACAGACCTGAGAAAAAACTCAATACCATGCAGCAATTACTCAATGAAAATCCTGAGTCTGCATATATTGATGATGCTTTGTATGAGATGGCAACAACTAATCTCGACCAGCAAAAGGCTGATTTAGCTTTGCAGTTATATAAACGAATTGTTGATGAGTTCCCCTCAAGCAGTTATATTAAAAAATCACTGGTACAGCTTGGTTTAATCCATTACAATAAAGATAACAACGACGAAGCGTTGAGGTATTATAAACGGGCCGTTGCCGAGTATCCTGGTACGTCGGAAGCAAAAAATGCGCTCACAGGGATTAAAAATATTTATGTAGATATGAATGATGTGGATACTTACTTTGCCTATGCTAACAGCTTGGGCGATTTTGCCGATGTGAGTATCAGTGAGCAGGATTCTTTAACCTATATTTCTGCTGAGAAATTGTATATGAGTGGAGATTGCGAAAGATCTATTCTGCAATTTAACAACTATTTAAATGAGTTTAAGGACGGTTCATTTGTTCTTAATGCACACTTTTATTTGGCTGAATGTTATAATAGAGCTGGGAATAATGAAAAGGCACTGGAAGCCTATAATTTTGTTATTGATAAAGCGAAGAATACATTTACTGAACAGGCTTTAGTAGAGGCAGCTTCTATTAATTATGATTTTGGTGATTATGAAGAAGCATTACAACAGTTTAAACAATTAGAAAAAATGGCCGAATTAAACAGTCATTTGATTGAATCCAGAGTCGGTCAGATGCGATGTAATTTCCGGTTAGATAATTATTCAAATACGATTCAATCTGCAGATAAATTACTGCATACGGAAAAAATTTCTGAAGAACTAAAACGTGAAGCAAGGTATAAAAAAGGAAAATCACTTTATCATACAAAAAGTTTTGATTTAGCACTCGATGAGTTTCGTATACTCTCTGAGGATGTGAATAGCAAAGAAGGGGCTGAAGCTAAATATTTAATCGCTCAAATTTATTTTAATGATGAACAGTATGAGATAGCTGAACATGAGATATTTGATTTCTCGTCACAAAACACATCGCAGGAATACTGGTTAGCAAAGGCCTTTATATTGCTTTCCGATGTTTATATAGCCAAAGATGATAAGTTTCAGGCTAAACATACGCTAAAAAGTATTATTGATAATTATAATCCGGAGGCTAAAGATGATATTGTAAGCATTGCGAAAGAAAAATACAATCAGATAATTGAAGAGGAAAAACTGGAGATTGAGGAAGATGAATCAGACGATATTATCCTGCAATACGAGAATGACAATAAATAATTGTAATAATTTATATCAACAATGCCATAATAAAAATAAATAGATATGAATCAGAAATTGATAATATATATAGCTCTTATTATTTTCTTGTCTTCGGGAACAAAAGTATTCTCCCAGGAGGAGACATTAACAAAAGAAGTAAGGGTTGTCAAACCTTATGAACCTTCTATTTCCGATGCAAATAAAATATCCTATCTACCCCAGATTTCGGATACTGTTAAATTGGTCCCTGAAGTAAACTACCTGATACAAACCAAACCGGTTAATGTAGGTTTTTCAATAAACCCAATTAAGCCCGCCAGGATGGTAAGTGAACCATTAACCAAACTCTATAACTCCCATGTCAAAGTTGGTATTGGCACTAAAACACTTCCGTTACTTGAAGCATATATCAATAATCAACGCTCCGAAGATTACAACATTGGAGCATATTACAAATATTATGCTTCGTATGCAAAAGTTTCTTTGTTAAATGATGAACGTGTTTTTGCCGGCTATAGTGATAACGATTTGCTGTTATTTGGAAAAAAATTCTTAAAGAATTCAACCTTGCAGGGTGATATTGGAATAAAAGCTGATACGAGGTACTTTTATGGGTATGATACAAAAATTGATACCACCATGGATAAAGATGATATCAAACAAAAGTATCTGCAGTTTAATTTTAATGCCAATTATAAAAGTAATTATGTTGATTCTAATCATGTTAATTATGATTTTAAAGTAGGACTCGATTATATTAAAGATGATTTTGATAATAATGAGCTTGGATTTAGTATTAATGGAGATATCCATAAAATTTTTACCAAAGAGATGGTGGGTGTAAAATTAGGTGTTCAACATTATTCTGTTAGCGAAAATATTGATTCATCTAATAACACCATTATTAATATCAGTCCATGGGTAGGTAAGTTTGGAGATAAATGGCGGGTAAAAGCAGGTATTAATATATATTCCGATATAAAAGATGATAATTCAAATACTTATTATTATCCTGTAGGTCTCTTAGAATATGATGTAGCCAATCATTTTCTTATTCCATATGCCGGTGTTGACGGGAAGATGGAAATTCATAATTTCCTTGGAACCGTTACATTGAATCCTTTTGTTGTCCCCGGGCAAAATATGTTAAATAGTGACCATAAATTGATACTTTATGGCGGTATTCGTGGAAACTTCAATTCTACCACGTATTATAATTTTAAAGTTTCATACTCACTAATCGACCAGATGCCTTTTTTTGTAAATAACCTGTCGCTTACGGATAGCACAGGCAATCAATTTTCTGTTGTATACGACAATATAGAATTGGTGAGTTATTTTGGAGAGTTATCATTAGCTCCGAACGAAAAGTTAAATTTGCATGTCAAAGCCAATTATAGAGATTATCAAATGGATACCGAAATTAAACCCTGGCACAAACCTGCATTTGACCTTACATTTTCAGCCAGGTATAATTTGCGCGATAAAATTATCTTAAAAGGTGATATTTTTTCGTTAGGTAAGCGATATGCCAAATTGACCAGTGATGGAGATTTTGCTGAATTAGAATCCGTAGTTGATATTAATATTGGTGCAGAGTATCGATACTCAAAAATATTATCAGGATTTGTACAATTTAATAATTTATTGTCCGAAAATTACTACGAATGGAACTATTATCCTTCCTATGGATTTAATGTTTTACTAGGCATTACTTATTCATTTTAATTCTTGAAAAATTGTCTTAAAAGTGTGAATTTATTGTTAATAAAATCCGCTATTTTATAAGCATTTAAAAACCTAAAAATCATTAATTTTTAGTATATTTACATGATTTTTAGATGAAAGTCGATTTTGGTTGTAGTCTTTTGATTTGTAGTGTTTTATGAATATGTTTTTGGACTTTTAAAAATACAAAATAATCCACTAATTAGAAAGTTTCAAACATTATATATCTCGGGTAATTTTTTATCCGTAATTGAACAATTTTGTTTTAATTAATAAATAGTAAAACAATGAGTGATTTAAATAAGGATGAGTTAAAGGATGCTTTGGATAAGATAGAAAAAAACGGATATTCGGCAGAAAGTATTCAGGTACTGGAAGGACTGGAAGCGGTACGTAAACGGCCCGCCATGTATATCGGTGATATTAGCGATAAAGGGTTACATCATTTAGTGTATGAAGTGGTGGATAACTCAATTGACGAAGCACTTGCCGGATATTGTAGTTCCATCGATGTGGTTATTAATGAAGATAATTCAATTACGGTTATTGATGACGGCCGTGGAATACCTGTTGATTATCATGAAAAAGAAGGAAAATCGGCTCTTGAAGTGGTAATGACGGTTCTTCATGCCGGAGGAAAATTTAATAAAGATTCTTATAAAGTTTCCGGTGGTTTGCATGGCGTAGGAGTTTCTTGTGTAAATGCTTTGTCTTCATCATTGCATGCCGAAGTTCATCGCGAAGGGAAAATTTATGTACAGGAATACAAAATTGGGAAACCTTTAGGCGATATTAAAGAAATTGGAACTACCGATAAAACAGGTACGATTATTACCTTTAAACCTGATGAATCTATTTTTGCCGTTACGGAGTATAAATATGAAGTATTAGCATCTCGTTTAAGAGAATTAGCATTCCTGAATAAAGGAATTCGTTTATCGATTACTGATAAGCGTGAAATGGAGGATAATGGGAACGGAAATGGAAATGGAGAAAACGAAGAATATCGTTCCGATTCATTTTATTCAGATGAAGGGTTGAAAGAGTTTGTTACTTTTTTGGATGCTACCCGTGAAAGATTGATAAGTGAAACAATTTATCTGGATACAGAAAAAAATGGGATACCTGTGGAAATAGCTTTGTGTTACAATACTTCTTTCTCTGAAAATGTTCATTCTTATGTAAATAATATTAATACGATTGAAGGAGGAACGCACCTGGCTGGTTTTAGACGCGGCCTCACCCGAACTTTAAAAAGCTATTCTGAAAAATCAGGATTACTTTCTAAGGTGAAATTCGATATTAGCGGGGATGATTTCAGAGAAGGATTAACATCAGTTATTTCGGTAAAGGTTCAGGAACCTCAGTTTGAAGGACAGACGAAAACAAAATTAGGAAATTCTGATGTAATGGGTGCTGTCGATCAGGCCGTTAGTGAACAATTATCCAATTATCTTGAAGAAAATCCAAAAGATGCCAAGCTAATTGTACAAAAAGTTATAATGGCTGCTACAGCAAGGCATGCTGCACGTAAAGCCAGAGAACTGGTGCAACGTAAAAATGTGCTTTCCGGGTCAGGCTTACCAGGTAAACTTTCTGATTGCTCCGATAGAAATCCTGAAAATACTGAATTATTTATCGTTGAGGGTGATTCTGCAGGCGGAACAGCTAAAGCAGGAAGAGATCGGAAGTTTCAAGCGATATTACCCTTAAGAGGTAAAATTCTGAATGTGGAAAAAGCCATGCAGCATAAAATTTACGAAAATGAAGAAATAAAGAATGTTTTTACTGCATTGGGCGTAACGATGGGAACAGAAGAAGACAGTAAAGAGCTTAATCTTGAAAAGTTAAGGTATCATAAAATAATCATAATGTGTGATGCCGACGTAGATGGTAGCCATATTGAAACCTTAATTATGACATTTTTCTTCAGATATATGCCCGAATTAATTAATAGAGGGTACTTATATATTGCTACACCACCGTTATATTTAATTAAAAGAGGTAAAACACAGCGTTATTGTTGGAGTGAAGAAGAAAGAAAACAAGCTGTGGATGAAATAGGACAGGGTAGAGAAGGGGCTGTTTCTATTCAAAGATATAAAGGTTTGGGTGAAATGAACGCCGAACAGTTGTGGGATACTACTATGGACCCGGCATTTAGGAAGCTTAGACAAATATCAGTTGACAGCGCAGCCGAAGCGGATAGGATTTTTTCTATGTTAATGGGTGATGAAGTTCCTCCGCGAAGAGAGTTTATTGAAAAACACGCTAAATATGCGAATATTGATGCATAATGCAAACCTGAAATTTAAATTAAAAATGGCTGCTTTTATGGCAGCCATTTTTTTATTTTCGGATTTAAATGAGCAATAAAAAGTGTTGCTAATCTATCGATTTATCTAAATCTGTAAGCAGCTTTTTCTAAATCATCCACAGTCTTAATTTGTTTGGGTGGATTTAAATACTGACCCAGAAACTTATAAATTTTCACCCGTATATTTCTTGCTTCCCTGGTATCCATTCTATCGAACGAATGTCCTCCCGGAACGTCCTGGTAGATTTCATATTCAAATTTTTTACCATCAGCTTTTAACGATTTTATCAGGTGCTCTACTTCCAGCACATTCACATCATTATCGTTGGTGTTGGTATGGATAAGCAATGGTGTATTATCAAATTTATGGGTGTTCCATGCAGGAGATCTTCTCCGGTATTCATTTACATCTTCATAAGCCGTTTTGCCAATATGATAATCGGCTGAGTATAGTGCTCTGTAGCTGTCGGTATAGTAACCCATACGGGCAATTAAATCACTAACAGGGACACCGGCAAATGCTACTTTGTAATTCTTGGGATGGTCAAAAATATTATGAAGTGTGATTAATCCACCATGGCTCCATCCTATAATTCCTACCCGATTTTTATCTATGATATCATAATTATCAATCATAAACTGTCTGCTGGCATCCACATCTTCTACTTCTAATCCTCCGTAATCTATTTTCTCATAATGTGCTTTTCCATAACCTGTGCTTCCTCTGTATTCTGCTGCTACAACAATATACTGTTGTGCCATTAATTCGCGGATTATATGCGAATAGTAAGTTGTAAAATCAGCATGAACACCACCATGAGGTAGTACAATCAATGGATATTTTTTTGAAGGATCAATATCTTTTGGAATAAAAGTATAGGCCCAGAATTTTACCGGATTACCCGCACCCATTGCCGTTGGGTTTTCTTCTTTCCATTTGGGAGGACCATAAATGTAAACTTTATCAACAAAAGCCACATCGCCAACTTTCTGGTGCCAAAGCACATCATCAGTAAGTTTTTCCATCCTGTCGAGACGATGATTTAAATGCTCCATTTGAGTATTTAATCTTTTAATAATTTCATCTTTATCCTCTGAAGTGATTTGTGCCTCAACAATAAACGGCATGATAAAAAAGCTTAATAAAATAGTCAGGAAATAATTTTTTCTCATAGTAATTCTGTTTTTGGTTTTCTATTGGACGATAATTATCTGTCAGTGTTTAAAATTCATATTCCCCTTTAAAAACAAATTTAGCAGGGCCGGTCAGCCATATATTTGTAAATTTATGATTTGAACCTCTTTCAAAAGTAACCTGTAAATCACCTCCTTGTGTTCTGATCTCAAATGTATTTTTGTCAGTATTTAGTTCTTTCGCAGCACAAATGGCAGCTGCAGTTACTCCGGTTCCACAGGATAATGTTTCGTCTTCAACACCACGCTCGTAAGTTCTTACAAAAAGTTCTTCATTATTCATTTCAACAAAATTAACATTGACCCCTTCTGGAGTAAAACGTTCGCTTTCCCTTATTTTCTTTCCTTCGGTATAAACATCCATAGTTTTAATATCTTGCAAAAAAATAACATAGTGTGGAGAACCGGTATCCACAAAATAATGCCCATCCATCTTTAATACTTCTTTAACATCCTGCATTTGTAAGGCAACAATATCTTTTTGTTTCATAAAGGCTTTATGTGTTCCGTCAATGGTGTTAAATGTAGTTTCCTTATCAATGATTGCCAACGATTGTGCAAAAGCAACCAAACATCTTCCTCCGTTACCACACATGGTACTTTCATTCCCGTCTGAATTAAAATAGCGCATATTAAAATCCAACGAGGGATGATTTTCTAAAAACATTAATCCATCAGCACCAACACCAAATCTGCGGTCGCATATCTGTGCGATTTGTTTTTTGGTTAAAGTTGTTGTATCATCTCTGTTATCGATAATTATAAAATCATTTCCGGTACCTTGATATTTGGAAAAAGTGAACTTCATGCGTTTCATTTTGTATAATTATATTGATATTAAAATCGTTACAATACCTTATTGTTTGTTAAATATTGTTAATTGTGTTATATTATATGCCTTGCAGGTATTAAATTTGTTCATGTCATTTAACAGCAAGTAAATTTATTAATTTAAATCTAATTTATCATGAAAGCTATTAATTTATTAGGAAATGTAGTTATATCATTGTTATCTGCATTTTTAGCAATCATACTCTATGCTAATTTTTACGAAAAAGAACTACAAACAGAGTCTGATACAGTAGCTCATAAACAGAACACCTTGGAGTTATTGAATGATTCCAACCAGGTTCGTTTTACTCAAATGCCTGTTAATTCTTCAGGAAAAATTTTTGATTTTACTACTGCTGCCGAAAATAGTGTTAATGCGGTAGTTCATGTAACATCAAAATATAATTTGCGAAACGAATATTATGGCAACCCGCTATATGAATTTTTCTTTGGAGACCAATACTCGAGACAACCTGCCGTTTCTTTTGGTTCAGGAGTAATTATTACTGAGGATGGATATATTGTTACCAATAATCATGTGATTGAAAAATCGGATGAAATTCAGGTGGTTTTAAATGACAGGCGCACTTATACAGCTGAACTGGTTGGTACAGACCCCGGAACTGATCTGGCATTGTTAAAAATTGACGGAAAAGATTTGCCTTTTATCTCGATGGGGAATTCTGACGATATTTTAGTAGGTGAATGGGTATTAGCTGTTGGGAATCCCTTTAATTTAACTTCTACAGTCACAGCCGGGATTGTGAGTGCCAAAGCACGGAATATAAATATCTTACGTGATCAGCAATATCCTATTGAATCGTATATACAAACCGATGCTGCAGTAAATAAAGGAAATAGTGGTGGCGCGTTAGTGAATATGAAAAGCGAACTGGTAGGCATAAATTCGGCTATTTTATCTCCCTCAGGTTCATATTCCGGGTATTCATTTGCTATTCCTGTTAATATTGTCCGCAAAGTAGTATCGGATATCATTAAATATGGCGAAGTGCAACGCGCTGTTCTGGGTGTTGAAATTAGAAATGTTAACAAAGCGTTAGTTGAGGAATATAATTTAGATAAAATAGAGGGCGTATTTATTGCAGGCGTTTCTGATGATGGTGCCGCTAAAGAAGCAGGTTTAAAATTTGGTGATGTTATTCTGGAAATTAATGAAGTGAAAATTAATAGTATAGCTGAGTTAACAGCCCAAATTGGGAAATATATGCCCGGAGAAAAAGTGAATATTACCATTAAAAGAGACGATAAAAAGAAACAAATCGATGTGATATTACGTAATATGCATGGAACCACAAAGATTATTAAAGCCGATGAATATTTAGCTATTTTAGGTGCTAATTTCAAACAGCTAACCAGTAGTGATAAAAGACGACTGGGTATTGAAACTGGCGTAAAAGTGGTTGATATAAAAGATGACGGAGCGCTTAAAAAGGCAGGTGTAAAAGAAGGTTTTGTGATTACTTATATCCAGGGGGAAAGAATATCGCAAGCTAATGATATTAAGCAAGTTATAAGAAAGACTGGCTACGGTGTAGAGATCGAAATAAATGGAATGTATCCCGGCGGAAGATATATATATGTATATCGGGTAGAGCTTGAATAATGAAATAATCAAAAAAAAGTGATTCAAATTTTTATTGACAATAAAATCATTTTGCCATAAATTCGCAGAAATTTTAAAATAGCCCATGAGACAGTTAAAAATTACCAAATCAATTACCAACAGGGAAACAGCCTCTTTGGATAAATATTTACACGAAATTGGCAAAGAGGATTTGATCACTGTTGAGGAAGAGGTTGAGTTGGCGCAACGAATAAAAAAGGGAGACAGGGCTGCTTTAGAAAAATTAACGAAAGCAAATTTGCGGTTTGTGGTGTCTGTTGCCAAGCAATACCAAAATCAGGGATTAACATTACCCGACTTGATTAACGAAGGAAATTTAGGGCTAATTAAAGCCGCAGAAAAATTTGATGAAACCCGCGGTTTTAAATTTATATCCTATGCTGTTTGGTGGATTAGACAATCGATTTTACAAGCGCTTGCAGAACAGTCAAGAATTGTTCGGTTGCCTTTAAATCAAGTGGGCTCATTAAATAGAATTAACAAAGCACTATCACGGTTTGAGCAGGAAAATGAGCGAGCTGCTTCTCCTGATGAAATTGCCGATGCACTGGATTTACCCAAAGATAAAATTACGGATACCATGAGGGTATCCGGAAGGCATATTTCTGTTGATGCTCCCTTTCAGGAAGGCGAAGACAACAGCCTGCTTGATGTGCTTGAAAATGATGATTCTCCCAATGCCGATAATACGCTCATTAGCGAATCGCTGATAAAAGAAATTGAACGTTCCTTAGCTACCTTAACTGATCGTGAGCGGGATATTTTAAAAATGTTTTTTGGCATTGGTGTGCAGGAAATGACCCTCGAAGAAATTGGCGACAGGTTAGGACTAACACGTGAAAGAGTGAGGCAAATAAAAGAAAAAGCAATACGCAGGCTTAGGCACACCTCGCGAAGTAAATTATTAAAAACATATTTAGGATAAAACGATTTTTTTTAGTTTGTTTTTTTACGCTATCATTAAGTTGGTAGCGTTTTTTATTTTTGTTTAAGCAATTCCTGCAAAGCAAACATTTCATCGCGTAACCTCGCAGCTTCTTTAAAATTAAGTTCTTTGGCCGCTTTTTCCATGGAGAGTTTATTTTTTTCTATCGCTTTTTCCAGCGCTTTCTTATCCATATATTTTACGATGGGGTCTGCCGCTACATTGAGTTGTTCAGGTTCAGCATAGGCTTTTTTATGTTTACCCACCATTAAGGATTTAGAAGTTCTGACAATTTGCTTCGGTGTGATACCATGTTTCTCGTTATATAAAAGCTGCTTTTCTCTCCTTCGGTTCGTTTCATCAATGGTTTGTTGCATCGACCGGGTAATGGTATCGGCATACATGATCACTTTCCCTTCCAGGTTTCTGGCAGCACGTCCCGAGGTTTGGGTTAGCGAACGAGCCGAACGTAAAAAACCCTCTTTGTCAGCATCCAGGATAGCTACCAGTGAAACTTCCGGGAGGTCTAATCCTTCGCGTAACAAATTTACGCCGACCAATACATCAATAGTGCCCTCGCGGAGTTGATCCATAATTTCAACGCGCTCTAAGGTATCGATATCGGAATGAATGTACTGACATTTTATCGTAAAGCGGGTAAGATATTTGGTTAGCTCTTCTGCCATCCTCTTCGTTAGTGTGGTTACCAATACCCGTTGGTTCTTTTCGGCTCTCTGATGAATCTCTGCCATCAAATCATCAATTTGATTTAAAGAGGGGCGAACTTCAATTTCCGGGTCTATTAATCCTGTTGGGCGAATCAGCTGCTCTACAAAGAAACCATCGCATTTTTCAAACTCATAATCTGCCGGAGTAGCACTAACAAATAACAGCTGATTGGTCAGTGCTTCAAACTCTTCGAATTTTAAGGGCCTGTTGTCGATAGCTGCGGGTAAACGGAATCCAAATTCCACCAGATTTTTCTTTCGGGCATAATCGCCACCATACATGGCACGAATTTGGGGTAAGGTTACATGACTTTCATCCACTACCGTAAGAAAATCGTCGGGAAAATAATCGAGCAGACAAAATGGGCGGGTGCCGGGTTTCCTCCCGTCAAAATATCTCGAGTAGTTTTCAATACCCGAACAGTAACCTAATTCTTTTATCATTTCCAGGTCGTACTCTACTCTTTCTTTAATCCGCTTGGCTTCCAAAGGTTTTCCTATGGATTGGAAATATTCAATCTGTTGAAACAGATCATCCTGAATCTGACGGATAGCCTGATGCATCCTCTCTTTGGTCGTAACAAAGATATTTGCGGGATAAATTACGCCGCTTTCTAAAGATTCAATAATTTCGTTGGTCTGCGGATCAAAGGATTCAATCTCTTCAATCTCATCACCCCAGAAAATGACCCGGTAGCCAAGATCGCTGTATGCCAGGTAAATATCAATCGTGTCGCCTTTTACTCTGAATGTTCCGGGTTTAAAATCAATTTCGCTACGCGAATATAAACTCTCTACCAGCGAACGTAAAAACTGATTTCTGTTTAGTGTTTGTCCTGTTTTTATGGATATGGTATTGCTGTGAAAATCTTCGGGATTCCCTATTCCATATAAACACGATACCGACGAAACGACAATTACATCTCTCCGTCCGGAAAGGAGAGAGGATGTGGCACTTAACCGCAGTTTTTCAATTTCTTCATTAATGGATAAATCTTTTTCGATATACGTATCGGTTACCGGCAGATAAGCTTCGGGTTGGTAATAGTCGTAGTAAGAAACAAAGTATTCTACGGCATTATCGGGAAAAAATTGTTTAAACTCACTGTATAACTGGGCAGCCAGGGTTTTGTTATGGCTAAGCACCAGGGTTGGTTTTTCTACTTTTTCAATTACATTGGCTACGGTAAAAGTCTTTCCCGAGCCGGTCACTCCCAGTAATGTCTGAAATCTGTCTCCGCGTTCAATTCCTGCTGCCAGTTGCTTGATGGCTTCGGGCTGATCGCCGGTTGGAACATATGTTGAGGTGATTTTAAATTTCATCTGCAAATTTTTTATTTAAAGCTCGGATTTTGAGTTATATGCAGTTTTTCTGAATAGCTGATATAAATTTTTTTACGAAGATAAAATTTTGTACGGAAACCACCAATAAAGCATCCACGTCTCCGGCGAAATAAAATAAATTTTTGGTTTTGCGGGAATGGTATAGATTTTATGGAGCAAATCTTTTATTCCTTTTAAAAAATAAACTTTAAACCATCGTACAAACTGTGAAATGGCACGTGTCCTTCATTTTCATAGGTTAAATGTTTATTGTATACTCTGTCTCCCAGCTTTTTATCAACAGTATTGGAGAAATCTGTTAGTTGTTTATGAATAGTACCCTCAGCATCCAGCGGGTCTAATAGCCCATCTGTAATGAATAATTTTAGTCCGGTATAATTAACCGGTTGTTCAAATGCTTTATTGCTTAAATCCGTAAAATAATGTTCACATCCCGGAAAACCGGCACTTGAAGCAATGTATGCATTAAATAAATCGGGTTTTGTTAAAAATGAATATATTACAAAAATACCACTCAATGACTGTCCCGATAAAATTCTATAATTATCAGTAGGGTATTTATTATCAACATAAGGGATAAGTTCTTGCTCTATGAATCTTAAAAAGTCTGCGGCACCCGCTTTATTTGGTTTTGGGTAATAACTGTTATTTACTGGCCACATATCTCTTGCCCTGGAAGTGTTTTCAACAGCAACAATTATCATTTCCGGAGCAATTTCGTCGGTATATACAATGCGATTAACCGTAGCAATCGTTTCAACTAACAATTCTGTATTCCCATCCAGTCGGTATAAAACAGGATACGATTTAGATTCATTATAACTATCCGGCAGGTGTACTATAATGTTCCTGGTTTCATGTAGTATTTCAGATTGAATGCTTTTTCTTTCCCCAATTTTAACGATTATTTCCTGTCCTTCTGCTTTTTCAGATAAAATAAGGCTAAATACCAGAAAGGGAATTAGATAGAGTTTTGTAATGTTTCTCATAGTTGATAATTTTATTTATATGAACGATCCCAGTTTAAAGTATTTAGCAGGCTTAGTCCACCTTGCTTTACATCCAGCCTGCAGGACTACCATTGGATAACTTTGCTAAGATAATATATTGTCTGTAAAGCATCAAATTAGCGAAGCGAGCTCAAGTCCGAAAGGCGAATAAAAACACGTATGGTTGTTGATTGCGTTGTATAAATGGTTATTTATTAGCGCATTTTAATTGTTGCTCTTCACTATAATCATATGGTCCAAACAATTTAATTTTTTAATAATATTCTGTAATCGAAATTATATCCCAATCATAAGTTGAAAATATTCTTATGTTTTATCAATACGGCTAATTTTATTGAGATATTGTTTGTGTATTTTATCTTCAAATTTATAAATAAAATTACATAAGAATCTGGTTTGCTGGATTTTTTAACGATATCTTTTGGTCGGTTGACAGATTGTCAGATTACGAAAATAAAAAAAGCTAATGCTTTAAACATTAGCTTTTTGTTGTTCTGTTTTGTCGGGATGGCCAGATTCGAACTGGCGACCCCACGCCCCCCAGACGTGTACTCTAACCGGGCTGAGCTACATCCCGAACTTTTAATCTGTTTTGAATGGTATGCTTAATGCACTTCTTTTTCCAAAACGGGTCACAAAAATAAGTTATCAATTCTTAATATGCAAAATTTTATTTCAATTAAATTTTGGTATATTTATTGCTCAATAGATATTGCTAAAGAATATTAAATTATCTAAATAACTCATTACGTTAAATCAATCAATCATTTAAAATAGTAAGAAAATGGCATTATTTAAATCATTAGACAATCTGGACGAAGAAAAAAAACAATCCCCGGTAGATGCAGAGATTGAAAAAGTGAAATGTTTAATTGTTGGTTCAGGTCCCGCCGGATATACGGCGGCCATTTATGCAGCCCGTGCCAACTTAAATCCCGTTTTGTACGAAGGAATCGAGCCCGGAGGCCAGTTGACCACGACCAACGATGTTGAAAATTATCCGGGATATCCCGAAGGTGTTACCGGCCCGGTAATGATGGAGGATTTTAAAAAACAAGCTGAGCGTTTTGATACCGATGTTCGTTTTGGCATTGCAACAGCAGCCGATCTGTCAAAACGACCTTTTATGGTTACTATCGATGACAAAAAGGTAATCGAAGCAGAAGTTTTAATTATTGCTACCGGTGCTACAGCAAAATATTTAGGAATAGAATCAGAAAATAAATATAAAGGTCAGGGCGTTTCGGCTTGTGCCACCTGCGATGGATTTTTCTACAAAGGAAAAGATGTTGCTGTTGTAGGTGGTGGCGATACCGCTGCCGAAGAAGCTACTTATTTGGCAGGTATTTGTAACAAGGTATATCTGATTATCCGAAAAGACCATATGAGAGCCTCTAAAGTGATGCAGGAACGGGTATTCAATACCAAAAATATTGAAATTCTTTTTGAGCACAATACGAAAGAAATTGTAGGTGACAGCAGTGGTGTTAACGGAGCCATTTTAGTTAACGGCAAAGGCGAAGAGGTGAAAATAGATATCCATGGATTCTTTTTAGCTATAGGGCATAAACCCAATTCAGATATCTTTAAAGATTATATCGATACCGATGATGTAGGGTATATTAAAACCAAACCAGACACCTCCAAGACTAACGTGGATGGTGTTTTTGCCTGTGGCGATGTAATGGACCCTCATTACCGACAAGCTGTTACAGCCGCAGGATCAGGTTGCAGGGCCGCTATTGATGCGGAAAGATTTATATCTTCCCAAAAATAAACATTTGTCAAATATTACTAAACATAAAAAAAGAGCCGCTTAACTTAATGTTTGCGGCTCTTTTTTTAATAAAAGTAAAACCAAAATTTATACTTTCGCTATCGTATCAGATTTATATTCGCCTGCGATTAATTTTTTATGTACGGCTTTAAAAGCTTTAATGGTATATTCAACATCCTCCAGCGTATGCATTGCCGTTGGGATTAATCGTAATAATAGTTCCCCTTTCGGAATTACCGGATAGGTAACAATAGAACAGAAAACATTGTAGTTTTCTCTTAAATCCATGGTAATATTTGTTCCTTCAGGTATACTCCCCGACAAATAAACCGGGGTAACGGGAGATTCGGTATTACCAAGATTAAATCCGGCATCACGTAAGCCTTTTTGTAAGGCTTTCACTACGGTCCAAAGATTTTCTTTTAACTGTTTTTCTGTTTTTAGGAGCTCCAGTCTTTTTAATGCTCCAATAACCATTGGCATAGGAAGTGATTTTGCGAAGATCTGCGAACGCATGTTGTAGCGAAAATAATTTACTACCTCTTCGTTAGAAGCAACAAAAGCACCAATACCGGCCATTGCTTTGGCAAATGTGGCAAAATAAATATCAATTCCGTCCTGAACGCCAAAATGTTCAGCCGTTCCGGCACCTGTTTCCCCCATGGTTCCAAAACCATGTGCATCGTCAACAAGGATACGGAAATTATATTTTTCTTTTAAGGCAACAATCTCTTTCAGTTTTCCAAGGTCGCCGGCCATTCCAAAAACTCCTTCTGTAATTAATAAAATGCCACCACCGGTTTCATTTGCTTTTTTTGTTGCAAAATCTAACATCTTCTGACATTTAGCCATGTCATTGTGTGCAAAAACAAAACTTTTTCCGCCTTTGGCCTTGTGAAGAAAAACGCCATCCATAATACAGGCGTGTGACTCGGAATCATAAACGATAACGTCATTTCGGCCAACTAAAGTATCAATAATTGAAACCATTCCCTGGTACCCAAAATTAAGCAGAAAAGAATCGGGCTTACCCACAAATTCCGCTAAATTATTTTCCAACTCTTCATGTTTACTGGTTTGGCCCGACATCATTCTTGCACCCATAGGATAGGCTAAACCATACTCTCTGGCTGCTTCGGCATCCGCTTTTCTTACTTCAGGATGATTGGCCAAACCAATATAGTTGTTTAAACTCCAGGTTAATACTTCTTTCCCACGAAATTTCATTTTAGGATGAATATCACCTTCCAGTTTTGGAAAAGTAAAATATCCGTGTGCTTCATCCATGTATTGGCCCAGAGGGCCCATGCTTTTTTGTATTTTATCAAAAATATCCACGTTCTTAAGGTTTTGTGATTAACTTATAATTTATGGCACAAAAGTACGTTTTTTTAAAAAATTAGCAAACAGTAGAAAATAAATTAAATTTTTTATACGTTTAGATAGATTAAATTTTAGCATTTTAAACTAAAATTGTACATTTGCAAAATGTTTGAAAAAATGAAAAAACTATTACCCTTAATAATTTTAGTTTTAGTAACTGCTTCTTCTTGTAAATACGAGAAGTTACTAAAAAGTCGTGACTATAGATTAAAATATGAAAAAGCACTCGAGTATTATGAAAAAGGAGATTATGTGCGAGCTGATGGTTTGTTTGAACAGATTAAGCCTGTTCTTAAAGGAACCAAACAAGCTGATACCGTATTTTTTTACAGTGCCTATTCAAATTATCATCAGGGGAATTACTTGCTTGCTGCCTATTACTTTGATGAGTTCAGGAAAATCTATGGGAACAGTAAATTCGTTGAAGAAGCTGAGTTTATGAATGCTTATTGTAATTATAAATTATCGCCCAGACCAAGCTTAGACCAAAGTAATACCTATCAGGCAATTTCTTTATTTGCATTATATATGTCAAGATATCCGAACAGCGAACGGGTTGAGGAATGTGTTCAATATGTCGAAGAGCTTCGGAACAAATTGGCCGAAAAATCATTTATAAGTGCTAAATTGTATTATGATTTGGGATCCTATAAATCTGCAATTGTGGCTTTAAATAATTGCTTAGATGATTATCCTAATTCAAAATTTAGAGAAGAAATCATGTTTCTTTTGTTAAAATCCAGGTTTTTATTAGCTGAAAACAGTGTCCTGGAAAAACAAACCGAAAGATATCAGGCAACCGTTGATGAATACTATTCATTTGTTGGTGAGTTCCCTGAAAGTGAACATTATAAAGAGGTTGATAATATTTTTAATCAAGCACAATCAAATTTAAATAATTAATAATCGTAAAAGGATGGATTATAAAAAAACAAAAGCTCCTACTACCACTGTTACACGCAATTTGAACGATATTGGAAAAGCAACAGGAAATATTTACGAGACAGTGGTCATTGTATCCAAAAGAGCAAATCAAATTTCCAGTGAGTTGAAAGAAGAGTTGAACAGAAAATTGGAAGAATTTGCCTCATATACAGATAACCTTGAAGAAGTTTTTGAAAATAGAGAGCAAATTGAAATTTCCCGTTTTTATGAGCGGTTGCCTAAACCTACATTAATTGCAATGCAAGAGTATATTGATGATCAGGTTTATTTCCGTAAACCAGAAACGGAAGAGACATCTGAGTCGTAACCAAAAATTTAGCTCATGAAGCTAAAAGATAAAAATATTTTATTGGGAATTACAGGAAGTATAGCGGCCTATAAGGCTGCTATTCTTGTAAGGTCACTTGTGAAAGAAGGGGCTAATGTGAAAGTAGTGATGACCAGGTTAGCGAAAGAATTTATCACTCCTTTAACTATGGCAACCTTAGCTAAAAATCCTATTTTGGTTGAATTTTTTGACCCGGAAAACGGGCAGTGGAACAGCCATGTCGATTTAGGCTCCTGGTCGGATTTATATCTTATTGCTCCGGCAACAGCCAACACCATGGGTAAGATGGCCCATGGAATAGCCGATAATTTATTGATAACCACATACCTCTCGGCAAAATGTCCTGTTATGGTAGCCCCGGCAATGGATCTGGATATGTATCAACATCCGGCCAACCTGAAAAATATTGATATCCTTAAATCTTACGGTAATATTATTGTCGAACCGGGTACCGGTGAACTGGCCAGCGGATTGTCGGGTAAGGGGCGTATGGAAGAACCTGAAATTATTACCCAAAAGGTGATTGAATACTTCTCTGTAAAAAAAAAACTAAAAAATAAACGCATTCTTGTTACCGCAGGCCCTACCTACGAACCTATTGATCCTGTTCGATTTATCGGGAACTTCAGCTCAGGAAAAATGGGCTATGCCATTGCTGAGGTGTTGGCAGATCAAGGAGCTGAAGTGGTTTTGATAAGCGGTCCAACATCATTAGAAATCAATCACTCCGGAATAAAAAGGGTAGATGTTCAAACAGCCGATGAAATGTTTGATGTTGCGGTTAAGTATTTTAAGAATTGTAACGCAGCTATTATGTCTGCAGCGGTAGCAGATTATAAACCGGCTCAAAAATTGGAGCAAAAAGTTAAAAGGAAAAACGAAAATCTTGCCATAAGTCTTGAACCTAACAGAGATATTGCTGCTCACCTGGGAAAAATAAAAAAGAAAAATCAGATAATTGTTGGGTTTGCATTAGAAACAGAGGATGAAATTAAAAATGCATCCCAAAAAATCAATACTAAAAACCTGGATTTTGTCGTTTTAAATTCATTAAAAGATAAAGGTGCCGGTTTTGGTGTGAATACCAATAAAATCTCTATTATTGATAAAACAGGAGCCGTGAAAAAATTTGCATTAAAACCGAAAAGAGAAGTTGCCCTTGATATTGTCAATAAATTGATTGCCTTTTTATAAGAAAGTATAGATCTTTTATGATAAAAAAAATAATTTTTACCGTTCTTGTTATTATAATGCCATGGGTTCTTAAGGCTCAGGAGTTACGTTGTAATATCCAGATAAATTCATCGCAGATACAAGGTACCAATAAGCAGGTTTTTCAAACGTTGCAAACGGCAATCTATGAATTTATGAATAACCAGGCCTGGACAAATCATGTATTTACCAACGAAGAAAGAATTGAATGTAATATCATGATTAATCTTACCGACCACAGCGGAGATGAGTTTAGCGGAAGTTTGCAAATACAAAGTCGACGGCCGGTATATAACACATCATACAATACCACGATTCTAAATTTTAAGGATGATGACTGTCGGTTTCGATATGTGGAATTTGAGCCCCTGGAATTCAGTATCAATGAACATCGTTCCAATCTTACTTCTATGCTGGCTTATTATGCTTACATCATTATTGGTTTAGATTACGATACCTTCTCGTTGTATGGTGGGACCGAATTTTATCAAAAAGCAGAACAAATTATCAGTAATGCTCAGAATTCACCCGACCCTGGATGGAAAGCCTTTGAAAGCCGTAAGAACAGATACTGGATGGTAGAAAATTTATTAAACGACCAGTATCGTCCGGTACGCGAATTTCTTTACCGGTATCACCGGTTAGGATTGGATGTGATGAGTTCCAAAGAAGCTCAGGGAAGAGCAGAAATAGCAGAAAGCCTGGAACTTCTTCAAAAAGTTTATCGTCAAAAACCTGATCCCTATCTTTTTATTTTTGATTTAGTGATGAGCGCAAAATCAGATGAATTGGTGAATGTTTTTTCTGAATCTTTTATGGCTGAAGCCGACAGGGTTTATAATATCCTTGTTGAAATTGATGCTTCAAGGACCGATAAATACCAAAAAATTAAAGAACAATAATCTTTGGGCCGGCTTTTGATAATCTTAGAAGAAAAACTTCTTGCTATTTTTAGTCAGGTTAATTTATTTTTTTAAAATATCCAAAATCTTTTTTTAGTAAGTTTGTAATGGAAAAATTAATCTAAAGCATAGCTTATGCTCCAATCTTTAAATGTTCATAATTACGCTTTAATTAACGAGTTAACAATTGACTTAAATAAAGGATTGAATATTATTACCGGCGAAACCGGTGCCGGTAAATCTATTCTGATGGGTGCATTGTCTTTAATTCTGGGACAAAGAGCCGACACTTCCGTTTTAAAAGATAAAGCCAGAAAATGTATTGTTGAGGCTAAATTTAATATCAAACCTTACCGGTTAAAATCCTTTTTCGATGTGCATGATCTGGATTATGATGATAACACCATGATAAGAAGAGAAATTGCTGATAATGGTAAATCAAGAGCTTTTATCAATGATACACCGGTTAATTTAAGCGTTTTAAAAGATTTAAGCACTCATTTGGTTGATATTCATTCTCAGCATGAAAGCTTATTACTCGGAGATGAAAATTTTCAAATGGCACTGGTTGACTCTTATGCAGGACACCATCCATTACTTCATCAGTATTATCAGAAATATGAAGAATACCATCAGGTACAATCAGATTATAACCGTTTAATGAGCAATGCAGAAAAAGCAAAATCAGACCTTGATTATCTGCAATTCCAGTACGAACAGCTCGAAGCCTTGAAATTAAACCAAGGGGAACAGGAAGAACTGGAAGAAGAGCTGGAAAAATTAAATCATGCCGAAGAAATTAAACTTAATTTGTCGAAAAGTTATCAGCTGTTATATGAGGAGGAATTTTCTATCCTTTCAAATTTGAAAGAAGCAAAAAATGCTTTAAGTGCTATCGCCAAATATTTGAAAGAAAGTGAAGATTTAAACGAAAGGATGGAATCTGCTTATATTGAATTGCAGGATATTGGCGATGAAATTGAACAGTTAAACGAATCGATAGAATATGATCCTTCCAGGATTGAATTTATTCGCGAACGCTTAGACAGCATTTATGCTCAGCAGCAAAAGCACAAGGTTTCAACAGTAGGTGAATTATTGCAGATTAAAACTGATTTGGAAACTCAAATTGAAAATATTAACTCTTACGATTTCAGGTCCGAAGAGCTGAAATCGCAGCTTGAGTTAAAGAAAAATGAATTAATTCAACTTGCTCAACAGATATCTAAGAACAGAAAACAGATTATTCCCGAACTGGAGCAGAATATTAACCGCACGCTAAAATTGTTAGGCATGCCTAATGCGGCATTTAAGATTAAGCAGATTGCTGTTGATGAATTTTTGCCAACAGGTAATGAAATGATTAAATTTATGTTTTCGGCCAATAAAAATGTTGAACCCGAAGAGATTGAAAAAGTAGCTTCAGGTGGAGAAATTTCCCGGTTAATGCTTAGTTTAAAATCCATACTGGTTGAGAATAAAACGTTGCCAACCATTATTTTTGACGAGATAGATGCCGGTACATCGGGTGAAATTGCCGATAAGATGGGAATTATCATCAAGCAAATGTCATCCAAAATGCAGGTTGTCAATATTACGCATCTGCCTCAGATTGCGAGTAAAGCCGATTTTCATTATTTGGTATATAAAAAAGATAATCATCAAACAACCAATACGTATATAAAACTCCTCGACAAGGATGAGCGGATTAATGAAATAGCGAAAATGTTAAGTGGTAAAGAACTTACCGATGCTGCTATTCAGAATGCCAAAGTACTTATTGGCCAATAAATTTTATTCAAAAAGAGATTGAACAATACGAATGGTATATTGTCTGTAAAAATGTAATAACGAAAACTAAATAAACATGGCATTTAATTTATTAAAAGGTAAAAAAGGTTTAATATTTGGAGCATTAAACGACAAATCCATTGCATGGAAGGTTGCTGAGAAAGCCTATGAAGAAGGCGCTGATATTGTTTTAACAAATGCACCCTTTGCCATGCGTTTAGGTGATACGGAAAAACTTGCTGAAGCCTGTAATTCGGTGGTTATTCCGGCTGATGCTACAAATGTTGAAGATATCGAAAAGTTAGTGGACAAAGCGGTAGAGCATTTTGGGGGAAAATTTGATTTTATTTTACACTCCATTGGTATGTCGCCTAATGTTAGAAAAGGAATAACCTATGATAATCTGAATTATGATTATTTTTTAAAAACCCTTGATGTATCAGCGCTATCTTTTCATAAGATTTTGCAGGTTGCCAGACAAAGGGATGCACTGAATGATTGGGGCTCGGTACTGGCTCTCTCGTATGTAGCGTCGCAAAGAACCTTATATGGATACAATGATATGGCCGATGCAAAATCGTTGCTTGAGTCTATAGCAAGAAGTTTTGGATATATTTATGGACGGGAGAAAAATATCAGAATAAATACTATTTCTCAGTCACCTACACCAACAACAGCAGGGCAGGGTATCATGGGATTTAATGATTTGGTTGATTTTTCTGATAGAATGTCGCCCCTGGGAAATGCTACGGCCGATGAATGTGCCGACTTTTGTGTTACCATGTTCTCTGATTTAACCAAAAAAATTACGATGCAAAATATCTTCCACGATGGAGGATTCTCGAGCATGGGTATGAGTCGTAGAGCAATGGCTGTATATAGCAAAAATCTCGACGAGTGTTGCGAATTTAAAGACATTACGCACAGATTCTAATTTCAATGATATTTTTATGGTAAGCCGGTGATTAATCTTTCACCGGTTTTTTTATGATGAATATAAGCTTCAATTTTGTTTTTTTCGGATAAACTCGTAGTTTTCCGGTCTGAAAAATCTAAAACCATAAATATGGCAGCTGTTCTTCTCGCTCTGTTTTACATTATTTCACCTATCATCATTTTATATTTATGTAAAAAATTTTCTTTGCTAAATAAGATTGGTGCGGTTTTACTTGCTTATGCCACCGGTCTTGTTTTGGGAAATATTGGGATTTTACCCGATAATGCCGAACAGGTTCAGGATATCATGACAACCATCACTATTCCACTGGCTATCCCTCTTTTGCTATTTTCGGCCAATATAAAAACCTGGTTTACCATGGCCGGAAAAACCATGTTATCTATGGTAATTGCATTAGTTAGTGTGGTCATTGTGGTTTTTGTCGGATTCTTTATATTTAAAGGGGAAATTAAAGAGCTTTGGAAAATTGGAGGGTTGCTTGTTGGTTTATATTCGGGAGGTACTCCCAATTTAGCCTCGATTAAAATGATTTTGAATGTAGACCCTGAGGCTTTTATTATTACGCATACGTTTGATATGTTAATTTCTGCTATTTATTTGTTGTTTTTGTTAACCATCGGGCAGAAAGTTTTTTGGTATTTCTTGCCAAAATACAAAGCCTTATATAAAACGACACATCATTCCGGGCAAGATTTATCTTTTACCAATTACTGGGGATTTTGGCATAAAAAATACAGACTCCCTTTACTGGCTGCTTTAGGCATTTCCGTATTCATTTTTGGTATTGCCGGCGGACTTTCTTTTCTTGTACCTGATAATTCGCAAATGGTTGTGGTAATTTTAACCATTACTACCTTAGGTATTATAAGTTCTTTTATCCCTAAAATAAACAAGATTGCCAAAACGTTTGATTTAGGTATGTATTTAATTCTTATTTTTAGTGTAGTAATAGCTTCTATGGCAGATATCGAGAAATTTAATGGCTCAGCTCCTGAACTATTAGCTTATATCTCGTTTGTAATTTTTGGTGCTTTGTTTTTGCATGTTCTTTTTTCGCGATTGTTTAAAATAGATGCCGATACGGTAATGGTTACCTCTACAGCACTTATCTGTTCACCCCCTTTTGTTCCTGTAATTGCCGGTGCCATTAAAAATAAAGAAATCATTATCTCAGGATTAACCGTTGGCATTATTGGATATGCAGTTGGTAATTATTTAGGGTTTTTTGTAGCCGAGATGTTAAAATTTATGTAAATCTGTATATTGATAAAATCTAGAAAAACGATAAATTTGTTTAACAAATTTGTTCCTGCTGTTTCCTCATTCCATTTTTTAACGCTAACCTGCTTGTCGCTGCATTCGCAAAGTGATTTGAGAATAGTTTAATTCTTCCGGAGTAATCCGTAGCTTAACCGCTTTCGCTGGAAGCTTTAGACGCTTAAGCTAAAGCTTCAGACACTTGCGCTAAAGCTTCAGACGCTTGCGCTAAAGCTTCAGCGGCAGCGTGCGGCAGCGTGCGGTTGCGACGTGCAGGATTACTGCTACTGCTTTCCGCTACTTTTAACTTTAAACTCAGAACCTCCCATAGGGCAGGCAAGCTCAGAACTCAGAACTTTTTAACTGTCTACTGCTGTTTCCAGCCACTGCTTCCTGCCACTGCTATCTGCTGCTTCTTTCTGCCGCTTATATTGAATCTGTGTTCTATTCAGGTCTGTAAGATTAAAACAAAAAGTTCATTCCAATATACAGGCCATTATCGCCGTCGCGTTTGTCAAAAGCCATTCCGTAATCAAATGCAACAATAAAGTTTTGATTTAACACCACATGCAATCCTATCCCCGAGCTTGCATGAATTCTGTCTGAACTTTCATCAAAATAATTGGCTAAATCTTCTGATGCGGGGATAAGGCTCTTATCAACTTTTATGGGTTTTGTTACTTTACCTGCATCCAGGAAGCTGCTTAGCGCCAAATAGAAATTTTGATTTTTAATCACTCCTTTCCAAAATTTCCATCTAAACTCAAAATTACCATATACAATATCTTCGCCAACAATCCGGTCGCGCCTTATTCCGCGTAATGATTTTGCTCCCCCAAGTCCTTCGGTTAATACCGAAGGTGAAAAAGAGCTTATCATATAAGGCTGATAATAAAAAGGAGGATTTCCTTGTACGGTTCCCTGGTAACCAACCCTGTATGCAAAAGATAACTTGGACGGGACAAGGGTAAAATATTGGCGGTGTATCAACGATAGTTTAGTAAATGAATTTTCATAATTATCCAGCAACCGGGGTGCGGTAACAATAATTACTTCCGACCATATCCCTTTCATTGGATTGGCTTCGTTGTCTCTTGTGTCGTATATGGTTCCGAATTTTATATAATTCATTACCCCGCCATCTGCTTCTTTAGCCGGGATGAGTCCCCAATCCACATATTTGTCGTATAAACTTGCTGTATCAGGTAATAGGTCGCTGCCACTTTTTCCTTCGTTTAATCTGTCAATATCTACACTTCCCAGTTGATGATTAAAATGAGCAAAACCAACTAACCATCTAAGATTATTTCCCAGCAGCCGGCCCTGAAAATCTGCTGTAAAGCGCAACAGTTTTCTTTCATACCGGTAATACATTCGTGAGATATACTCATCGCTATTATCATCTTCAAAATCCATGAAATAAGCAGATTCGTAGCCGTTGAAACCATAAAAGTCCAGTGCCTGTTCGGTAAGGTAGCTAAGGTCGGCAGTTATTCTTATCGGCCGGTTAGGAAACATGTGTTCCGAATCG
>Ga0209936_1000086_pt1 | contig 58433 bp, 58 predicted proteins | sample SalPonR1_A_D1_MG_FD_185694 | JGI IMG/M metagenome (GOLD analysis project Ga0209936, IMG submission 185694) | Salt pond soil microbial communities from South San Francisco under conditions of wetland restoration - Salt Pond MetaG R1_A_D1_MG... ...
TTTGGCACGAAAACTGGGCGGGAGAAAGGCGGAAGCGCCTTATTCAAACCAATACCAAGGAGAGGTGTCCGGATGCCCGCACTGCTGTCAATACTCCAGCTCTTTCGCTACCTGATTGGCTTGCGCCGGGCCGCCCGACCGGGCCGGGCCGCCCCGCGTGATCACGTGTTACACCAGCGGCGTGTCCGCGATCCCGACAAGCTGCATCAGGAACCCGTCATCTGCCCCGGACAGGATATCGGCATAAACTGCATCAGTCTGATCGAACCCGGCCTGCGTGCTGGTCGCCGAGCCATCGAACCCCTGCATGAGCAGGGCCGCGTCCTCCACGTCGGACATACCGCGCGTGATGGCAAAATGGCCGCCCAGCAAGACCTTGTTGGCAAGATACGCCGCATCCACCGCACCGCCGGTATCTGCCTTGGCGCCCGATATGACAGACTGGATGAAGGTTGGCGGCGTGACGGGGCCAGCACCTTCCAATTGGTCGAGCCAATACGCCATCCCGACGGCATCCGGCGCGCGGCCCAGTACGTTCTGGTAGACCGTTTGCACAAATTCCGGCAAATCCTCCAAATCGCCGTAGAGCGCACGGGTTTCCGGCTGGTCAAAGAAATGCCCGGCGATTTCAGTCAGGCTCATTCCGCCGGCCATCTGGTCGCCCCAATAGAACAGGCCAATGGCATCGGGGGCCCTGTTGAAATACGCAATATAAAGCTCGGTCAGCGCCGCCATCGACGCGGCGTCCAGATCGGCCATGCCATCGAACAGTTCGATCGGCATTCCGCTGTCGCCGAACGGGGCGATTTCCTGCCCGAAATCCAGGGTGTCGACATCGCGAAGGGTCATATTGGAATCGGTGGCCCTGTGTTCCACCCGGATGATGTCGTCCTCGAAACGAACAGTGTATCCGCTCTGGTGTCCGTCAAAGACCGCGGTCTGCAGACCTGTGGCCCCATCGATGCTGCCAGATGCATCATCGGACGTGATGCGATCCTCGTCGTTGCCGGGCGTCGCGATCCGCTGATTGTCGGCGCCACTGTCTGAGCTTGGGTCAGCCTGATCCTGGTACGGATTGACAATCGGGTTCGGCAAGGGCCCCTGAGTGCGATCCTCGATCCATTCGACGATCGCGTCGAGATTTGCAGCAATCGCAGGATGCACGCTGTCGGGAAGTGACAAGTCCCGGGGCGGCGTTTCACCAAAGACGGTTGCATAATGCAGCATCGACGCCAGGAAGTAGAGCGTGGGAGTGCCATGCGGTGCATCGTCGATATACAAATCAGTCGGTCCAAGCCCTGTCAGGCCAAGAGACGGATCGTCGAGCATGGCCGCAACCTCTGGGCCGACGCTGATATGGCGGACATCCAGATCAGGGCGGGCGCTTCGAATTTCCTCGGTCAGCGACACCCACCAATCATGCCACTCGCCCATCATGTAGGATTCCCAGGCGGCGACCTCTGCTGCGCTGGGCGGGAAAGAGGAGATGAAACCCGCCAGGTGCGGCCAGGTTTCGTAGATATTGATCGCGGCGCCGGGCGCGCGGCTTTCGGCCCATTCGATGATCCGGAGCGCCGACTCCACTGGCGATGTGCTCGGATCGATCCAGTAGGGGGTGTCGGGTGATTGACCCTGAACGAAGTTCACCGCGGAAATCGTGATCTGGTTGAACTCTGCATCGGCAAAGCTCTGGCCGGTATCGGGGTCCCAGGCCTCGCGGACCGTGGGCAGGGTGATATGCGGATCGGGGGGAAGATCGTCATGCAGTGTCAGCATGCCCGTTTGCAGTGCGGTGGCATATGAATGGCCCGCCGACTCCGCCATTTTCGTCACCCAATGTGCAACAGAAAGCTCCGGGTTGCCCACCGCCCAGACATAATGGCTGTTGCCGAACACATATTCGCGCACGTCGTCCGATGGGGCGGGCGGGTTCGGGTTCGGGGCCAGATCGGGAACGGGATCAGGATCGGCGTCTGTCTGCGGTACCGGGTCAGGCTCGGCGACCGGCGTTTGATCGGGCGCGGGATCGAAATCCGCATCGGGTATGGGCGCGGGACCAAAGTCGACCGGCTGGGATGCCCAGGTGCCGTCTTTCATGTGGTCCGGGGCAGGGTGGTCGCGCATGAAATCGACCACGGCATCGTGCCGCGGCGTGGAGTCGTCAAGATGGCGCAGCAATCCCCAGCTGCCCCATTTCGTTGGCTCCGAGACATCGACGAAGGCGTTGAAGAGCGTCCCGCCTGCGGCTTCCCAGCCGTCGAGCAACTCGGCATAAAGCTCGCCCATGCCATCCGAAAAATTCAGGTGGATGAAGAAATCGGTCAGGCGGTCATTGTCCACCCAGGCGCCAACACCCGCCACATGCGTGCCGCCTTCGTACATGACAAGGTCCAGCCCACGGGAATCGGCCACCGATTTGTGATAGCGGAACATCTCGAACAGGCCTTGCAACGAATCGTCTGAATTGCCGGAGATCGATCCGTCCCGCAATTCGCGCATGGCCATATCGACCGCCAGATCATAGCGATGTTCGGCGATATAAGCATCCGCCGCCGCACCGTTCAGGCCTCGTGCCGCGGCGTCCTGCCGGGCTTGCGTTTCGCTTTCAGAGATCCAGTCAAGGACCATGTTGGCCTTGGCATCCGTGCCTAGGCTGTTGCCGAAATACCCGGTGATCGCATAGGTGTCGAAGGATTGATACGGTGCGGCGTTTGCTCCGCTCAGGGCCTGCCAGGCCGGGGCGTCCAACATCGAGTTCTCCAGCCCCGGCCAATAGGTGTGCGTCGCCAGAACCTTGACCAAGTGATCTTCGGCACCGGCGTAGACGTCGTCGAGAACGCGTGCCATTTCCGCAGAGCGCGCCCCGTATTCCTGCATCCAGCCATCCCCGAGGTCCTGCCCGAACCGGGCGCGGGCCGCGTCGGCCGAATCCGTCGCCTGGTCGAACATCCAGTTCCAGACCTCGTTCGAAAACTCGTAATGCGCGCGCAAATCGGGGTTGAGGGCGTCGCGCACATAGCTTGCGAACTCGCGGATATAGGCCTCGTCCGCGTGAAACGGCATATTGAACCAGGGCTCTGTCCCGGTTGCGTTGGCCAGCGCGACCATCACCGACAAAGGCACACCGGAATTGTAGGTGTAATCGTTCTGCTGCGGCTGTTCCGACCAGTTTCGGATGGTTGAATTGTTGGTTTCTTGCCAATCCATGAAACGCAGCGCATGGGACTCGGCGATGACGTCCAGCCAAAGCGGATTGAACATCTGTCCCGCCTCGTAGGCCGGGATGTGCTCTTGCTTTACCACCTCGATATTGCGCAGGTAATCCCCGGTGTTCTGCGGATCGGTCGACCGGATCGCAATCACCACCATGCCGTTTCCGGTCGGTTGATGATCGAACCAGATCTCGCCATCGGTTCGGGATACGATTTCGGCACCGGAGACGCCGATGTCGCCCGCGCCGTCATAGCTCAGCCGGTAAAGCCCGGCGGTCGAGCTGGCAGCGGCCGGCATCTCGGTGAGGATGAGGGTCTGGACCTGCTCAATATCGTCGGGAATTCGGGTCAGCCAGCCATTTTCATCCAGTAGCCCCATCGCCTCGAAATCCGCCTCGCGATAGGCGCCCCATTGTCCATCTGCATTTCCCGACCAGGGACGGGCGGTTTTGAAGACATCGAGGAACGGCTGCTGTACGCTCCAATCAACGATCCCCCGAAGTCCAATGGCCATCGCTGCCGCAGAAGTTTGCGTTCCGAAAACGTCGGTCAAGGGTTCCATGCCCACTCCACTCATCCAAATCGCCCCCGCTTCGGGTGATGAGGGGTGGGGTGTGAACGAGAGCTTAAAGGTCGATTTTGACTAAAACCGTGCCGTCGCCATCAGCCGTGAAAGCGGCGGATCGCCAGGGAAAATCATGTGGAGTGACATGGGTTTGACCGTATCTGCCACCAGCCAGGGCATGCGGCAGATATCCGGTTCGAAAATAGTGAAACTTCGTATTAAAAATTAATGCTGCCTGCGGGGCCGTATTGGCCAACAGGGTAAGCCCGGAACCAGCGCTGGGTCAGATTAGACAGGGACTTCAACGCTGGTCTGGGCCGGTCCGATCGACGTGGTGAACCCGTTTCAAGTGCGCCGCAGCTTGATCACCACATTCACGCTTGAAATTTCGGCCCCGTCGGGGGGGCCAGGAATGCGCGCGATTTCGAGTTCATCGGCTGGCGCATCGGTCAGACGGCCTTCTTCTTCCCAGAAAAAATGGGGGTGATCATGCGTGTTGGTGTCAAAATAGCTCCGGGCCCCGTCGACGGTCACTTCTTGCATCAAGCCGGCGTCGCAGAAGGCGCGCAACGTATTGTAGACGGTGGCGAGTGAAACCTGCTCACCCGTGTCCTGAACGGCTGCAAAAAGGCTTTCGGCGGTCACATGCCGGTTGTTGCCGTCACCAACGAGCAGGGACGCAAGCGCCACGCGTTGGCGCGTCGGACGAACGCCGCCTTCTGCCAGCCAGTCTGTTCCACGTTCGATTGCTGCTGAAGACATGATTAACCCGTGTTTCCTTCTGTCATATATAGAGGGCGATGGCGCCGGATTTCAAACCATTTTCCTGCAGCACCTTGTCTCAGGTCGCCGTCATGGCGGGCTTGCGCGCGCGTCAGGCCGGGTGCTAGACGGATCGGAATATTGCAAGATGATACGGGAGCCTTGCCCAATATGACTGATTATCCACGCAGTTTTGACCGTGACGAGCTTTTGAAATGCGCGCGGGGTGAGCTGTTCGGGCCGGGCAATGCACAGCTTCCGGAACCGCCGATGCTGATGATGGATCGTATCACCGATATTTCGGCGGATGGCGGGGAACACGGCAAAGGCCATGTCGTGGCCGAGTTCGACATCAAGCCAGACCTATGGTTCTTCGAATGTCATTTCCCCGGCAATCCGATCATGCCGGGATGTCTGGGGCTTGACGGGCTATGGCAGCTGACCGGTTTCAACCTTGGCTGGCGCGGCTGGCAGGGGCGCGGGTATGCGCTGGGTGTCGGCGAGGTCAAGCTGACGGGCATGGTGCGGCCGGATCGCAAGATGCTGACCTATTACGTGGATTTCACCAAGGCGGTGCAGACCCGCAGGTTGACCATGGGTGTCGCCGACGGCCGGGTCGAGGCGGATGGAGAGACCATCTATCAGGTCAAGGACATGAAGGTCGCGCTGTCGGAAACCTGATATGTCGCGGCAGTGCGCAGTTCGCAGCGCGGTCGGCATTTGAAGTGCTTGCCCATGCGCCCCACCTTGCCTACACACGCCTGCAACAATTGTAAGGAGCCGTGATGCGCCGTGTCGTCGTGACAGGATTGGGAATTGTTTCATCCATCGGGAACAATACAACGGAAGTGACCGAGAGCCTGAAGGCGGGCCGTTCGGGGATCACCGCGAATGCCGAAATGGCGGAACATGGGTTCCGCAGCCAGGTGGCCGGGGCCATCGACCTGGACCTCGCTGATCATGTGGACAAGCGCACCCTGCGCTTCATGGGGCCCGGTGCCGCCTATGCGCATATCGCGATGGGGCAGGCGATTGCCGATGCCGGTCTGACCCAGGCGGATGTGGTGGACCCGATGACCGGGCTGATTGCCGGGTCGGGGGGGCCGTCGACCAGTGCCATGCTGGCGGCACACCAGACAGTGCTCAAGACCGGCGGGACCAAGCGGATCGGTCCGTTTGCCGTGCCCAAGACGATGTCGTCCACGGTGAGTGCCAATCTCGCCACTGCGTATCAGATCAAGGGGATGAATTTCTCGATCACCAGCGCCTGTTCGACCTCCCTGCATTGCATCGGCATGGCGGCGCAGCAGATCGCGCTGGGCGCGCAGGACGTGATGTTCGCGGGCGGTGGCGAAGAGCTGGACTGGACATTGTCGTGCCTGTTCGACGCGATGGGCGCGATGTCATCGAAATATAACGATACGCCACAGAAAGCGTCACGCGCCTTTGACGAAGGGCGCGACGGGTTCGTCATTTCGGGCGGCGGTGCGATGGTGGTTCTCGAATCGCTGGATCGGGCCTTGGCGCGCGGGGCCACGATCTATGCCGAAGTCACCGGGTTCTCGGCGACCAGTGACGGGGCCGACATGGTCGCGCCGTCCGGCGAGGGCGGGGAGCGCGCCATGCGCGGGGCGCTCAGGACTTTGCCGGAGGGGCGCGCCGTCAGCTATATAAATGCGCATGGCACGTCGACCCCGGTGGGCGATGTCGGTGAGATCGAAGCGGTGCGGCGCGTCTTCGGCGACGGATCGACACCGCCGGTCAGTTCGACCAAATCCATGACGGGCCACAGCCAGGGCGCAACTGGCGCGCAAGAGGCGATCTACTGCCTGCTGGCGTTGCGGGACGATTTCATCATCCCGTCGATCAACGTCGAAACGCTTGATCCCGCGCTCAAGCCCCAAGAAATCGCAACGGCACTTGTGGAAAATGCAGGGCTGGATACGGTGATGACCAATTCCTTTGGCTTTGGCGGCACCAACGGGTCGATGTTGATGTCGAAATACTTGGATTGAGCATGAGTGGACAATTGCAGGGCCGTCGCGGCCTTATCATGGGCGTTGCCAACGAACGGTCCCTGGCATGGGGAATCGCCAAGGCAATGGCCGAGGCCGGGGCGGATCTGGCCTTTACGTACCAGGGCGAGGCATTCGGCAAGCGGCTTGAGCCGTTGGCGGCCAGTGTCGGGTCCGATTTCATGGTTGATGTCGACGTTACGGATGACGCGTCGATGGATGCCGCCTTCGAGGCCTTGGGCAAGCGGTGGCCGACGATCGATTTTGTTGTTCACGCGATCGCCTTTTCCGACAAATCCGAATTGCAGGGCCGGATCCTGAACACGTCTCGGGACAATTTCAAAAGCTCGCTCGATATCTCGGCTTACAGCTTCATTGACGTGGCGCGGCGGGCGCACCCCCTGATGGTCGAAAACGGCGGCACGCTGCTGACTTTGACCTACATGGGATCGACGCGCGTGACGCCGAATTACAATGTCATGGGCGTGGCAAAGGCCGCGCTTGAGGCCTCGGTCCGGTATCTTGCCAATGATCTGGGTCCGGAGGGGATTCGCGTCAACGCGATCTCGCCCGGACCCATGAAAACGCTGGCGGGGGCCGCGATTGGCGGGGCACGCAAGACGTACAAGCATACCGATCAGAACGCGCCGCTGCGGTCGAATGCGACGCTCGAGGCGGTGGGTGGCACTGCGGTTTACCTTGCTTCGGACGCCGGGGCTTGCACAACGGGCGAGATCCTGCGCGTCGATGGCGGGTTCCATGTTCTGGGGATGCCGCAATACGAGCATCTTTGACCCGGATCGGAACAGGGGCCTTGGCGGATCGTTGACGTCGCAAAAGGAGGCTTCCTGTCATGACCCATACGCTGACGCTGCAAAGCATCGAACCGGTGACGCACGATACCTATCACCTGGTGTTCAACAAGCCCGACACTTACGATTACGTCCCCGGTCAGGCTTGTGATCTTGCGCTCGCCCGAGACGGCTGGCGGGACGAGCAACGCCCCTTCACCTTCACCGGGCTGCCCACCGATCCGACGCTGGAATTCGTGATCAAGTCCTATCCCGACCATGGCGGCGTCACCGAGCAGATCGGTGGAATGCAGATGACCGATCAGGTCGAGATCGGTGCGCCATGGGGCGCGATCGAAGACAAGGGGCCGGGTATCTTCATTGCCGGTGGCGCCGGGGTCACGCCGTTCATCGCGGTCCTGAAACGGCGATTGCAAACCCATGGCACCCTCGAAGATTGCCAGCTCGTGTTCTCCAACAAGACCGAGGCCGACATCATCCTGCGAGAGACGTTTACGTCGATGCCGGGGTTGACCTGTCATTTCGTCGTGACGGATGATCCCGACAGTGAATTTTCTCGCGACAGGATTGATGCGGAGTTCCTGGAAGGCATCATCGAAGGTTCGGACGGCCCGATCTATGTGTGCGGCCCCGAGCCGATGATCGCCGACATCCAGGCTGCGCTCTTGTCATTGGGGGTCGGGGAAAGCCGGATCGTGACGGAGGATCTGGACTGACCGAAGGCCAGGTCAGAACCACTGGCCCGATTCCATCAACCCCAAGTCCAGCAATTGCCGCGAGTGCCATTCAAAGGGCACCGAATTGTGCCAGCAAAAGGTGTCGATCGAAAACGTGGAGCCGGGGTTGCGCTTGAGCGCCTTGGCCGTGCGGAATGATACCACGGCCGCCGTCAGGTTGTGATGCCACGGACAGGAATAGGTGTTGTACTCCTCGTCATTGAACGTGTGGTCCTGCCGCAATTCGAGCCCGGGCCTGGCCCGAAAGATCGCGATGCGGTCGATCTTGCGGCGCTCTGCGGGAACATGTTCCTCGTAGCGCCAGCGCAAGCCGCCGAAGAAATCGAGCTGCCGGTCCCGGGGATGGTGCGTGACCGGGTCGAGACGACCAAGCGCATAATACCCTGACCGGTCGAGATGTGCGTCGTCCAGGCACACGGCGTCGGGATGGGTGTCCAGATCCCCGGCATAGAGATCGACCGCATAACACAGCATCGCGTCGCGCCGTTCTTCGGTGTGAAAGGCCAAAAGCTCTGTGATCGTGCGCGTTTCACAGAACGGGAAGAACAGGTACTCGGTATTGTAACAGGTGTAGAACCAGACGCCGGGCGCCTTGGCGATGATCGCATTCACGATCTCTTCGCGGTTGTTGTCACGGGCGAGGTCGGCGTCGACCCGAATGATCTGCTCGGCCACGTCGTCTGCCACTGAAAACGTCGGTGACATGAAAGCGACCACCGATGCAAACCCGAGTTGCAGGTTGTGCCGGAGCGTCGTGTCGATCTCGACCGCGTCTTCGACAAAGACAAGCGCCACCGGCCCCTTGGCAATCGCGCGGGGGGCCTTTGAAAGAAACTCCGTGTAGCCTGCAAAACGCATGAAGGGTCCTCTGCGGGAATTTTTCGCAGAATCGATGAAAAAAGCGTGCATTGCAAGACAGGGGTGACATGCGGTATCGCCACGCTCTGAACCTGCCCGGAGGACTCGACCATGTCTGAGCCGAAAAAGCTGTATATCAAAACCTATGGCTGTCAGATGAACGTCTATGACAGCGAACGCATGGCCGAGGTGCTGGGCGGTCGGGGCTATGTCGAGACGCAAACGCCCGATGATGCAGACATGATCCTGCTCAACACCTGCCATATCCGCGAGAAAGCGGCGGAAAAGGTCTATTCCGAGCTGGGCCGTTTCAAGGGGCTGAAGGCAGACAAGCCGGGCCTGAAGATCGGTGTCGCCGGCTGCGTCGCGCAGGCCGAGGGTGAGGAGATCATGCGCCGCCAGCCGATGGTCGATCTGGTTGTCGGCCCGCAAAGCTATCATCGTCTGCCAGAGCTGGAAGCGAAGGCGCAAGGCGGCGAAAAGGCGCTGGACACCGATTTTCCCGAAGAGGACAAGTTCGAGGTTCTCAAGAACCGCCCCAAGGCCCGGCGTGGCCCGACCGCGTTCCTGACCGTGCAGGAAGGCTGCGACAAGTTCTGCGCCTTCTGCGTGGTGCCCTATACGCGCGGGGCAGAAGTCAGCCGTCCGGCGGATCGTGTCTTGACCGAGGCACGCGACCTGGTGGAACGCGGCGTCCGCGAAATCACCTTGCTGGGCCAGAACGTGAACGCCTATCACGGCGCCGGGCAGGGTGGCGACTGGTCTCTGGCGCGTCTGATCTGGGCGCTCAACGATATCGACGGGCTGGAGCGTATCCGCTTCACCACCAGCCACCCCAACGACATGACAGACGACCTGATCGAGGCACATGGCACCTGTCCGAAACTGATGCCCTATCTGCACCTGCCGGTGCAGTCCGGCTCTGATCGTATCCTCAAGCGGATGAACCGGCAGCACACGGCGGAAAGCTATCTGGCGATCATCGACAAGCTGCGCGCCGCGCGGTCCGATTTGCTCTTGTCCGGCGATTTCATCGTCGGCTTCCCCGAAGAGACCGAAGAGGATTTCCAGGCGACCTTGGACATCATCCGCGCGTCGAATTACGGCTATGCCTACAGCTTCAAATACTCCACCCGGCCCGGCACGCCCGCGGCCGAACGCGACCAGTTGAGCGAAGACGTCAAGGACGACCGCCTGCAGCGTTTGCAGGCCCTGATCACCGAACAGCAGAAGGCAGCCCAGGATGCGATGCTGGGCCAGGAGGTCGGGGTTCTGTTCGAAAAGCCGGGGCGCCTGCCGGGGCAGATGGTGGGCAAGTCCGATCACTTGCACGCGGTGCACGTCAAGGCAGACGGCTTGCAGGCTGGCGATCTGCGACGCGTGCGCATCGTCGAGGCGGGACGCAATTCGCTCAAGGGCGAGCTGGCGGAGTGACGCAAGGGTGACGCACCTACGACATCTTGAGGTTTACCCTTCCAAGCCCCGCTGTCTTTGGTAGTATGCAGGTGAATCGGGTGTTTTGGCTCCGGGCAGGACAGGCACCACCGTCGAGGGGTATGTGAATGATGAGTCGTTTGACCGTGTTGGTCTTCAGCGTGGCGCTGGCCGTGCCCCAGTTCGGCATGGCGCAACAGGCGGAAAAATACATCCCCGGGGTCTGGATCGATCCGGATGGCTGTGAACACTGGGCCATGGATGACGGGATCGAAGGGTTCATGAGCCCGCATCTGCGCCGCGATGGAACGCCGGTCTGCCACGAGATCAGCCGCTGTGGCGTCGTGCCCACCGACACGATGTTCGACACCGGCAGCGCGCGGATCTCCCCTGCCGGCGTCGCGGGGCTGCGACGGTTCTTCGCGTCGCGGTCGGCCAACGGGTTCGTGATCGAAGGCCATACCGACAGCCGCGCCTCCGAGGCTTACAACATGAGGTTGAGCAAACAGCGCGCCCGGGCGGTCGCCCAAGTCGCGCAACAGGCGGGCGCGCGGGTTTATTCTGTTCGGGGGTTCGGCGAAGGCCGCCCCACCGCCAGCAATGCAAGTGCGGCCGGAATGGCCGAGAATCGCCGGGTGGAAATCCTGTGCCTGCGCTGAGGAGACCCGCGATGCTTCGGATCACCATGTTAACCCTCGTTTGCGTGTCCTTGGCGGCCTGTGAAAGGTCGACCCCCGACAAAAGCGTCGATCGTGGCTGGGATGCCAAGCCGCTGAGCGAATTGCAGGCGGGTATCTGGATTGATCCGAACGGCTGCGATCACTGGATCATCGACGACGGGGTTGAAGGGTACCTGACGCCGCGGCTCGATGCGCGGGGCCGGCCGATCTGTTCGGGCAATGCCGATGAACCCAACACCGCGATCGGCAATTTCAAGGCTGGATCGACCGGGCTGATCGGGGACCCTCTTTGATCGGTGGGGTGAGCGCTTGCGCTGCGTGACGGAACTTGACACCCTGATGCCGCCACCCTTGATCCGGAGACCCGCGTGACCACAGACATATTGTCAGATGCGCTTGTAGAATTCCCTGATAACCGTTTGCTGATCGACCTGTGCGGCGAATATGACCGCAACCTGACCGAGATCGAAACGCGATTGGGCGTGCAGATCCTGCGCCGGGGGAACCAGTTGGCGATCCATGGTGACCGCGATGCGCAGGCCGACGCCCGCGAGGTGCTCATGGCGCTCTACCAGCGTCTCGAACAGGGCAAGAGTGTCAATCCCGCCGATATTGACCGCGAGTTTCGCATGGCGCCCGAGGACGCGGTGCCCGAGGGCCAGATCGAGATGTTCGAGGGCGGCAAGGTCGAAATCAAGACCCGCAAGAAGTTGGTGGAGCCGCGGACCGATGCGCAAAAAGCCTATGTCCGGTCGCTGTTCGAAAACGAACTGGCGTTCGGTATCGGGCCTGCGGGCACGGGCAAGACCTATCTGGCGGTGGCAGTGGGCGTGAACATGTTCATCACCGGGCAGGTCGACAAGATCATCCTGAGCCGTCCGGCAGTCGAGGCGGGCGAAAAGCTGGGCTACCTGCCGGGCGACATGAAGGACAAGGTCGATCCCTACATGCAGCCGCTTTACGATGCGCTGAACGATTTTCTGCCAGGCAAGCAACTGGCGCGGATGATCGAGGAAAAGACCGTCGAGATCGCGCCCCTGGCCTTCATGCGCGGTCGGACGCTGTCCAACGCCTTCGTGGTGCTGGACGAAGCGCAGAACGCCACCTCGATGCAGATGAAGATGTTCCTGACCCGCCTTGGCGAAGGGTCGCGCATGGTGGTCACGGGCGACCGGACACAGGTCGATCTGCCGCGCGGCGTTGCCTCTGGCCTTTCGGATGCGGAACGGTTGCTCAAGACGATCCCGAAAATCAGCTTCAATTACTTCACCGGCAAGGATGTTGTGCGCCACCCGCTTGTGGCGGCGATCATCGACGCCTATGAGCAGGATGCGGAGACGCCCTGATCTTCATCTTGCCAGATAAACTCCGGGGGTTTGGGGGCTGGCCCCCAATGGACAGCCAGTGACCACATTGACCGACATCGTCATCGAGGACCCGCGCTGGACAGCGACCGGCTTTGCGTCGCTGGCCGAACAGGCCGCCTGCACCGCACTGGACTATCTGGCGTTGCCGATTGCCGGGTATGAAATCGCGATCCTGGCCTGTGACGATCCCCGCATTGCCCGGCTGAACACCGAATTTCGCGGCAAACCTGCCCCCACCAATGTCCTGAGCTGGCCCGCCCTTGATCTTGCGCCCGACAGGGATGGCGAAACGCCCGCCGCTCCGCCGCCGCCCGATCCGCTCATGGGCGAGGCGCTGGGCGATATCGCCATTGCTTATGAAACCTGCCTGCGGGAGGCTCAAGCCGCGGGCAAACCGCTGCGCGATCACATCACCCATCTGGTTGTGCACGGGGTGTTGCATCTTTTGGGTTACGATCACATTCGTGACCGTGATGCCACGTTGATGGAAGCTATTGAAGGGCGGATACTTGGCAAGATGGGGATCGCGGACCCATATATCGAGTATCAGGCCCGGGACGGGTCCCATTGGAACAGGTAAAGATGGACGACAACGACGACTCGTCTAACGCGGCGCAGGGCGCGCGAGGGACGGACAACACAACAATGGAGCGCGGATTTCTGACGCGGGTGCGCGGCATGTTCGGCGGCACCGAGTCCGAGGGTGCAAGCGTGCCATCACCCCAGGTAAGCCGAGCAATGACACCCATACACGGCATGATGAACCTGCGCCGCATGCGCGTCGAGGATGTTGCGGTGCCGCGCGCCGATATCGTTTCGGTCTCGGATGCGATCACCAAGGAAGAGCTGGTCGGTGTCTTCCGCGAAAGCGGGATGACCCGGTTGCCGATCTATACCGGCACGCTCGATACACCGATTGGCATGGCGCATCTCAAGGATATCGCGCTCAAATACGGCTTCAATGGCGACAACGGTGATTTCGACCTCAAGGAGATGCTGCGGCCGCTCTTGTTCGTGCCGCCGTCGATGCCGATCGGTGTCCTTTTGGCGAAGATGCAGACCGAGCGGCGGCACATGGCCTTGGTGATCGATGAATATGGCGGGGTTGACGGGCTGGTGACGATCGAGGACCTGATCGAACAGGTCATCGGCGACATCGAGGACGAACACGATCTTGACGAAGGTCGCAATTTCACCCGCGAAAAGCAGGGCGTCTACCTTGCGTTCGCCCGCACCCCGCTTGAGGAATTCGAGGCCGAGATCGGCATGGGGCTGACGCATCATGACGATATCGACGGCGAGGAAATCGATACGCTTGGAGGGCTGGTCTTCATGCTGGCCGGCCATGTGCCCGCCCGGGGCGAGGTCGTGCCGCACCCGCAAGGCCCCGAGTTCGAGGTGATCGACGCCGATCCCCGCCGCATAAAACGCATGCGGGTAAGGTTGAACTCCACCGCCAAGGGGGACATGGCGCGGGCGCACGAGGCTGCCGACGCCGCGACGGCCCCCAGCGCCTGATACCATGGCACTGGCCCGCCGTTTCGGAGCACTGGCGCTGGGGGCAGGCTTTGCGCTGGGCCAGCCGCCCTTCGATCTGTGGTGGGCCGCCATTGCGGCGCTGGTGGCGCTTTTTGTGCTGTCACGCGCGGATCGCGCATCGGGCCCGGCGGGCTGGACGGGCTGGCTGTTCGGAACAGGCTATTTCGCGGTCTCATTGCATTGGATTTACCAGCCGTTCCAGGTGGATGCGGCCCTGACGGGCTGGATGGCGCCGTTCGCGGTCATCGGCCTGTCATGCGGTCTTGCCCTGCTCTGGGCCCTGGCCTTCTGGCTGGGGCGGCGGGTCAGCGGTTCGGCCTATGGCATCGCGCTGTGCTGGGCCGTTATGGAGCTTGTGCGCGCTTACCTGTTCACGGGGTTTCCGTGGGGGCTGGTTGGCTATGTCTGGGCACCCACGCCGGCTGCGCAGTGGCACGCCGTTTTCGGGCCGCATGGCCTGACATTGGTGACATTGCTGCTCGCGGCGCTGGCCGCGCAGGCAATCTTGCAGCGCTCTGCCGTGATCGGCGGTGCGGTGATCGGGGCGACAGGTGCCCTGTGGATCGGCGGCACAGCCCTGACCCCGGGGCTGCAAGACCTGACGAATCGTCCCGTCGTGCGCCTGATCCAGCCCAATGCGCCGCAGCATCAGAAATGGGACCGCGCCTATATGCCGGTCTTTTTCAACCGTCAGGTGGATTTCACCGCGCAGCGGCCCGAACCCGATCTGATCGTCTGGCCGGAAACGGCGGTGCCGAACTTGCTGGACGACGCGGGTGCAACCTTTGACGTGATCGCGCAAGCTGCCGCCGGCACGCCGGTGGTGCTGGGCATTCAGCGCGAAGAAGAGAGGCGGTATTTCAACTCGCTGGTCCGGCTGGACGCGCGGGGCGCGGTCTCTGATCTTTACGACAAGCACCATCTGGTGCCTTTCGGCGAATACATGCCGGCTGCATCTTTTTTCGCGCGGTTCGATATCCTTGGCCTCGCCGCGCGCGCCGATGCGGGGTATTCGGCAGGGCCGGGGCCAGCGCTGGTCGATCTTGGTCAGTTGGGACAGGCGCTGCCACTGATCTGTTACGAGGCGGTGTTTCCGCAAGATGTGAATGGCGCGCCATCGCGGCCGGACCTTCTTCTCCAGATCACCAACGATGCGTGGTTCGGCACCTATGCGGGGCCGCAACAGCATTTGGCGCAGGCGCGCTTGCGGGCCATTGAACAAGGGGTTCCGATGATCCGGGTGGCCAATACCGGCATTTCGGCCGTGATCGACCCGGCGGGCCGGATCATCGACGCGCTGCCTCTGGGGCGGGCCGGATTTCTGGATGTGCCCGTGCCGGTGGCTGGCGCCCCGACGCTTTATGCGCGCTCGGGAGATTGGCTGGCCTTGCTCGCGGCTTTTGTGGCATTTGGGGCGCTGGTCATTCGCGAACAGCGCAATCCCATTGACCAATCCGCGCCCCGGGCGTAACGCAAAGCCTCATTCCCGTCACAACGGCTTCCTGACGTGACGGCAGACCCCAATGGAGCACTCATGTCCAGACAAAATTACATCTTCACCTCGGAATCCGTGTCCGAGGGCCACCCGGATAAGGTCTGTGACCGAATCTCGGATGCGATCCTTGATGCGCTGATTTCCGAAGAACCCGAAGCCCGTGTCGCCTGTGAAACCTTTGCGACCACGAACCGCGTCGTGATCGGCGGCGAGGTCGGCCTGTCAGATCAATCCCGCCTGGACGGCTACATGGCGCGTATTCCCGATATCGCACGCGCCTGTATCAAGGACATTGGCTATGAGCAGGACAAGTTTCACCACGCAACCTGCGAGATCACCAACCTGCTGCATCCCCAGTCCGCGCATATCGCACAGGGCGTCGATGCGTCCAGCGACAAGGATGAGGGCGCGGGTGACCAGGGGATCATGTTCGGCTATGCCACGAACGAGACGGACGCGCTGATGCCCGCACCGATCCAGTTCAGCCACGCGATCCTGCGCCGACTGGCGGAGGCGCGCAAATCGGGGGCCGAGCCGCTTTTGCGCCCGGATGCCAAGTCGCAGGTTTCGGTGGTCTATCAGAATGGCAAGCCGATGGGCGTGCGCTCCGTCGTGCTGTCGACCCAGCACGCCGATGACCGTCAAAGCTCCGAGGATATCCGGGAAATCGTCGAACCTTACATCCGCGAGGTGTTGCCCGAAGGCTGGCTGATGGACGATACCGAATGGTGGGTGAACCCGACCGGCACATTCGTGATCGGCGGACCGGATGGCGACGCGGGCCTGACGGGCCGCAAGATCATCGTCGATACCTATGGCGGGGCGGCCCCGCATGGCGGTGGTGCGTTCTCGGGCAAGGACCCGACCAAGGTGGACCGCTCGGCGGCCTATGCGGCGCGCTATCTGGCGAAGAACGTGGTCGCGGCGGGCATGGCAGAGCGCTGCACGATCCAGCTGAGCTATGCGATCGGCGTCTCCAAGCCGCTGTCGATCTATGCCGACATGCATGGCACCGGAGAGATCGACGCCGCGGCGATCGAGCGGGCGATCCCCAAGGTCATGGACCTCACCCCGCGTGGCATCCGGACCCATCTGCAACTGAACAAGCCGATCTACGAGCGCACGGCGGCCTATGGCCATTTCGGCCGCGCGCCCGAGGCGGATGGCGGGTTTAGCTGGGAACGGACCGATCTGGCCGAGGCGCTGGCGAAAGAGGTCTGATCCCCCGGTGACTCCGGGGCCGCCGACGGCTAGGCTTGTCACACAAGCTGACATGTCGAAGGAGGAGACCCGATGAGACAGATCGCAATGAGCGTTGCTCTGGCTGCCTTGGCCACGGCGGCCGGGGCGGAAACCGAGGTGGGCATTTCCAAGGATATGCCAACCACCACCGTTGAAACCCGAAACGGTCCGGTCGAGATCGGACGGGTTCAGGACACCGAGAACGAAGTAACGGGGGAATGGGCCCGTACCTCCCGGCCCTGTCCGGAGTTTTGTATCCAGCCCATCACGCCCGCCGAGGGTGTCAGCACCATCGGAGAGCTGGAATTGATCGACCTGTTGCAAGACCCCGATGCGGTGGTCGTGGACAGCCGCACATCGGACTGGTTCGAGGGGGGGACGATCCCGGGCGCGATCAACATCCCCTATCCCTATGTCCTGGACGAATTGGGCCAGCTGGGCTGCGAACCGGATTTCGAGGGCTGGGACTGCGCGGGGGCCAAACAGGTTGCACTGTTTTGCAACGGCATCTGGTGTGGCCAGTCTCCGACCGCGATCCGCAACATGGTCGAGGCGGGGTTTCCCGCAGACAAGATCTCCTATTATCGCGGCGGGATGCAGGTCTGGCGGCTGCTTGGGCTGACAGTGACGGGCGGCGGCAGCTAGCGGCCGCGGTTTGTCTTTCTGCATCCAGCGCTAACTTTAGTGCCACAGCACAATAAAAAGGAGATCTTCATGTTCAAACCGTTTCTGGCCACGCTTGCCCTGACCGCGACTGCCGCACAGGCCGAGATGTCCGCCGAGTACCACAGCTACACCGTCGGTGACCGGGAGTATGAAGGGTACGTCGCCACCAACACGGCGATCACGCCGAAGGGCACCGTTCTGATCGTACATGACTGGGACGGGATGACCGATTACGAGGAACGCCGCGCCGAAATGCTGGCAGCCCTAGGCTACACCGCCTTTGCAATCGACGTCTATGGCGCGGAGGAGACCCCGCAAAGCGTCGATGAATATCGTGCCCTGTCCGGCGCGATGTACAGCGACCGCGAGGAATTCCGGGCGCGGCTGATGGGGGCGATCGAAGAGGCCGCGAACATCACCGGGGCCACCGATACCCATGTCATGATGGGCTATTGCTTTGGCGGCGCGGCGGTGCTCGAGGCGGCGCGCGCAGGGGCGGACCTTGATGGCTTCGTGAGCTTTCACGGCGGTCTGGGCACACCCGAGGGGCAGGATTACTCTGCTGCCACCGCGCCGATCATGATGTTCCATGGCTCCGCGGATCCGGTGTCCGGGATGGCTGACCTTGCGGCGCTGCTGGATGAATTGCAGGCTGCGGGTGTGACCCACGGGGCAGAGGTGTTCGGCGGTGCCCGCCACAGCTTCACGGTGTTCGGTTCGAACGATTACGACCTCGCTGCGGATCAGGGCAGTTGGCAAGGGCTTCTGGACTTCCTTGACGAGCAAACATGATCCATCGGGCTGTCCTGCTCCTCGCTCTGCTTTGGCCCGGGCTGGTTTGGGCCAACGATTGGGACGCGCTGGATACCCCCGGCGCGTTCGCAATCATGAGACATGCGCTGGCCCCCGGTACCGGTGATCCGGCGCGTTTTGCGCTGGGCGATTGCAGCACCCAGCGCAATCTGAACGATAGGGGCCGGGCACAGGCAGAGCGGCTCGGTGCCGCCTTTCGCGACCGTGGTCACGCGTTTGATGTGGTGTTGACCAGCCAATGGTGCCGGAGCCGGGATACCGCCACGCTTTTGTCGCTGGCTCCGGTAGAAGACACGCCCGCATTCAATTCCTTTTTCCGCGATTTCGCGGCACGCGACAGTCGAACGGACGCGGCGTTGGAACTGTTGGAAAATCAGCAGGGGCGCCCCTTTGTCGTAAGTCACCAGGTCAATATTCGCGCGCTTACCGGGACCACGACACGGTCGGGCGAAGTGTTGGTCGTGCGTCATGCCGGTGATGGTCTTGATGTGCTCGGATCCATCCTGATCGATCCATGAAGCTGACCGCCGTTGCGACCAGCCGATGCCGACGCTAAACGGGGCGGCATGAACAAGACAAAGACAAAGCACCCCTCCGGCGCACCATGGCGAAATTTCTATGGCCGGTTCAAGGGCAAGGGCCTGCGCAAGTCGCAGGAGGCCTATCTGACCGAGGATCTGGCCAGGCTCAGCCCCGGACCGGTGACATGGGAAGACAACCCGGATCGCGCGCCTCTCAAGCTGGACGCGATGTTCGGAGACAAGCCTGTCTGGCTCGAAATCGGCTTCGGAGCCGGCGAACATCTTGTGCACCAGGCGCAGCGTTACCCCGATGTCGGGATTATCGGCTGCGAGCCGTATATCAACGGCGTTGCCATGCTCCTGCGCAAGATCCGCGATGCCGATGTCAGCAACCTGCGGGTCTTTCCCGGCGATGTGCGCAACATGTTCGACGTTCTGCCCGGTGGGTCGATCGAGAAGGCGTTCCTGCTCTATCCCGATCCATGGCCGAAAAAGCGGCATCATCGCAGGCGGTTTGTCACACAGGACCATCTTGCCCCGCTTTACACCGTGCTGGCACCGGGGGCCGAATTCCGCGTTGCCACCGATATTCCAGACTACGTCCGCCAAACCCTGATCGAAGTGCCGAAAGCCGGGTTCGAATGGCTGGCCGAACGGCCCGCTGACTGGCGCCACCCTTGGGAGGACTGGTATTCCACCCGCTACGAGATGAAAGCGCTGCGCGAAGGGCGCATGCCGCATTACATGACCTTTCGAAAGCCGGACTGATGCAACCTTTCACGATCGCCATCGACGGACCAGCTGCGGCTGGCAAGGGCACGATCAGCAAGGCGGTCGCGACGCATTTCGACCTGGCGCATCTGGACACCGGGCTGCTTTACCGCGCGGTTGGGGCACGGATGCTGACCGGGGAAGATCCGATCGCTGCCGCGCATGCCCTTGTGGCCGAAGACCTTGGCACGCCGGCCCTGCGCACCGCCGAAACGGCCCAGGCGGCCTCCAAGGTGGCGGTGATCCCGGAGGTGCGCGCGGCGCTGCTGGATTTTCAGCGCGCTTTTGCGCGGCGCTCTGGCGGGGCGGTTCTTGATGGGCGCGACATCGGCACGGTGATCTGTCCGCAGGCCGAGGTCAAACTGTTCGTGACCGCAAGCGCCGAAGTCCGGGCGCAGAGGCGCTTCGAGGAACTTCGGGACCGGGGTTACGACACGGAATTCGCGACGGTGCTTGCAGAGGTGAAAGCGCGGGATGACCGCGACATGAACCGCAGTGATGCCCCGCTGCGCCCGGCCGAGGACGCGGTGGTCGTGGACACATCGGACCTGACCATTGCGCAAGCCGTGGCGCAGACGGTGGACGTGATCGAAGCGGCCCGACAACGCAGGCCGCGATGATGCAGACAGTCGCCCCGTATCGCTCCGGCGGCAGACCCTGAAGGACACATGCGCGGTGTAAACACTTGCCTTGCTGCCCGGGTTCTGGTAATTCCCGCGCGTCGCAGAGGGCAAACATAGCCGCAAGACATTGATCGAGCAGGGGTCGGCACTTACCGGCCCTCTTTGTTTTGTGAATGCCCTGACCAAATTCGTTCGCCACAAGTGCGGGCATCACCCCAGACCGGCGGAGACAACCGCGCGGCCAGAAAAATGATACGTAAAGGAAAAAGACGCCACATGGCTCATAACGCATCTATGGAAGAATTCGAAGCGCTGTTGAACGAAAGCTTCGAAATGGACACACCGGACGAAGGGTCCGTTGTCAAAGGCAAGGTCATCGCTGTCGAGGCGGGCCAGGCCATCATCGACGTCGGCTACAAGATGGAAGGCCGCGTCGATCTCAAGGAATTTGCAAACCCTGGCGAAGCGCCCGACATTTCTGTCGGTGATGAGGTCGAGGTTTTCTTGCGCTCTGCGGAAAACGCGCGCGGCGAAGCGGTCATTTCCCGCGAAATGGCGCGGCGCGAAGAAGCATGGGATCGTCTCGAAAAGGCCTATGCCGACGACGCCCGCGTCGAAGGTGCGATCTTTGGCCGGGTCAAGGGCGGCTTTACCGTCGATCTTGGCGGGGCCGTGGCCTTCCTGCCCGGCAGCCAGGTCGATGTGCGCCCGGTGCGCGATGCCGGCCCGCTGATGGGTCTCAAGCAGCCGTTCCAGATCCTCAAGATGGACCGTCGCCGCGGCAACATCGTTGTCTCGCGCCGCGCGATCCTCGAAGAGAGCCGCGCCGAACAGCGCGCCGAGGTCATTGGCAACCTGTCCGAAGGTCAGGCCGTCGACGGTGTTGTCAAGAACATCACCGAATACGGGGCCTTCGTGGACCTTGGCGGTGTTGACGGTCTGCTGCACGTGACCGACATGGCATGGCGCCGGGTGAACCACCCGTCGGAAATCCTCGCCATCGGCGAGACGGTCAAGGTTCAGGTCATCAAGATCAACAAGGAAACCCACCGCATCAGCCTTGGCATGAAGCAGCTTCAGGAAGACCCGTGGGATCTGGTCGCAGCGAAGTATCCGCTGGAATCCGTGCATACGGGCCGCGTGACCAACATCACCGATTACGGTGCCTTCGTTGAGCTGGAACCCGGTGTCGAGGGCCTTGTCCACGTCTCGGAGATGAGCTGGACCAAGAAGAACGTCCATCCCGGCAAGATCGTGTCCACCTCGCAAGAGGTCGAGGTCATGGTGCTGGAGATCGACAGCGCCAAGCGCCGCGTGTCGCTGGGTCTCAAGCAGACCATGCGCAACCCGTGGGAAGTGTTTGCAGAAACACACCCCGAGGGCAAAGAAGTCGAAGGCGAAGTCAAGAACATCACCGAATTCGGTCTGTTTGTTGGCCTCGAAGGCGACATCGACGGCATGGTTCACCTGTCCGACCTGTCATGGGACGAACGTGGCGAAGACGCGATCCAGAACTACCGCAAGGGCGACATGGTTCAGGCCGTTGTCACCGAAGTGGATGTTGAGAAAGAGCGGATTTCGCTGTCGGTCAAGGCGCTGGGCGGCGACAAGTTCGCCGAGGCCGTCGGTGGCACGAAGCGCGGCTCGATTATCACCGTGCAGGTGACCGCGATCGAGGATGGCGGCATCGAGGTGGAGTACGAGGGCATGAAGTCCTTCATCCGCCGGTCGGACCTGAGCCGCGACCGGGCCGAACAGCGCCCCGAGCGCTTCAGTGTCGGTGACAAGGTCGATGTGCGCGTGACCAACGTGGACAGCAAGACCCGCCGCCTGGGCCTGTCGATCAAGGCGCGCGAAATCGCCGAAGAGAAGGAAGCGGTTCAGCAGTACGGATCCTCCGATTCGGGCGCATCGCTGGGCGACATCCTTGGTGCGGCGTTGAAAAGCGACGACGACTGATCGCGATCTGTCGGATACGAAAATCAAACCCCCGCATCGCAGGATGCGGGGGTTTTTTTATCGGGTGATACGAGAACGCATTGCCTGTTTGCGGTGACGAAGACAGGAGAGACCAGCCCCCGGAAGCCTTCGAAGCCGCAGGATATTTGAAAACCGGAGAAGCCGGCGTCAGGCGACGATGGTGCGCCGGCCAAGCATCGCGCGCGCCTGCTGCCATGTGGCGACGGGGCGGTCATATTTCTCGCACAGCTCGACCGCGCGGTTGACCAGCGCCGCGTTGGACGGGGCTAGCGTATCGCGGTCGAGCCGGACATTGTCCTCCAACCCAGTGCGTGCATGGCCGCCAGACGAGATTGCCCAGTCATTCAGAACGATCTGGTTCGCCCCGATACCGGCGGCACACCACGGCGCGTCGTTGCCAAACAGGCGCTTGACGGTGTGGACATAGAAATCGAACACCTCGCGATCGACCGGCATCGCGTTCTTCACGCCCATCACGAATTGCACGTAAGGCGTGTCCGTGATTTCGCCTGCCTTGTGCATCGCGGCGGCGCGGAAGATATGCGACAGGTCGAAGGCTTCGATCTCGGGCTTGATGCCGTAGGTCCTCATCTCCGAGGCGAGCCACGCCACGAGGTCGGGCGGGTTCTCGTAGACGCGGGTCGGAAAGTTGTTCGACCCGACGGACAACGACGCCATGTCCGGCCCGAGCGGCAGCATGCCGCCGCGCGCCCTGCCGGCGCCCGATCGTCCACCCGTCGACAATTGGACGATCATGCCCGGACAGTGCTTTTCCACGCCGTCCTTGAGCCGCGCGAACCGGTCCGGATCCGAACTTGGCGTTTCATCATCGTTGCGCACATGGGCATGCATGATCGTGGCCCCGGCCTCGAACGCTGCATGGGTGCTTTCGATCTGTTCCGATGCCGTGACGGGCACGGCGGGATTGTCGGCCTTGGTCGGCAGCGACCCGGTGATGGCGACGCAGATGATGCAGGGCGTGGGCATGTGATCAAGCTGTCCTTGTGGTCCGGTGGCCGGCAGTTTGGCAGGAAACGCCAAGGTGTCAAACCAGTTGCCGACAGGTCCGGCCCCTTGGGTGCATGGCGGCGATCCGCAGGCAAGGGCGGGGTCGCAGGATGCCGCATTGCGCGGGCGCCGGCTTGGCTGCACACTCTTGCAAAACGCAGAATGAGGTGGGCAGAGCGATGCAGATGAACCGACGCATTTTCGGGTTGGGGCTCATTGGCCTTGGCCTATCCGCCTGTTCGCGCAGCGGACCCGGCCCGTCCGGCACGGCAACAGGTTTGCCCGCCAATTTGCGGCCTGTGCCGAACGGCGCCTATGACAACTGGGTGGCCGCGTTTCAGGGGCGCGCCGCGGCGCAGGGGATTTCCCGATCCACGCTTGTGGCGGCATTCCGGGGCACCGGATACCTGCCCGGCGTTGTCACGCGCGACCGCAACCAGACCGAATTCACGCGCAGCCTTGAGGATTATCTGTCCATCGCGGCCTCGGACGAGCGGGTCCGGAAGGGCCGCGCCGCCTTTGACCGCCACCGTGGCACGCTCAATGCGCTGGAGGAGCGCTACGGCGTCGATGCCCGGATCCTCTGCGCGATATGGGGGCTGGAGAGTTTCTATGGCGAACGACGCGGACAGGTGCCGGTGATCTCGGCGACCTCGACGCTGGCGTTTGACGGGCGGCGTGGACGTTTCTTTGAACAGCAATTGATCGCGGCGCTGAAAATTCTCAAAAATGGCGATATTCCCGCCGCGCAGATGACCGGAAGCTGGGCTGGCGCGATGGGACATACGCAGTTTATTCCGACCTCTTACCTGCAATTCGCCGTCGACTATACCGGCGATGGGCGGCGCGACATCTGGTCAGATGATCCGACGGATGCACTGGCCTCCGCGGCCGCGTACCTGCAACGCAATGGCTGGACGCGGGGCCTTGGCTGGGGCAGCGCGTCGCCCAACGGGTCACTGCAGCCGCAGCCCGGGGGACCACGCTTTGCAACCACCTCGAATTTCCGTGTGATCAAGCGCTACAACAATTCCGATGCTTATGCGATCGGTGTCGGGCACCTGGCCGACCGGATCGGTGGCGCGGGGCCGCTCCGCGCGCGCTTTCCACCCGATGCCAACGGCTTGACCAAGGCGGACCGGGTCGCGTTGCAAACGCGTTTGACCGAGCGGGGCTTTGATACGCAAGGCGTGGACGGGGTCATCGGACCGAATACCGAAACCGCCATCCGCGCCTATCAGAGCAGTCGCGGCCTGCCGGTGACGGGAACGCCGTCGCAGGCGCTGTTGCAAAGCTTGCGTTGAGCCATGCTGCGCCTGTTTCGATGGGTGCGGTCGACGGTGGTCCTGTTGTGGCTTTGCGCAGCCTTGGCGGTCAGCGTCGTGACCCTTGGCCTGCACGCGCTGACGTTGTCGGCCCAGGTTGCTGCAGTGTCCGCCAGCGCATCGGCTGCGGCAGTGCGCCACCGCAAGGAAATGGCCCGGGCCGTCGCGCGCGCCAAGGCCAAGGCGCGGTTGCGGCGCCTGGTCGTGGCCGTGCCGTTCGTCGGTGGCGGGGCCGCGCTGGCCTTCGAGACGCAGGATTTCCGGGCGTGGCAGGACAGCAATCCCGAGGGAACGGTCGGCGACTATTCCTGCGAGGTGGCGGAGTTGAGCGCCGAGGTTGTGGACGAGGTCTTGCGGGATCTGCCGGACAGCGTGCGACCGTCACGTGACGTGGTTCTGAACAAATTGCCGGACTGTGCGGAGCTGGAGTGACGACGCCTTTTCGAGGGCGCCCAAATTATGTGCAGCAAGGCGAATATAGCCCAATAATCATGCACGCAGGGCTGGCGTGCGGGTCGAGACGCATCCGACTCATCTCATTTCCTGCCCAGATGCGTAAGCCGGGTTCAACCGGCCCCGCATGACGGACGACAACTGACACCCATGACACATCTGACCGCTCTGCCAACCTTTCCGCCACGCGCCCACGGCAAGATGCACATTGCCGCCAAGCTGCGCGATGCCGCTGCGTCGGTATTGGCGGATTTGCATCAGACCGGATCGGCCAAGGTACTTGTGACCCCGGCCCGCGATGCAGTGGAGGGAGTGATACTCAACACCTCCGGCGGGTTGACAGGCGGGGACACGTTCTCGGTATCGGCCGAGGCACGGCGCGATGCGCGGCTGCGGCTGACCACCCAGGCGGCGGAGCGCGTGTATCGCACCGCCGATGACAGCACGGCGCAGGTGCGCACCCGTCTGGTGGCGGACCGGGGCGCGCGGATTGATTGGCTGCCGCAGGAAACGATCCTGTTCCAGAACGGTGCGTTGTGCCGGTCGCTTCATGTCAAGATGGCGGATGACGCCCGTGTGTTGATCGTTGAACCAGTGCTGTTCGGACGTCTTGCCATGGGCGAGGTCGTGACCCGGGCGCGGTTCGCCGATCGTATCTCGATTGACCGGGGCGGCGAGCCCTTGTTCCGCGACGCCAGTGCCCTGAACGGCGATATCGCGACGGCGCTCGATCGTCCGGCACTTGGCGCTGGTGCGCGTGCGATGGCACTTGTGGTGTTTGCCGCGCCGGAGGCCGAAGCGCACCTGGAACCGATGCGCGCGATGCTGCCGAAAGCGGCAGGCGTGTCGCTGGTGCAGGACGGTCTGCTGGTCCTGCGCGCGCTGGCGGCGGATGGCCTTGCATTGCGCCGGACCCTGCTCCCTGTTCTGGACAGGCTGAGCGATGACACCCTGCCGCGATCCTGGAGACTGTAAGGCATGAATCTGACCCCCCGCGAAAAGGACAAGTTGCTTGTCGCCATGGCCGCCGAAGTGGCGCGCAAACGGCTGGCCCGTGGCGTGAAGCTGAACCATCCCGAGGCGATTGCGCTGATCACCGATACGGTGGTCGAAGGCGCGCGCGACGGCAGGTCCGTGGCCGACATGATGCAGGCCGGGGCGCAGGTGATCACCCGCGACCACTGCATGGAGGGTGTGCCCGAAATGATCCACGAAGTGCAGGTCGAGGCGACGTTCCCAGACGGCACCAAGCTCGTGACGGTGCACAATCCGATCCGGTGAATTTGCATGTTTGTCAAAGAGAAGAAGCGAAGAGGTATGACCATGAAAAACTGTTTTGCTTTGGCTGCGGTGGCATTGACCTGGGCGTCTGCCGCCATGGCACATCCCGGCGCGCATGTGCATCCACATGATGGCGCGCATTGGCTGACGGTGGTTTCCGCGCTTGGTCTCATCGCCGTGGCCGGCGGGCTTGCCGCCGCGCGCTTGCGGGCGCGCAAATGATCCCCGGAGAACTGTTCCCGGCGGAAGGCTCGCTGACCCTGAACCCCGACCGCAAAGCGATCACGCTGATGGTCGCCAATACCGGTGATCGTCCGGTGCAGGTTGGCAGCCATTATCATTTCGCTGAAGCCAACCCGGCGCTGGAGTTCGACCGGGACGCGGCGCGCGGGCATCGCCTTGATATCGCACCGGGAACGGCGGTGCGGTTCGAACCGGGACAACGCCGCGAGGTGCAGGTGATCCCCTTGGCGGGCGCCGGTCGTGTGATCGGTTTCAATCAACAGGTCATGGGAGCGCTTTAGGATGGCCAGGGGTGTAATGCCGGTCGAGTATTGGTCCAACGCTGTGCAGATCGGCCTTGTAAAGGCACAGGCGCAGGGCGTGATTGCGATGCGCCTGTTGGGGGCAATGGGCGTTTGGTCCGTGCCGCCCTCTGAAAACAGCCGGATGCTGACCGAAAAACTCTTTGCCTTTTCAAAGGGCGGTCAGGACGCATCGCGGGCCGCATGGGCGGGCGAAAACGCGGATGTCATCGCATCGGCGGCGGTCAAGCCGATCCGGCAGAAGATCCGCGCCAACCATCGCCGCCTGACGAAACGTGGGATCAAACGGAAATGATATGCCAGTAGAGATCAAACGCGCGGAATATGCCGCCATGTTCGGACCCACCGTGGGCGACAAGCTGCGGCTGGCCGATACCGACCTGGTGATCGAGGTGGAACGGGACCTGACTGCCGAGGCTGTCGGGACAGCGACCGTTGCTGGCAGCGGCAGGAATGCCCTTGTCTATGGAGAAGAGGTCAAGTTCGGAGGCGGCAAGGTGATCCGCGACGGCATGGGCCAGAGCCAGGTGACGCGCGCCGAAGGGGCGGTGGACACGGTCATCACCAACGCGCTGATCGTGGATTATACCGGCGTCTACAAGGCGGATGTCGGCCTGCGCGACGGGCGCATCCACACCATCGGCAAGGCGGGCAATCCCGACACGCAACCGGGCGTCGACATCATCGTCGGGCCCGGCACCGAGGTGATCGCGGCCGAGGGGCGCATCCTGACAGCGGGCGGCTTCGACAGCCATATTCATTTCATCTGCCCACAGCAGATCGAGGACGCGCTGCATTCCGGCCTGACCACCATGCTGGGCGGCGGCACCGGCCCCGCACACGGCACTTTGGCCACCACCTGCACGCCGGGTCCCTGGCATATCGGGCGCATGTTGCAAGCCGCCGATGCGTTTCCGATGAACCTCGCCTTTGCGGGCAAGGGCAACGCGTCGCTGCCTGCTGCACTGGAAGAACAGGTCAAGGCGGGGGCCTGTGCGCTTAAACTGCACGAGGATTGGGGCACCACCCCGGCCGCGATCGACTGCTGCCTGAGTGTCGCCGACGCGATGGATGTGCAGGTGATGATCCACACCGACACCCTGAACGAAAGCGGCTTTGTCGAACACACCGTCAAGGCCATGAAGGGCCGCACGATCCACGCTTTCCATACCGAAGGGGCAGGGGGCGGGCACGCGCCGGACATCATCAAGATCTGTGGCGAAGAGCACGTCCTGCCGTCCTCGACCAACCCGACGCGGCCTTTCACGGTGAACACGCTGGAAGAGCATCTCGACATGCTCATGGTCTGTCACCATCTCGACAAATGCATTCCCGAGGACATCGCCTTTGCCGAAAGCCGTATCCGGCGCGAGACCATCGCGGCCGAGGATATCCTGCACGACATGGGGGCGTTTTCGATCATCGCGTCTGACAGCCAGGCGATGGGCCGGGTGGGCGAGGTGATCATTCGCACCTGGCAAACCGCCGACAAGATGCGCAAGCAACGCGGGCGGCTGGCCGAGGAAACCGGCGAAAACGACAACATGCGCGTCCGTCGCTATATCGCGAAATACACGATCAACCCGGCCATCGCGCATGGTATCAGCCAGCACATCGGCAGCATCGAGGAAGGCAAACGCGCCGACCTGTGCCTCTGGAACCCGGCGTTCTTTGGCGTGAAACCCGATATGGTTCTGCTGGGCGGCACCATTGCCTGTGCCCAGATGGGTGATCCCAACGCGTCGATCCCGACGCCGCAACCGGTTTATTCGCGGCCCATGTTCGGGGCCTACGGGCGCAGCGTCGAACATTCTGCCGTGGTCTTCGTGTCCGAAGCGGCGCAGGCAGATGGCATCGGCGACACGCTTGGCATTGCCAAGAAAACGCTGGCCGTGCAGAACACGCGCGGGATCGGCAAGTCTGACCTCAAGCTGAACAGTGCCACCCCCAAGGTCGAGGTGAACCCTGAAACCTACGAAGTGCGCGCCGATGGCGAATTGCTGATCTGCGAACCCGCCGAGGTCCTGCCGATGGCGCAGCGGTATTTCCTGTTTTGATGCGGGCCGGTCCAAGGGCATGCACGTCGCAACGCGGCCTGATGCGCCTGGTCGGTCGCGTCACATCGCTAACCTGAGAAGTCCCAGATGCTCACAGCCTCTACCTACCACCCCCACACCCACGGCACCCCTGCCGACACGATTTCCCTAAGCTACGAGTCCCGCTTCCTGCGGCGGCGCGTTCTGACCACCGATGGCGGCCTGTCCTTCCTGCTCGATCTGGAACAGACCACATCGCTCGATCACAAAGGCGCGCTCAAACTCGGGGACGGGCGCGAGATCGAGGTGATCGCCGCCCCGGAACCGCTTCTGGAGATCACCGGTGACGATCTCGTCCGCCTTGCATGGCACATCGGTAATCGCCACACGCCGTGCCAGGTTGAACAAACCCGCCTGTTGATCCAGCCCGATCACGTGATCCGTGAGATGCTGGGAAAGCTGGGTGCCACGGTGATGGAACGTGTCGAACCGTTCACCCCCGAAGGAGGCGCGTATGGTCATGGACGGACCCATTCGCACGCCCACTGACCCGGTCCTGACGCTGGCGCAATGGTTGTCGCCGGGCTTTCCCATCGGGGCCTTCGCCTATTCCAGCGGGCTGGAGCAGGCGATTGCCGACGGGGTCGTCACGCCCGCAACAGTGGAGGATTGGCTGTCGGACATGCTGCGCGACGGAAACGGGATGGTCGACGCGATCCTGATCCGGGTTGCGGCCCATGCGGTCAATCCAATCGAGGTGGACCAGATTGCGCGGGCCGTCTGCCCCAGCCGCGAACGTCTGCTGGAGATCGACGCGCAGGGGGCGGCCTTTTGTGCCCAACTGCGCGCGACCTGGCACGTCGAGGCGACGGGCCTGACTTATCCTGTCGCTCTTGGAGTCGGTATCCGCCAACTTGACCTGCCGCTGACGCTTGCGGTGCAAATGTACCTGCATGCCTGGGTGAGCGCCGTGGTCGCCGCCTGCCAACGCCTGATGGCGCTGGGCCAGACCGAGGCGCAGCGGATCGTCGCCGCCCTTGCGCCGCTTTGCTCGGACGTCGCAAGGGCAAGCAAGGACAAGACCCTGAACGATCTGACAAACCAGAGCTTTGCCGCCGATATCGCGGCAATGCGTCACGAAACCCTCAGCCCAAGGATTTTCCGCACATGACCTCCCGCAATGGACCCTTACGCGTTGGTATCGGCGGCCCGGTGGGGGCCGGGAAAACCTCGCTCACGGCGGCGCTCGCCAAACGGTTGAAAGAGACTCATTCGGTGGGGGTGATCACCAATGACATCTACACGCAGGAAGACGCCGAAGCGTTGATGCGGATGCAGATCCTGCCGCAGGACCGGGTGATCGGGGTGGAAACCGGCGGCTGCCCGCACACCGCGATCCGCGAGGACGCGTCGATCAACCTTGCCGCCGTGGCCGAGATGGTCAAACGCCACCCGGATGTCGAGGTCGTATTGATCGAATCGGGTGGCGACAACCTGTCGGCCACCTTCAGCCCGGAACTGGCCGATGTGACGCTCTATGTGATCGACGTCGCGGCGGGAGAGGAGATCCCGCGCAAGGGCGGCCCGGCGCTGACCCGGTCGGACATCCTGGTGATCAACAAGACCGATCTTGCCCCGCATGTCGGCGCGTCCCTCGACGTGATGAAGCGCGACGCGACACGAGTGCGCAACGATCGGCCCTTCGTCTTTGCGTCGATACGGCAAGAGGACGGCGTTGATGCCGTCCTGACGCATTTGAAAGACCTGAGTGGTCTTTAAGGTCTTGTCATCTGGACGCGGTATGTTTGCCAAATGTATGCAAGATATGTATTTTCTGGATATCGAGTGCATTTTTAACAACAAGTAACGGTGGGGCATGGCCGAAACTGGCAAACAAATCGCGGCATTGCCAATGCGTTGGAAAGACAACGGCGATTTCCGGGTGCTGATGGTCACCTCGCGGGATACCGGGCGCTGGATCATGCCGAAGGGATGGACCATGGATGGCAAAAAGCCGTGGACTGCCGCCGAGATCGAAGCGCTGGAAGAGGCGGGCGCGGTTGGCTATATCGGGCAGGATGTGATCGGCACCTACACCTACAAGAAGAGGCTTGGCGATGGCAGCTCGCTGAAATGCGAGGTCGATGTCTATCCGATGGTTGTCGAAAAACTGAAGCGCAATTGGAAAGAGCGCGGCCAACGCAAGCGCCGTTGGTTCAGCGCCAAGGATGCAGCCAAGCGTGTGAGCGAGCCGAAGCTGGCAAAACTGCTCAAGAGCCTGTCGAAAAAACCAGCCAAACAACCGGTGATCCGAGACTTCCTCAAGGCGTCTTGAACACGGTCAAATCCACGAAAGCGTGGAATAAACCATCTGCCCGCGTTTTTTCGCGACTCAATCGACCGGCAGTCCGCTTGGCACCCTGTCGGGCCGTCCCAGAGGGCGGTCCAGGGCCGTTTTACCGGTCAGGCTTTCGAGGAACGCCACGATATCGTCGACCTCTGCCTCGGAGAGCGTCACGGGGCGGGTATCGAGTGTTGCCGCCTGTCGCGCCATTTCGAAACGGTCGGACCGGATCACGAAATCAATCTCGTGCAGCCATGAAATTTCGGGCAGTTTTGCCTGTGCCGGGGTCCAATCGGCCCGTGCCTTGGCCGGGTCGGCCATGTGACGCACCATATCGCGCAACGAGGTGTAGGCCCCGTTATGCCCGTAAGGCGCGGTCAGCGCGACATTGCGCAGCTGCGGTGTGCGAAAGCGGTAGGCGTCTTCCAGATCGTCGGTCGCGCCCATGCGCCCGACGTCGCGCGGGACCGGATCCCAGCGGCGCGTGCGGCCGGGGCCAAAGGCGGGCAGCGCCATCGCGTGGAAATCCTGATCGCTCAGCAGCGGCCCATTGTGACACTGCGCGCAGCCTGCCTTGCCAAAGAACAAGTGCCGCCCACGCTCGGCATCGGCAGGCAGCGGGGTTCCATCGGTCAGGAACGCGTCATAGGGGCTATCGTAATTTGCCCACTCCGTTCCGATAAAGGCCGCCAGTGCATTTCCGATCTCGACAATCGTGACATCCTCGGGCCGGTCGATATGGTCGAATGCCGCAACGAACATGGCGCCGTATTCGGGGATCGTGCGCACCCGCTTGGCGAGGATCGGCCAACCCAGATCGATCCGGTCGGTCACCGCTCCGATCACGGCGTTTTCGCCAACGTTGCCAGCCATTTCGAACTGCGATGCCATCGGCAAAAGCGCCTGCGCGGCCAGCACCGTTTCAAGCCCCTGTGGCAGCCATTCTTCCGCCGGGCTGTCAAAGCCATTGCCGTAGATATCCGACACCTCCAGCCGTCCATCGTGGAAAAGGGTGTCCACGTCCTTGTGTCCAAGGTTCCACAGCGCCGGCGCGTTGCGCGGTATGCGCTTGGCAATGCGGTCCGCGCCATCGCCGGGCGTGCGGTCCGGACCAAGGCCGCGGCCCCCCTCACCGATGCCGAGCGACAGACCGTCAGTGCCCCCGAGATCGTGATGATGGCAGGTGCCGCAGGAAATATTCCTGTTGCCTGCCAGGATCTTGTCGTAGAATAAAAGCTGGCCCAGTTTGGCCTGACCCGCGTCGAAATCGATGAAATCCTCGGCAGTGATCGGCTCGGCCAGGGCCATCCGGGCGCCGAGGCACAAAGGGAAGAGCAAACCAAGATGAAGCCGAGCGGATGGTTGTTTGTTCTGTGCACGTTTGCGGGACCGGCCCTTGCCGATATCGAGGACGCGCGCGACCTGATGGAGGAGGGGCAGTTTGCAGAAGCGCGCGAGGCGCTCTGGCCTGCGGCGCGCTCGGGCAATGCCGAGGCCGAGGAACTGATCGGTGTGATGTACGCGCTGGGTCTGGGGGTCGAGCAGGACTATGTCCGCGCCTTTGACTGGTACCTGCGGTCCGCGATGAAGGGCCATGCGGGCGCGCAATCGGGTGTCGGATGGTATTACGAGACCGGATTGGGCATGCCCGCCCCCGATCTCGTGCGGGCCTTCCTCTGGTACCAGCTGAGCACGATCGGCGGCGACCCCGACGCGGCGGTCTCGGTCGAGGAGGTGGTCAAGAAAATGACACCGGAGCAGATCGAACATGCGCAAACGCTCGTGGATGATTACCGGGTCTGGCTCTACCCGTTTCGCTGAGTTTTGCGAATTGTCCTGCCACAGGCAAGTGGCGGAATTTGGGCGCCGGCCCCCAGAAGGCTGTTGCTTTTGATGTCGGACCCCGAAACCCGTGTCATTTCCTGTCGCATGAGGAAAGAGGGTCTGTCCCGGCGGCGCAAGACCCGCGTGTCGTGAGAACTGGCAGAGATCGTCTGGGCGGGTTATGCAATGCAAAGATCAGAATAGGGAGAGCGACTCATGAGCAGGCTGGACGCAAAATTTGCGCGGCTGGGGGCCGAGAATGCACCGGGTCAGGAAGCGCGCCAGACCGGCGACGATCTGCAATCGGTGATGCGTGGGGATATCCTGCCCGGTGTGCCGGTGGATTTTTCGCATGGTGACGTGGATGCCTTTACGCCGACACCGGGTGCCCGTGACGCATGGGAGGCCGGGTTCGCGACAGGGGGCGCGCAGGCCTATACCGAGTATCGTGGCGCGGCTGATCTGCGCGAGACCGTGGCAGCCAGCCTGGCCGCCTTTACCAACGCACCCGTCGATCCGGTGGACGAGTTGATCATCACGCCGGGCACGCAAGGCGCGTTGTTTCTCGCGCTTGGGGCGGTGGTGGACCAGGGCACCAAGGTCGTGGTGCTGGAGCCGGACTATTTCGCCAACCGCAAGCTGGTGACGTTTTTCGGTGGGGAGATCCTGCCCGTGACATTGCACTATCAGGACAGTGCGGCAAAGAACGGTCCCGATCTTGGCCAGTTGGAAGACGCGTTTGCGGCAGGGGCCGAGGTGCTTGTCTTCTCCACCCCGAACAACCCGACGGGTGTCGTGACGCCCGAGGCGTCGATCCGCGAAATCGCGCGGCTGGCGGCGCGGCATGGTGTGACGGTGATCGTGGATCAGCTTTACTCCCGGCTGCTTTACAGCGGTGAAAGCTTTACCCATCTGCGCGCCTGTGCAGACCGGCCCGAAAACGTGATTACGATCATGGGGCCGTCGAAGACGGAATCGCTCAGTGGCTTTCGCCTTGGCGTCGCCTTCGGGGCGGCAGCCTTGATCGACAGGATGGAAAAGCTGCAAGCCATCGTGTCGCTGCGCGCGGCCGGTTATTCGCAAGCGGCGCTGCGGACGTGGTTCCATGAACCGAAAGGCTGGATGCAGGAGCGCATCGCGCAGCATGAGGCGATCAGGGACGATCTTCTGGCCATCTTCCGCGACGCCGGGTTCCCGACCGCCTGTCCGCAGGCAGGAAGCTATCTGTTCCCGAAACTGCCGCAGCTGGTCGTGTCGCCCGAGGAATTCGTGCGGCTCTTGCGGATACAGGCCGGGGTGACAGTGACGCCGGGATCGGAGTTCGCGCCGCATACCGCGTCTAGCGTGCGGCTCAATTTTTCGCAGGATCACGCGGCGTCGGTGGCGGCAGGGCACCGGATTGTCGAAATGACCCGGCGGTACCGCGCATGAGGGTCGGGATTGCCGGAATAGGCGCCATTGGCATGCGCGTGGCGCTGGAACTGGATCGCGGCACGATACCGGGCTGCTCTTTGACCGGTATCTGTGCGCGCAGTGATGCGCGGGCGGCCGAGGCCAACGCGGCATTGTCGCGGGCGGTGCCGGTCTATGCTTTGGACGAGATCGCTGCACATGCCGATATCGTGATCGAAACCTTGCCGCCGGGGCTTTTCATGGATTTGGCGCGACCCGTCATCGAGGCCGGCAAGGAACTGGTTGTCCTGTCGGCAAGCCAACTACTGGGCCAGCAAGCCCTGTTCGATCTGGCCGAGACCACGGGCGCGCGGATCTCTGTGCCGTCGGGCGCGATGTTGGGGCTGGACGCGATCAAGGGTGCCGCGGTGGGCGAATTGCATTCCGTGGTAATCGAGACGCGAAAGCCCGTGGCGGGCTTGGTCAAGGCGCCATATGTCGTGGAAAACAAGATCGATCTTGGCCATTTGTCCGAGCCGTTTCTGGTTCTTGGCGGTACCGTCAGCGAGGTTGCGAAGGTGTTCCCGGCGAATGTGAACGTGGCGGCAGCGGTGAGCCTTGCCGGGTTTGGGCCGGACTGCACGCGGATGGAGGTCTGGGCTGATCCGGCGCTGGAGCGGAATCTGCACACGGTGCGTGTGACCTCGGACAGTTCGGATTTCACCATGGAGATCCAGAATCGGCCGAGCGATGAGAACCCCGCAACGGGCAAGATCACCGCGCTCAGCGTCATCGCGATGCTTCGGCAAAGGTCTGCGGTGCTGCGCGTCGGGACCTGAGGCGTCGATAAAGGCGGCATCGCCGGCGTCGCTTGGCCAGCCGGGACAAAAAGCGGGACGCCCGCTGCCGACTTGCGCGGGGTGCGGCTTGGTTGAATGCACCGGGGCGCTGGCTTAGACCCGTCACTGCTCTAGCTCGTCGGACATGGGCAGGGACCGCAAGGAGAGAAAATATGAGCGATGATTTCAACATGTCGATGCGCAAGTTCCTCAAGCAGGTCGGGGTGACGTCCCAGCAGGTCATCGAAGAGGCGATGCGCAACGCCGACATCAGCGGCAAGACATTTGACGCGAAGGTTGTGCTGACGATTGATGAGCTTGACCTCGAACATGTCGTGACCGGCAAGATCACCGGACAGGACTGACCGTGGCCATCGAGAGAGAGGCGGTCATTGCCGCGCTGAAATCCGTGACCGATCCGGACTCCGGCAAGGATATCGTGTCTGCCGGCGTTGTGCGGGCGCTGCATGTGGATGGCGACGCGGTGCGTTTCGTCGTCGAGGTGGCAGAGGACCGGGCCGAAGCCTATGGCCCTGTGCGGCAGGCGGCCGAGGACGCGGTCAAGGCACTGGGCGTCACATCTGTGTCGGCAGTGATGACCGCTCATTCCGCGCCCAAACCGCCGCCGGATTTGAAAGGCGGGGCCAAGTCGAAACCGGCAGGCCCCGAGAAAATTCCCGGCGTTGACCGGATCATCGCGATTGCCTCGGGCAAGGGGGGCGTGGGCAAGTCCACCGTGTCGGCGAACCTTGCCTGCGCGTTGGCGGCAGAGGGCCGCAAGGTCGGTCTTCTTGACGCCGATGTCTTCGGCCCCAGCCAGCCGCGCATGCTGGGTGTGTCGGGTCGTCCCGCCAGCCCTGATGGCAAGACGATCCTGCCGATGCGCAATTTCGGCGTCACCATGATGTCCATCGGGCTGATGGTTAACGAAGGCCAGGCGGTCGTCTGGCGCGGCCCGATGCTCATGGGCGCTTTGCAGCAGATGTTGATGCAGGTGCAATGGGGCGCTCTGGATGTCCTGTTGGTGGACCTGCCACCGGGCACCGGTGACGTGCAGATGACGCTGGCACAGAAGGCCCATGTGGATGGCGCCATCGTGGTCTCGACGCCGCAGGACGTGGCGCTGCTCGATGCGCGCAAGGGGATCGATATGTTCAACCAGATGAACGTGCCGATTGTCGGGCTTATCGAGAACATGTCGACGCATATCTGTTCGAATTGCGGCCACGAGGAACACATCTTCGGTCACGGTGGTGTCTCGGCGGAATCCGCGAAACTGGGCATACCCCTGCTGGCCGAGATCCCGTTGCATATAGATATCCGGACCTCATCCGATGACGGCACGCCGATCGTCGTGTCGAAACCCGACAGCCCGCAAGCCGGGGCGTTCCGTGATCTTGCCCGCACACTGGTGGCCGCTGAACGCGCATAAGCCCCGGACCGGGTGTCCCGCGCAGGCGGGGGCGGCAAACGCAAGGGACGTGCAGCCCGGACCGGGACGGCGCATCACCGCTTTCGACCCCGTCTTTGCGCGCGCAGGACCCTTTCCAAGGGGCTTGCAGGTCAGGGCCGGGGGGACGACACATCCGCCACGTCGCGCGATGGCATCTCGCCTGAAATCTCGAGGATCAGTTTGCGTTTCACCGCGTCGGCAAACGACGCGCGATCCTCGGCCGTCACGACGAAGGCGCCCAGCCCGCCAATGATCTGCGCCTCGTATTGCGCTTCCAGCCCGCCTTGCGCGCGGCCGGGGTCGTCGGGACGCAGGATCGGCAAGGCGTTGATTGTCACGCCAGCGGCGACAACCGTGTCGCGCGCCTCGGCGATGGAGGGTCCGGAATAGCTGCGCGCGGAATCCCCAGAAAAGTCGATCACCCGCCGCCAGCCGTCGAATTCATTGGTGTCCATCAGCCGCAACCCTTCGATCAGCGCGGCACCGATGGCGTTGCGGCCGTAAGCCTGTCGCGGTTTGTTCAGCAATTCTGCGGCGAAATCGGCTGCGCTCTGCGGCCCGTCGATCCGGCGCCAGTCGGCGACAACGGCCTGGTTGGCGGCCCATTCGACATAGGTCACGGCGATCGAGCCATAGGCCGTATCGGCAATGGCAGCGAGCACCTCGGGATCAGTGATCGCCTGCGCGTATCCCTGGCGCTGAAACTCGATCTCGCGCTGGTCGATGGAGCCGGACGCATCGGCCAGCAGAACCAGCTCAAGATCGGTGTCCTGCGCCCGAAGGGGCGGTGCGAGACAGATCAAACAGATCAACACATACCGCATCGTCGTCTCCCGTGCATCCGCCACAAAGGTTAGCCTGCCTGACGGAAACGACAAAGCGATTGATCCCGATCAACGCGGGTTTTTGTCACGGCGCCTAGAATTGCCCGTGTTTCAGACAGAAGGAGAAAGCCCATGCGACGATCCACTGCCTGCCTTATCGCGCTGTGTCTGTCGGCAACGGCCCTGCCAGCGCAAGATGCTGACCAAGGGCGCGCGTTGTACCAGACGCATTGCGCAAGTTGTCATGGTGCCGATGCCGAGGGGCAGGGTCCGTTGGCCCCGGCGCTTGTCTTGCAACCGATCGACCTCACCACGCTTTCCAGCCGAAATGACGGTACATTTCCATTGGAGCGGGTTCTCAAGCGGATCGACGGGACAGACCCACTTGTGAGCCATGGATCCCCGATGCCGGTGTTCGGGCCGTATTTCGAGGGGGTTGCGAATGTACCGATGAAACTCGCCGATGCTCAGCCCATCCTTGTTCCGCAACCGATGGCCGATCTGGTTGCTTACCTGATGTCGGTTCAATCTGACTGAATGGCACGTTGTATGTAGCCAAGATTTCAGCATGTCCACCCCGTCTGACATCTCTGTGAGACGGGCGTTTCCACGGCTCCATTCCTCCTACTTGTTGATGCGTGAGACAACGCAGGCTGCAATTTGCACAGCAACGAACCTGTGTGCACGCAGCAACATGAAGAATGTTCAGGAGCAGAATAATGCCATTCATGATGAAACGCCGACAGCTTTTAATGACCGCAAGCGCTGCAACAGCGGCAGCCTTGGCACCGCGACGGGCCTTCGCGCAGCAGACGCTGGACGTCGAAATGCTGAACCGCCACCCCGAAGAGCGGATCAATATGGTGTTCTACCCGGACATCATCGTGGCACAGCCCGGTGACACCCTGCGTTTCATCCCCACTGACCGGGGGCATAACACGGTATCTGTTGACGGGATGCTGCCCGACGGGGCCGACGACTGGCGCGGCGGGATCAATGAAGAGGTCGAACTGAACCTCCAGGTGCCAGGGTTCTACGGATACGTGTGCCAGCCGCATGTGTCGCTTGCCATGGCGGGTATGATTGTCGTCGAAGGCGACGGCAAGATGGACAATTACGAAGCGGCGAAATCCGTCAGCCACAGGCCGCGTCGCCTGCAAGACAAGTTCGACGCCCTGTTTGAACAGATCGAAGCGGACGGTCTTGCGGCCACGTAAACCATCGGCTTGAAAATGCGGGTCCTGCAAAATCAAAAGCCCCGCATATCGCGGGGCTTTTGCGTCTTTTCATATCGACCTGCGGTCAATCAATTCGGAATGTCGCCGGTGATGCCTTCGATGTAGAAATCCATGCCCAGCAACGTGCCGTCCTTGGCCGTCTCGCCCTCGGCAAGCCATGCGGATCCGTCCTGCTTGTTGATCGGGCCGGTGAAGGGATGGTATTCACCGGTTTCGATCGATGCGATCAGGGCTTCCGCCTCGGCCTTCACGTCATCGGGAATCGCGTCGTTCATCTCGCCGATCACGACCTCCCCTTCGGGCATGCCGGCCCAGCTGTCGATCTGCTCGTAGGTGCCGTCCATCAACTGGCCCACGCGCTTGATGTAATAGGGCGACCAGTCGTCGATGATCGACGCGATGCGCGGTCCCGGTGTGCCGTCCTCGTTGGTCATGAAGGCCGCCATGTCGGATGCCTGGCCAAAGCCCCATGCAGAGCCATCTTCCTTGCCGATTTCCGCCAGAGGCGCGGTTGAATCGGTGTGCGCGGTGATCACGTCAACGCCCTGATCGAGCATCGCACGCGCCGCGTCGGCCTCTTTCGCCGGGTCGAACCAAGTGTAGGCCCATGTCACGACCAGTTCGACCTCCGGGTTCGCCAGCTTGGCGTGATGATAGTAGGAATTGATGCCCATGATCACCTCGGGGATCGGGAAGGACCCGATATAGCCGATCTTGTTGGTCTCGGTCATCTTGCCAGCAATGTGGCCCACCACGGCGCGGCCTTCGTAGAAGCGCGCGTTATAGGTCGACACGTTCGGATGCTCGCGCTTGTAGCCGGTGGAGTGTTCGAACTTCACATCCGGGAACTTGGCCGCGACGTTGTTGGTCGGGTCCATGTAACCGAAGGACGTGGTGAAGATGATGTCACAGCCCGACAGCGCCATCTGGGTGATCACACGCTCGGAATCGGCGCCTTCCGGCACACTTTCCTGATAAGCAATCTCGACGGCATCGCCGTATTCCTCTTGCAAGGCCAGCGCGCCCTGGTGGTGCTGATAGGTCCAGCCCCCGTCCCCGATGGGGCCGACATAGACGAAACAGGCTTTCGTCGGATCGTCTTGCGCCATGGCAGGCGCGCCGAGGGCCAGCGTCAGGCCGGCGGCGGCCGTCGCTAGAAGTGTTCTGCGGATCATAGTGTTACTCCCGGTTGGTGAGGCAGCAGATGCCCCGTTGGTTGTGATGCGCCCACGTGGTCTCAGCGGGTTGCATGGAAGGTCCGTCCAAGGGTCGCGGGCGCGTCATGATTGCTGCGGCTGCGGTTGGACGAGATGAAAACAAGCACAAGGATGGTTATCAGATACGGTGACATCGACAAGTATTGCACACCCCAAGTCAATCCGGCGGCTTGCAAATTGAGTTGCAGCACAGTGATCCCGCCAAAAAGATAGGCTCCGATCAGGACCCGCCCGGCGCGCCAGCTGGCAAACACCACGATGGCCAGCGCGATCCAGCCGGCCCCGGCAGTCATGCCTTCGGTCCATTGCGGAACCCGCACGAGGCTCAGATAGGCGCCCCCAAGACCGGCACAGGCGCCGCCGAACATGATCGCCAGCAGGCGCACGCGCACCACCTTGTAGCCCAGCGCATGGGCGCTGTCATGGCTTTCGCCCACCGCGCGCAGGATCAGCCCCGCGCGGGTGTACTTGAGGAAGGCCCAGACCGCGACCACCAGCGCGAGGCTGAGATAGACCATGATGTCATGGCTGAACAGCATCCGCCCCACCACGGGCAGATCGCCCAGAACGGGGATGTCGAGCTTCGGCAGGGTTTCCGCTTTCATCCCCTCATACGGTTTGCCCAGAAGCGATGACAGCCCCAGCCCCAACAGTGTCAGGCCCAGACCAGTGGCCACCTGATTGGACAGGAGCACCTGCGTCAGAATGCCAAAACTCAGCGACAGGACCGCACCCGCCACCGCCGCCGTGGCAAAGCCCAGAAGCGGCGCGCCGGTGTTGATCGCGACGATGAAACCGATCACGGCGCCCGAGATCATCATGCCCTCGACCCCGAGGTTCAGAACGCCTGATTTCTCGACCACCATTTCACCCAGAGCGGCCAGCAGGATCGGCGTGGCCGAGATCATGATCGAGGCGATCAGCAGGATCGGATTGATGTTGCTCAGGTCCATCATGCCACCTCGCCTGCGCCGAACCGGACGCGATAATTTGTCAGAACGTCGACCCCCAGCAGGAAGAACAGCAACATCCCTTGGAACAACTGGATCGACGCGCCGGGCACGCCCAGCATCAGTTGCGCCAACTCGCCGCCGATATAGGTCAGCGCCATCAGCAGCCCGGCCAGCAGGATACCCACCGGATGCAAGCGGCCCAGAAAGGCCACGATGATCGCGGTGAAGCCGTAGCCCGACCCGAAGTCGATGCTGACTTGCCCTGCGGGCCCCGTGACCTCGAACAGGCCCGCCATTCCGGCCAGCGCCCCGGCCATCCCGAGACAGAACAGAATGATCCGCGCGGGGGCCACTCCCGCGAATTTCGCGGCGCGCGGGGCCTGCCCTGACAGGCGAATGTTGAACCCCTGAATATGCCGTGTGAGCAGCACATAAGCGAGGATGACCGCGATGAAGGCCGACAGAACACCCAGATGCATCCCCGTACCCGGGATCAAGTCGAGGTTCTGGGACGAGGACCATTGCGCGAGGTTGCGTGACCCGGGAAAGCCCATGCCTTCGGGGTTGCGCAACACGCCCGAGGAGACCGAGGCAAGGATATTCTCGGCCACGTAGACCAGCATCAGCGATACGAGGATTTCATTCGTGCCGAATTTCACCTTGAGCAGGCCGGGAATCATCGCCCAGGCCCACCCCCCGAGGGCGCCTGCAACGATCATCAAAGGCAGGATCAGCGCCGACTCCATCGGATAAAGCGCCAGCCCGGCTGCCGCGCCGACGATGGCTCCCATGATATACTGGCCCTCGGCCCCGATATTCCAGATGCCGGCCCGGAAGCCGATGGACAGGCCGATGGCAATGAGGATCAACGGGCCGGCCTTGACCAAGAGTTGCGGCCGCGAGAAATTCGCGAATTGCGGGTGGAACAACGGGTCCCAGAAAATCGTCCGGATCGCTTCGACCGGCGATGTGCCAATCAGGCCGAACATGATACCGCCGAAAATCATCGTCAGGACCACTGCCAGGATCGGCGTCGCCACTGTCCAGGTTTTCGAGGGCTGCGGGCGCTTTTCAAGCCGGATCATGCAGATCCCTCCGAATGTGCCAGGTGGCAGGCGGCGGGATCTGCATATTTGGAAAGAGAAGAACGGCGGAAGCGCGCGCACCCGTCAGGCGTTGTCTCCGCAAAAATTTGCAAATCAGACTTTGCAGCTTTGCAGTTCCACTGCGCGCCGGGATCAGTCTGCAACATGCGCCACCTCCATGTCATGCGCGCCACCCATCATAAGGCCGATTTCCTCCATGGTGAGCTGTCCCACAGGCTTGAGCTCCGACAGCCGCCCTTCGTTGAGCGCCCCAAAGCGGTCTGCAATCTGCATCAACTCGTCCAGGTCCTGGCTGATGACAAGGATCGCGGTGCCCTCCGTGGCCAGGTCCAGCAAGGCCTGCCGGATCGCGGCGGCGGCGGCGGCGTCGACACCCCATGTCGGTTGGTTCACTACGAGGATATCCGGGTTTTGCGCCACCTCGCGGCCAATGACGAATTTTTGCAGGTTGCCGCCCGACAGCGCGCGGGCCGCAACATGGGTGCCCGGAGTGCGCACGTCGAAGCGGTCGATGACACCTTGTGCAAAAGCGTCTGCGTGGCGCCAGTTGATGAGGCCATTGCGAACCAGGCCTTCCCGCAGACCGGCAGTGAGGATTGCATTTTCGGTCAGGCTCATGTCAGGCGCGGCTGCGTGGCCCAAACGTTCCTCCGGCGCAGACAGGAACCCCGCTGCACGCCGCGCGACCGGGCCATCTCGGCTGACATCCACGCCCTTGACCCAAATCGTGCCGCGCGGCGGCGGCCGTTCCCCGGAGAGCGACTGAAGTAACTCGTCCTGCCCGTTACCAGCGACGCCGCCAACGCCCAGCACTTCTCCGGCGCGCAGCTCGAAGCTGATGTCGCGCAGCGGCGTGCCAAAGGCCGCAGGGGCTGGCATGGTAAGGCTGTCCACGCGCAAAAGAACGTCTCCGGGTGTCTTCGTCTTTGGCGCTGGCGCGGCAAAACTCGCCCCGATCATCATTTCCGCCATCGCACGCGCGGTCGTCTCGGACGGCGTGCAGGTGGCGACTTTCTTTCCCAGCCTCAGCACGGTCGCATGGTCGCACAGCGTGCGGATCTCCTCCAGTTTGTGGCTGATATAGAGAATTGCCGTGCCTTCGGATTTCAGCTTGCGGAGCGTTTCGAACAGGATCTCCACCTCCTGGGGTGTCAGCACCGAGGTGGGTTCGTCCATGATCAGCAGGCGCGGGTTTTGCAGCAGGCACCGGATGATTTCGACCCGCTGGCGCTCGCCCGCGGACAACGTCCCAACGATGCGCGCCGGATCGAGCGGCAGGCCATAGGTTTCCGACACATCCCGGATCCGGCGGGCGAGGTCGCGGCGCGGCGGCGGGTTTTCCATCCCCAGCGCCACGTTTTCTGCCACGTCCAGCGCATTGAAGAGCGAGAAATGCTGGAACACCATCGCCACACCCGCCTTGCGGGCATCGCTGGGTTCGGACGGGGCATACGGCGCCCCGTGCAGGGCCATTGTCCCCTTGTCCGGGGTCACCAGACCGTAGATCATCTTGACCAGCGTTGACTTGCCGGCGCCGTTCTCGCCCAGAAGCGCGTGAATTTCCCCTTCGCGGATGTCGAAGGACACGTCGTCATTGGCAACAACGCCAGGGTATGCCTTGGTCAAGCCGGAGAGGCGAAGGAGATCGTTGGGCACAGGGCACCTGCATTGGAGTTTGGAAGGCTCAATAGCTGGGTGGCGACCCCAACGGCAATCGATTGCGGGTGTTTCCCGAGGGATTTTTGCCCAATCGGGCAGCAGATGCCAGATATTTGTGCATCCGGATGGCCCATCTTGCGCAGACGGGCCCGAAAGCGAGCCCATTTCGTATCGGATCCGATGAGTCCGGCAAAGCCAAAGCCATGCCGCAAAAGCGCGTTGCAAAGGGACAGATCGAGGGCGTGGGAATAGGTGACAACAATATGCGCCGCCTCGCGCGGGGCGTGTGGCACAACCCGCAAGGGATCGCTGGCCGGCAGGGCGTTGACTCCATCCGGCATGGGGTCGGGAAAGCGATTTGGCGCTGTATCGACCCAAGTGATGTCAATATCCGGGATCGGCCCCAGCACATCGACCAAGGCGCGCCCGACATGGCCCGCGCCCCAGATCCAGACCGGGCGGGTGGTCTGTGCGATCGGCTCGACAAACCAGCCCTGCACCATGCGCGGCCGGATCGGAACGCCCTGGTTGCGCGCGCAGCCGAGCAAGCGTTTGACCGCAAGCGGCATCTCGCCTGACCCGCGTGCGATAACGGTTTCGCCTTCCAGCCGATCAACTGCGCCTGCATCGAAACTCTCGGTCCAGAGCGTCACGGTGCCGCCGCAGCACTGGCCCAAAGCCGGGCCAAGAGGATGTTTGCTGAACCCGCCTTGCCGGATCGCCTGTTGCGCCGCCTGATATTCCAGGGCGCCGCCACCGATCGTGCCGGATTGCCCGCCATCCCAAACCAGCATGGCCGCGCCCACCTCGCGCGGTGAGGACCCCTGCACCTCGGCAATCACCACACGGGCGACCTCGCCATGATGCGCCACTGCGGCGCGCAGCTCTGCCAGATCAAACGCCATCGCGCACCCTCTTGATCGCCGCCAGGACCCGCTCGGGTGTGGCCGGGGCATCAAGCGCCGGATAGGCGTTGCCACATGTCGAAATCGCGTCCGACAGCGCCAGGAACACCGAAATGCCCAGCATGAAGGGCGGCTCTCCGACCGCCTTGGACCGGTAAATCGTGTCCTCTCGATTGCGCCCGTCCCAAAGCGCGACGTTGAACACGCGCGGGCGATCCGAACAGGCGGGTATCTTGTAGGTCGAGGGTGCATGTGTGCGCAGCCGGCCCGTGTCGTCCCAGACCAGGTCTTCTGTCGTGAGCCAGCCCGCGCCTTGCACGAATCCGCCCTCGATCTGGCCGATATCGATTGCCGGGTTCAGCGACGCCCCGGCATCATGCAGGATATCGGTGCGCAGGATGCGATATTCCCCGGTCAGCGTATCCACCGCCACCTCGCTCACGGCGGCGCCATAGGCAAAATAGTAGAACGGGCGGCCCGCCCCCTTGATCCGGTCCCAGCTCAGTTTCGGTGTCCGGTAAAAGCCTGTGGCCGAAAGGCTGATCCGCGCCTGGTAGGCCATCTGCACCGCGTCGGCAAAGCTGTAGCGTTCGCCCTTCACCGCGACCTGCCCTTCGGCGAAAGCCACATCGCGGGCGTCGCATTGATGCAGGCTGGCCAAATGGTTCGCCATGCGGTCGCGAATCGTATCACAGGCCGCCTTGACGGCCATCCCGTTCAGATCCGACCCTGACGAGGCTGCGGTGGCCGAGGTGTTGGGCACTTTGCCGGTATCCGTCGCGGTGATCTTGACCCTCTCCACCGGCACGCCGAACCTGTCGGCGGCCACCTGGGCCACCTTCTGGAACAGGCCCTGGCCCATTTCTGTCCCACCGTGGTTCATGTGGATCGACCCGTCCTGGTAGACATGCACCAGCGCACCCGCCTGGTTGAGATGGGTCAGGGTAAAGCTGATTCCGAACTTCACCGGCGAAAGGGCGAGACCCTTCTTGATCACAGCGTTCTCCGCGTTCCACGCGGCGACCGACGCGCGGCGGGCCTCGTAATCGGATGTGGCCAGCAAGCGGTCGGTCATCTCGCTCAGAACGAAGTCTTCGACCACCTGTCCGTAAGGCGTGGTCTGCTCGGCCTCCGCGCCTGTCGCGCCGGTATCCTGAACCAGCTCTTCAGAGCCGCGTGCGGCGATATCGCGCTCCTTCATCTTGCCCGGCAAACTCCGGGGGGGCGCCGCAGGCGTGGGGGGCTGGCCCCCCTCGACGTTTGCGGCATAGTAATTCGCCCGCCGCACCGCGACCGGATCCCTGCCCAGTTCATGCGCGATATGGTCCATCACCCGCTCGATGCCCAGCATCCCCTGGGGGCCGCCGAAGCCGCGAAAGGCGGTTGCACTTTGCGTATTCGTCTTGAGCCGGTGGCTTTCGATCCGCGCATGCGGCAGGTGATAAGCATTGTCGGCGTGCAGCATCGCACGGTCCGCCACGGGCAACGACAGATCCTGCGCCCAGCCGCATCTTGTGTAGTGCTCGAACTCGATCCCCCGGATCACGCCGGTCTCATCGAACCCGGCGCTGTAGGCGATGCGGAAATCGTGCCGCTTGCCGGTGATCATGAAATCATCGTCGCGGTCATAACGCATCTTGGCGGGCCGTCCCGTGGCAGCCGCGACCACGGCGCAGGCAATGGCGAGCGCATTTCCCTGGCTTTCCTTGCCACCAAAGCCGCCGCCCATGCGGCGCGTCTCTACCCGGACGGCATGCATCGGCAGATGCAGCGCATGCGCGACCTTGTGCTGGATCTCGGTCGGGTGCTGGGTCGAGGCATGCACCACCATGTCGCCGCCTTCCTGTGGCAGCGCGAGGGCGGCCTGGCCCTCGAGGTAGAAATGCTCCTGGCCGCCCATCTCGATCACGCCGCTGATCCGGCGGGGGGCCGTGTCGATCGCTTCGCCCGCATCCCCTTTTTCCCAGATGCGCGGCCCGTCTTCAAAGCGGCTGTCGGTCGCCATGGCCTCCTCGACCGTAAGGATCGCGTCGCGCGTCTCATGGGTGATCCGGCCAAGACGGGCCGCTTTGCGCGCGGCCAGGTGGCTGGTGGCGGCGACGAGAAAGACAGGCTGGCCAAGATAGCGGATCGTGGCCCCCGACAACAACGGCTCATCATGGTTTGACGCAGAGCAGTCGCAGTCGCTGGGCAGGTCCCTTGCCTCCCAGACCCCGACGACACCCTCGGCGGCCCGAACCGCGTCAAGATTGATCGACGTGATACGTCCGGCCGCGATCGTGCTCAGCCCGAAGGCAAGATGCAGCGTGGCTTTCGGGGTGGGGATGTCATCAACATAGCGGGCCTGTCCGGTCACATGCAGGCGCGCGGCGTCATGCGGAAGCGGCTTCGAGACGCTCATGCCGGCACCTCCAGCACATTGATGTTCAGGCCCTGATCCTCGTGCCAGTACCGCAAGAGCATGTTCTGCGCGGCCTGCAACCGGTAGTCGGCGCTGGCGCGCATGTCCGAAAGCGGTGTAAAGGCCTCGGCCATTTTTGCCGTCGCCGCCCGCACGGTTTTCTCGGACCAATCCGCCCCGGTCAGCGCGGCTTCAACGGCGGTGGCCCGTTTCGGAGTGCCCGCCATGCCGCCAAAGGCGATACGGGCGTCTGCGACTTTGCCGCTCTCGACCCGGATATTGAACGCGCCGCAGACGGCGGAAATGTCCTGGTCAAACCGCTTGGACAATTTGTAGGCGCGAAACGCCTGTTCACCAAGGGGCAGGGTCACCGCCTCGACGAATTCGCCCCTGGCGCGGTCCTGTTTGCCGTATTCGATGAAGAATTCCTCGACCGGCATATCGCGGCGGTGATCGCCCGCCCGCAGGTGCAATATTGCGCCAAGCGCGATTAGCGCGGGCGGGTTGTCTCCGATCGGGGAGCCATTGGCGATGTTGCCCCCGATGGTCGCCGCCGCGCGCACCTGCTCCGAGCCGTACCTGCGGATCATTTCGGCATAAGACGGGTAGTCTGCCTGCACCGCGTCCATCACGCGGTTCATCGTGACGCCCGCGCCGATGCGCAGGCTGTCTTGCGATGTGTCGATCCGTTGCAACTCCTGGCAGCGGTTGAGAAAGATCACGTCGTCCAGATTTCGCAGCGATTTGGTCACCCAGAGCCCGACATCCGTCGCACCGGCGATCAGCGTGGCGTCGGGGCGTTCGGCATAGGCGGTGGCAAGCTCGTCCAGCGTTTCCGGCGCCGACAGGCCGGGGGGCGTGTCTTTCATCCAGTCAGGCACGGGGGCGTCTTTCGCCGCCTCGGCCGCGCGGATGATCGGGGCATAGCCGGTGCAGCGGCACAGGTTGCCCGCCAGCGCGTTGTCGTGGTCGCGGCTGCCTTTGAGATGCGCCACCGCCATCGACACGATGAAGCCGGGGGTGCAGAAGCCGCATTGCGAGCCGTGGTTGTCGATCATCGCGTCTTGCACGGGATGCAGCGTGCCGTCCGGTCCGCTGATTCCCTCGACGGTGCGCACTGCGCAGCCGTCCAGCTGCGGGAGAAAAAGGATGCAGGCGTTCAGCGCACGCACGCCAGAAGCATCGGTGACCATCACCGTGCAGGCGCCGCAATCGCCTTCGTTACAGCCTTCCTTGGTCCCGGTCAGCCCGCGGTCTTCGCGCAACCAGTCCAGCAGCGTCACCGTGGGCGACACATTGTGCAAGTCCACGCTCTCTCCGTTGAGAAGAAAGGTGATATCCATGGATAAAGATCCTGCCGCCTTACCAAACACCCCAGGGATGCGCGCCTTCGATGCGGCGTAGAACACGCGCGGGTTTCTTATGTTGCAGGAACGCTAGGCGGGCGAGTCGGGGTTTGGCAAGTCGAATCTGCCCGTGATCTGTCTGTTATCTGCCTGGCACGTTGTCCTGTGCGCGTTTCGCGGGCAGGGTCTGGGTGTCGATTTGCCCGTCCGGGCTGGGCCGTCGGCCCTTGTGATCGGGCCGGCTTGACGTGATCAATCAATCTCCACCGCCGTCTCCACCGCCGTCTCCACCGTCATCGTTGCTGTCGAAATGTTCGGGAAAGGTCTTTTCCAGCCAGCAGGCGACATCACTGCCGGGGAAGAACACCATGATCGCGGGGCGGCCCAGCATGAAAAGTGCCGCCAGGCCAATCGTCGCGTATACGATCGAATCGGACATGCGCGATACCTTGCGTTGTGTCGGGCACGGATGGGTACACCATAATTATGCCGGAACTGGGTCATGGCGGCTTTCGCTTGTTCGAACTCGTCGATATCGTAACGGGATGGCAGATCCCCGATTCATTCACCTTCGCGTCCATTCCGAATACTCGCTGCTCGAAGGGGCGGTCCGGCTGAAAAAACTGCCGGATTTGTGCAAGGACCGCGACATGCCGGCTGTCGCGTTGACCGACACCAATAACCTCTTTGCGGCGCTGGAGTTTTCCGTTTCGACGGCGGGCGCGGGCGTGCAGCCGATCATCGGATGCCAAGTCGATCTGCGGGTGGCCGATCCTGCGCCGGGTGAGCGTGCCAGGCCGCCCGCACCGGTGGTGCTGCTGGCACAGACCGAAACCGGCTATGAGCACCTGATGAAGCTGAACTCCTGTCTCTATCTGCGCCCCGACGGGGAATTGCCGCATGTCACTCTGGACGAGTTGGAACAGTACAGCGACGGCGTGATCTGCCTCACCGGCGGGCCGGACGGCGCAATTGGCCGGATGCTGCAACAGGGCAATCGCGGGGCCGCGGAGGCGGTGATGCAGCGCCTTGCCGGTGTATTCGGCGACCGGCTTTATGTCGAGTTGCAGCGCCATCCCGGCGACAGCGGATCGCCCGAGATCGAGCGCCTGACCGAGCGCCCCTTTGTCGAGATGGCTTACGCGATGGGCCTGCCGCTGGTGGCGACCAACGATGTCTACTTCCCCAAATCCGAAATGTACGAGGCGCATGACGCGCTGATCTGCATCGCTGACGGGGCTTATGTCGACCAGCAGGAGCCGCGTCGCCGCCTGACGCCGCAGCATTATTTCAAGTCGCCGCAAGAGATGGTGACGCTGTTTGCCGATCTGCCCGAAGCGATCGAGAACACGGTTGAAATTGCCAGGCGCTGCGCCTTCATGGCCTATCGGCGTGATCCGATCCTGCCGCGCTTTGCCGATGACGAGGTTGAGGAACTGGCCCGCCAGTCGCGCAAGGGGTTGAAGGACCGGCTCGCGGTGATCCCGCACGCCGCCCCGGTCGAGGACTACGAGAAACGGCTCGAATTCGAGCTGGGCATCATCGAAGGCATGGGCTTTCCCGGCTATTTCCTGATCGTTGCCGATTTCATCAAATGGGCCAAGGACCAGGACATACCGGTGGGGCCGGGGCGGGGGTCTGGTGCGGGCTCACTTGTGGCCTATGCGCTGACCATCACCGACCTTGATCCGCTGCGCTACCAGCTTCTGTTCGAACGGTTCCTGAATCCCGAGCGCGTGTCGATGCCGGACTTCGACATCGATTTCTGCATGGACCGCCGCGAGGAAGTGATCCGCTACGTTCAGGACAGGTATGGCCAGGACAAGGTGGGCCAGATCATCACCTTCGGCGCGCTCTTGTCAAAGGCGGCGGTGCGCGATGTCGGGCGTGTGTTGCAGATGCCCTACGGCCAGGTTGACCGCCTGTCCAAGATGATCCCCGTGGAAGGAGTCAAACCCGTCAGCATTGAAAAGGCGCTCCACGATGAGCCGCGCCTGCGCGAATTGGCGCGCGAGGAAGAGGTGGTGGAGCGTTTGTTGACCTATGGTCAACAGGTCGAGGGACTGCTGCGCAATGCCTCCACCCATGCCGCCGGCGTCGTGATCGGTGACCGGCCGCTGGACGAATTGGTGCCACTCTACCAGGACCCGCGCTCGGACATGCCCGCAACGCAGTTCAACATGAAATGGGTCGAACAGGCGGGTCTTGTTAAGTTCGACTTTCTGGGTCTCAAGACACTGACCGTGATCCAGTACGCGCTCGACATGATTTTCAAGACGGGGCGCCCGCTGCATGTCGCCGCAGACGGGACCGAGATTTACGCGCCGTTTGACGGGGCGGAAAACGACATCGGACAGATTCCGCTGGATGACGAGGCGACCTATCGGCTTTATTCGAAAGCCAAGACCGTTGCCGTGTTCCAGGTGGAAAGCTCGGGCATGATGGATGCGCTCAAGCGGATGAAGCCAGACTGCATCGAGGACATCATCGCCCTTGTCGCGCTCTACCGGCCCGGTCCGATGGAAAACATCCCGAAGTTCTGCGAGGTCAAGAACGGGCTGAGCAAGCGCGACCTGTTGCACCCATCGATCGACCACATCCTCGACGAGACGCAGGGCATCATCGTGTACCAGGAACAGGTGATGCAGATCGCGCAGGAGATGGCGGGCTATTCGCTTGGCGGCGCCGACCTGCTCCGGCGTGCGATGGGCAAGAAGATCCAGGAGGCGATGGATGCCGAGCGGCCCAAGTTCCTCAAGGGGGCTGCCGAAAACGGTGTGGACGAGGCAAAGGCGGTCGAGGTCTGGAACCTGCTCGACAAGTTTGCCAATTACGGCTTCAACAAATCGCACGCTGCCGCCTATGCCGTGGTCAGTTACCAGACGGCCTGGCTCAAGGCGAACCACCCGGTTGAATTCATGGCCGGGGTGATGAACTGCGACATTCATCTGACCGACAAGCTCGCAGTCTATTTCGAGGAAGTTAAGAAAGGTCTGGCCCTGCCCTGGGTGCCGCCCTGTGTGAACCGGTCGCAGGCGATGTTCGACGTGCGGGATGGCGCGTTGGTCTACGCGCTCGGTGCGCTCAAGAATGTGGGCGTTGAGGCGATGAAGCTGGTTGTCCAGGGTCGGCACAGCCAGTCGCCTTCGGTGGCCAGCGCATCCGGGCCAAACGAGGAGCGACCCTTCGTGACCGTGTATGATTTTGCCCGGCGGGTCGATCTGAAACGCGTCGGCAAGCGGCCGCTTGAAATGCTGGCGCGCGCCGGCGCTTTCGACCAGCTCGATGGCAACCGGCGCCGCGTATTCGAAAGCATTGATGCGCTGGTCGCCTATTCCGCGGCGATCCACGATCAGCGGGCATCGGCCCAGGTGTCGCTGTTCGGCGAGGCGGGCGACGACCTGCCGGAACCGAGGTTGTCGCCGGTGAGCGACTGGCTCCCGGCCGAGCGCCTTTCGGAGGAATTCAAGGCGGTCGGATTCTATCTTTCCGGCCATCCGCTGGACGACTACATGACTGCGCTGAAACGCAAGGGCGCGATCACGCTTGATGATGTGCTGGAGAAGGTGCAGTCCGGCCCATGCGTTGCCAAGCTGGCCGGAGTTGTTGCCGGGCGGCAGGAACGGAAGTCCGCGCGGGGAAACCGGTTTGCCTTTGCGCAGCTCAGCGATCCGACCGGGGCATACGAGGTTACGCTCTTCTCTGACACGCTGGAGACGGCGCGCGATCATCTGGAAACCGGTTCCAAGGTGTTGATCACCGTGGAGGCGACGCTGGAATCCGATCAGCTCAAGCTGTTGGGCCGCTCGGTTGCGCCTGCGGATATCGCGGTCGCGGACACGGTCAGCATGGGCTTGCGGATCTTCGTGGATGAACCGGAGGTGGTCCCGCAGGTGGCCTCCGTTCTCAGCCGCGCGATAGACCAGTTGCCGCGGGCGGGCAAGGGACCGATCCGGATCTGCTGTATGGGAGCGCCGGGATTGCCGGGCGAAGTCGACGTGGCCCTTGCAAAGGAATTCCCCGTAACGCCCGAGATCAAGGGTGCGATCAAGTCTCTTGGCGGCGTGCTCGATGTTGAAGAGCTCTAGCCTGGCCGGTGGACGGCACGCGGCCCTGTCTCTAGAACAGTCCGCGTGATGAGAGAAATGCAATGAACCGTTTCGCCACGATCCTGTGCGTGATCAGCATGGTGGGCGGATGCGCCCGTGATCCCCTGGGTGGTGTGCCGCGTCTGTCGGACGCGGATCTGACCGAATCCGATAATCAGGCCGCGATCCGCGCCGACCCCCAAGCAGAGCCCGCCGATCCGTCCCCCGGCTTTCTGGGCGGTCTCTTTGGCCGCGGCGGCGCAAACGCACCCGAGCCCGACACGGGCACGACGCAGGCGACGGAGCCAGAGACCGCATCGCAGGAGCCGGGCGCCAATGCCGCGGAACCACCGCGGCGCGGGCTGCTGGGCCTTTTCAGCCGCGCCGCCGATGCGGTACCCGATCGAGACACCGAGCAAGACGCACCGCGATCGCCGGGGCAATCCGGTGACAAGTCTGCCTCGCGTGGCCCGGCCCCCGGTACGCCCGATTACCGGATCGTGCCGCCGGGCACCGAATTGCCCTTTGGCACGATTGCCCGCGTCTGCGATGTGTCGAAGCGCCAGCTTGGCACGCGCATCGCCCGCTATCCCGAACGTCGCTCCAGCTACATGATTTACGACTCCCAGCCGGGGAACACGGGATTACACAGCTTTTATGTGACCGGCTTTGAAGACGGCTGTGCGCGTCAGTTCACGGCAGCCCTTGCCATGTTCGGCAGCCCGCAAACCCATGAGCAACTGCGCTACGGTCTGCCGTCGCAGGTGCAACCTTATTCCGCGACCGATGCCGCGTATGAAAAGCTGAAGTCAAAGGTGTGCCGTGTCGGGCAGGGCAAGCCTTGCGGGTCCGGGATGAACCGGCTTGCGCGCGATACCGTGTTCGTCAGCGTCTATGAACGTTTCGGATCAAACCCGGTCTGGAAAACGCTCCTGCTGCACGACGGCGCAGTGATCGAGACGGATATCCGAGGCAACTGACCCGGCGGGCCGTCTGCAAGGACGCGGGCATCGTTCAGTAATGCGGGGGCCGTTCATCGCCCAGGAAAACGCCGCCGGTCCCCTCTGCCTCGCGTTCGGCCTCACGGCGCATCAATCTATCGACTCGCGCTGTCAGCCGGTCGATCTCCTTGCGCTGGGCCATGACCGTGTCCGACAGATCGTCAGTGACACGCAGCAGGTCGGCGATGCGTTCTTCAAGGGCTCTGGTATCCATACCGCACAGATGCCCATGACAGGCGGCAAAGGCAAGGGAAGACCAGACGCAAACACCATCAACTGTTTCGGGCGTGAACCAACGCGAGGCGCGTCGGCCATGTCACGGGGTTTTCCAAGCGTCGTAAGCCCGTGCTGCTGATCTGATTTGACCGGCACGTTCTTGCCCCCTCCGGCGCAAGCCGTTAGAGGACGCGCAACGCCGATCCAGATGGAACGTGACAATGGCCAAGCCAAAGAAAACCCCGCGTCCCAAGGCGCAGACGCCCAAGGGCTTCCGTGACTATTTCGGCGCGGACGTGACCGAACGGTCCGAGATGTTGGCGAAGATTGCCGAGGTCTACCATCGCTACGGCTTTGACGCTCTGGAAAGTTCGGGTGTCGAGACCGTGGAGGCGCTGGGCAAGTTCCTGCCTGATGTGGATCGCCCGAATGACGGCGTTTTTGCATGGCAGGAAGAAGACGACGGTGACTGGCTTGCCCTGCGCTATGACCTGACGGCGCCTCTGGCTCGCGTCTATGCGCAGCACCGCAACGATCTGCCGCTGCCGTACCGGCGCTACGCGATGGGTCCGGTCTGGCGCAACGAAAAGCCGGGGCCGGGGCGGTTTCGGCAGTTCTATCAATGCGATGCGGATACGGTGGGCGCGGCATCGGTCGCGGCGGATGCCGAAATCTGCGCGATGCTTGCAGACACGCTCGAAGTCGTCGGCATCCCGCGCGGGGATTATATCGTTCGGGTGAACAATCGGAAGGTTCTGAACGGCGTGCTGGAGTCGATGGGGCTGAATGACGACAGCCAGCGCGACGCCGTCCTGCGCACCATCGACAAGTTTGATAAGGTCGGCGAGGCGGGCGTGCGCGAATTGCTTGGCAAGGGGCGGCTTGATGCCTCGGGCGCCTATATCGACGGTGTGGGCCTGAGTGATGCGCAGGCCGAACCCGTTATCGCGTTCTTGACCTCCAAGGGCGAAACTGCCGCGCAGACGATCGGGAATCTGAAGGCGGCGGTCGGTGACAGCAAGATTGGTGCGGACGGTGTGGCAGAGCTTGAGCAGATCGCTGATCTGCTGGCTGCTGGCGGCTACGGTCCCGACCGGATCGTCATCGATCCCTCGGTGGTGCGCGGTCTGGGCTATTACACCGGCCCCGTGTTCGAGGCGGAACTGACCTTTGACATCGTTGACGAAAAGGGCCGCAAACGGCAGTTCGGATCGGTCGCGGGCGGCGGGCGCTACGACGATCTGGTAAAGCGCTTCACCGGTCAGCCGGTCCCGGCCACGGGGGTCAGCATCGGTGTGGATCGGCTTCTTGCCGCCCTGCGCGAGAAAGGCCGGACAGGCCTGGCGAACGTTGGCCCCGTGGTGGTGACCGTCATGGATCGCGACCGCATGGGTGACTACCAGGCGATGGTGGCCGAGCTGCGCAACGCGTATATTGATCCCAGTGATCCATCCAAAGGCAAAATCCGCGCCGAGGTGTATCTGGGCAACCCGAAGAATTTCGGCAACCAGTTGAAATACGCAGACAAGCGCCAGTCGCCGGTGGCGGTGATCGAAGGCGCGGATGAAAAGGCCAGCGGCATGGTGCAGATCAAGGACCTGATCCTGGGCGCAAAGATCGCTGAGGGCGCCAGCCTCGAAGAATGGCAGGATCGGCCCAACCAGTTCGAGGTGCCGCGCGATCAGCTTGTGGCCAAAGTACGCGAGATCCTTGAAGGCTATGCCTGATGTCCCAGACCATGCCTGACACCCCACCCGCACGCGGTCTCGCCCAGCGCCTCTGCAATCGCTTTGCCTCCGACGGGGCGGCGCGGTTTGAGACGAATATCCTTCTGCCGGCCGAAGTCCTGCTGGACCTTTACGGCGAGGATGTGCGCGCACGAACCTATGTCACATCCGACCCTGATCGTGGCGAGATGATGCTGCGCCCGGACTTCACGGTGCCGCTTGTGCAATACCATATGAGAGGCGCGGGTGCGCCCGCCAGCTATACATATTGCGGCGAGGTGTTCCGCAAACAGGAAGATCATCCCGACCGCCGCAGCGAATACATGCAGGTTGGTTACGAAGACTTTGGCGGCAGCGATCCGGCACAGGTCGATGCCGATGTGTTCGGCCGCTTTTCCGATATTCTGGCGCCGCTCGGTCTGCGCCCGGCGACCGGTGACATTGGAATCCTCATCGCCATGGTGACAGGCTTGGACACCACGGAGGACCGCCGCGCCGCACTCATGCGCCACATCTGGCGTCCTGCGAGGTTTACCGCCCTGGTCAAGCGTTTTGCCGGCCTGACCCCGGTCCCGCCCGCGCGTGCGGCACTGCTTGCGGCGGATAACCCGTTGCAGGCAGCCGGGACCACGATCGGCCTGCGCAGCAAAGGCGAAATCGCAAGCCGCATTGACGCGCTGCGTGCGGACGCGGCCTGCGCGCCGGTGTCGGGCGAGGTGGTCGAGTTGATTTCTGCCGTCTTGGCAGTCTCTGAAACCTGCCCGAACGCGTTGGAACAGTTGCGCGATATCGCGGTGGACCTGCCCGGCATCCTGCCGGCACTGGACCGCTTCGAGGCACGCTGCGAAGCGATGACGCGGCGCGGTGTCGATGTCGAGAGCTTGCCCTTCGAGGCATCCTATGGCCGTACTTCGATGGAATATTATGATGGCTTCGTGTTTGGTTTCTACGCCGAGGCGCGCCCCGATTTGCCGCCGGTCGCGACCGGGGGGCGCTACGATGCGCTCACCGAACGGTTGGGGCAGGGTCGCGGGATCCCGGCCGTGGGCGGTGTGATCCGGCCTGACCTTCTGTCCGATCTCGGGGGGCTGGCATGACGATCAAGCTCGGTGTGCCGTCCAAGGGACGGCTGATGGAGAAGACCTTTGACTGGTTCAGCGCACGCGGCGTGACCCTGTCGCGTACCGGGTCGGACCGGGAATACGCGGGCGCTGTCGAGGGGATCGAGGGCGTCGATCTCGTATTGCTGTCGGCTGGCGAAATCCCGCGCGAACTTGCGGCAGGTCGCATTCACCTTGGTGTCACGGGCACGGATCTGATCCAGGAAAAGCTCGTGCAATGGGATCAGAAAGTGGAGCCCCTGGAGCCTCTCGGGTTTGGTCATGCCAACCTGATCGTGGCCGTGCCCTCCTGTTGGGTCGATGTGGACACATTGGACGATCTGGACGGTGCCGCCGCTGCCTTTCGCGCGCGGCACGGGTTTCGCATGCGGATCGCGACGAAATATCATCGCCTTGTCCGCGATTACCTGCGGCGCGGTGGCGTTGCCGATTACCAACTGGTCGACAGCCAGGGTGCGACCGAAGGCACCGTCAAGAACCTCACCGCAGAAGCGATTGCCGACATCACCTCAAGCGGCGAAACCCTGCGCGCGAATCATCTGAAAATTTTGCAAGCTCCGCCAATCCTGGAAAGCCAGGCGACCCTTTTCCGAAGCCGCGTTGCCCAGAAGTCCGATACCGAGCGCGATGTTCTGCGGGCCCTGATCGACCGGCTCGGTGTTTAGCGGGGCCAAATTCCTGAACGGATTTGGCAAAATGCGTTGTCGCGGTTTGGCGCGTCATGCGTGGCGCAGGAACAATTCGCGTAGATTGACCTTGGCGCGAAGCCGGGTTGCCAGCAGGAACAGCCCCGCCGCCTTGCGCTGAAGGTAGAGCACATCTGTCGGCGGGATATGTTGGATCGACCTGTCGCGGCCAAGCGCCATACCCCGATCGCGCAGATCGGCTACCAGGGAGGTATCGCCGAAATCGAACCCGGCGGCTTCGAGCATCGGGCCATTCGCCGTTGCAACCATATCAAGGATTTCCACGCGGGTTTTTTCAGGAATTGTGGCGGACAGAAGCCCCAGGTCCGTGAGGGCCCGTTCAATCCCGGCATGATCGTCGTCGAGCGCGGGTTGCAGGATCGCCCGGGATCGGGCGGACAAATCCGTGTCGATCACATGCGTCGCGCCAAAATCCAGCAGAACGATCTTTTCGGCGTCGGGCTGCCATCTGAAATTTGCGAAATTCGGGTCTGACTGGATGCGGCCAAACTCGAAAACCTCACGCATCATCAGCGCGATCAACTGATATGCCACGTGATCGCGTGTTGCCTGATCGGCGGTGTCCAGCGTGTCGAGAGATTGTGACGGGATGAAATCCATGGCGAGGATGTCGGGGGTCGACAAATCCATGTGGACGGAGGGCACTACGAAATGCTGATCGGTGTCGAGAAGATCTCCAAAGCGTTCGAGGTTCCCGGCTTCCTGCAGGTAATCCGCTTCCTCGTGCAATTGCCGTCCGGCATCTTCCAAGAGCGGTTTTAGGTCCAACCCCTTGGGCACCAGGCCCGAGACACGCATCAGGCTGGACAGGTTCCGCAGGTCGCTATCGATGCTGTCGCGGATCCCCGGGTATTGTATCTTGATCGCCAGATCGCGCCCATCGCGGGTTTGGGCGCGATGCACCTGTCCGATGGACGCCGCTGCGATCGGGCGGACGTCAAATCGCTTGAAGTGTTTGGTGAAATCCGCCCCCCAGGCGGCCTCCAGCACTTTCTTGAGCTGAGCAGGCGGCATGAAATGCGCCTGCGATTGCAGCGGTTGCAGGAGGGCGGCAAGCTCTGGCGACAGGATGTCCCCGGCTTCGAGCGACAGGAGCTGTCCCATCTTCATGGCCGCCCCGCGCATCTGGGACAATTCCCGCGTCAGACGCTGCGCGTTCGACGGGGTGAGGAACATGTCGCCGGGTGACGGTCTGCGCCCCTGCAAGAGATGCCGTGCCCCGGTTGCGGCGGCCGACCCGATCAGGCCACTCGCCAGACCTCCCATTCGGGCGGCGCGAGCGACTCTGCCGGTTGGTACGGCGCGACTTCGGGGATCGGGTGTTTCATCCAT